>ULQK01007006.1_pt1 | contig 14010 bp, 9 predicted proteins | sample 1954371 | NCBI WGS metagenome assembly ULQK01 (sample SAMEA4835652, study PRJEB28245) | human gut metagenome | biome: gut microbiome; material: fecal sample | place: Denmark | collected 2008 | reverse complement strand
CCGCCGCGCCGCACAACAGGAGCGCCGCGCTGCCATCGGTCTGCGTATGCCGCAGATCGGCATCACGGGCAGTTACGCCTATCTGGGTAAGGACATCGAAATCGATCTCAACAATATGAAGACGCCGGTGCAGAATCTCGCGGGACAGATTCTCCAAAGCGGCATGATCCCGTCGGACTACATCCCCTCCATTTCGCAGATGTTGAGCGGAGCGATGGCGGCCAGCTGGGCACTGCCGCTGCAAGACCGCAGCCTGGGATTCGTCGGCGGCGACGTGACGGTTCCGCTGTGGATGGGCGGCAAGATCAACGCCGCCAACCGTGCGGCGCGGATCAACGAACAGACGGCCCGATCGCAGGGAATCCAGCAGCGCAACGCGCTGGTATCGGAACTCGTCGAACGCTACTACGGGCTGGCGCTCGCACGGCAGGTCGTCGTCGTACGGCAGCAGGTGGTGGACGGCGTGCGCAAGCACCTCGAAGACGCCGCGGCGCTCGAAGCGCAGGGCATGATCTCTCGCAGCGAAAAACTCTACGTCGAATTCAAGATGTCGGAGGCCGAACGCGACCTGCAAAACGCGCAGTCGCAGGTCGAGACGATCGCCGCCGCGCTGAACAGCACCATAGGCCAGACAGACGACTACCAGCCCGTCACGGCGATGTTCATACTCGAACGCATCGAACCGCTCGACCATTTCCGGACACTGGCCGCCGAACGCAACCCGCTGCTCGATCAGGTCGATCAGAAACGCCGGCTGGCCTACGAAGGGGTACGCGCGCAGCGTTCGTCGTTCCTGCCGCAGGTGGTGGCCATGGGCGGCATGTCGTTTTACGACTATCAGGTATCCAAGGTGCTGCCGCGCTGGGCGGTCGGCGTCGGCGTGAACTTCAAGCTCTTCGACGGCCTGAACCGCGAATACAAATATTCGGCGGCCAAACAGACCGTACGGCGTGTCGAAGCGTTGCAGGACAAAGCCGGAAACGACATTTCGGTGCTCGTCGAGAAGCTCTACAACCAGATGGAGAACTACCGCACGCAGATGGCCTCGATCGAGGCTTCGCTCGCCTTCGCCGAGGAGTATCTCAAAACCAAGAACGCGGCGTTTCTGGAAGGGATGAGTTCGTCGACCGACCTGATCGACGCCGAACTGAATCTGGCCAAGGTAAAGACCGAGCGCATCGAAGCCGCCTATCGCTACGACGTGTCGTTGGCGCAACTGCTCGAAGCCGCCGGCATCAGCGACGAATTCACCGCCTACATGCGCCGGCAGGACGCCCGCCGCATCACATTCGAGAAATAGTAAAAACGAAAGAGATATGAAGAAGAAAAACATCATCGCTGTCCTCGTCGCCGTCGTCGTCATCATCGCGGCAGTCCTATTGGTGAGCCGTTATTTGAAGGTCAGGACGCCGATCCTCCTTCAAGGCACGACGGAATGTACGACCTACAAGGCTTCGTCGAAAATCGCCGGCCGCATCGTCGACATGAAGGTCGAGGAGGGGCAGCGCGTCGAGCGTGGCGAACTGTTATACACGCTTTCCACGCCCGAACTGGACGCCAAACTGCAACAGGCCGAAGCGGTGCGGAGCGCAGCGTCGGCAATCGACCAGAAAGTGCTCTCCGGCGCCCGCGTGCAGCAAATCGAAGCGGCGCTCAACATGTGGCAGCAGGCGCAGGCCGGACGCGAACTGGCCAAAAAGACCTTCGACCGCGTGAAAGCGCTCTACGAACAAGGGGTCGTGCCGGCGCAGAAATTCGACGAGGCGCAGGCGCAGTACAACGCCATGACCGCGACCGCCGCGGCCGCCAAGGCGCAGTACGACCTGGCGGTCGACGGCGCCTCGAAGGAGGAGAAAGCCGCCGCCGCGGCACAGGTGCGGCAGGCCGCAGGCGTCGTATCGGAGGTGGAGAGCTACCTGAGCGACGCGATGGTCTATTCGCCCGTTACGGGCGAAATCTCGACGATCATCGCCGAGCAGGGCGAGCTGGTGGGCAGCGGTTATCCCGTGGTCGCCATCCTCGACATGAGCGACATGTGGGTGACGTTCAACATCAAGGAGACGCTGATGCCAAAGATCCGAATGGGCAAGCGCCTGCGCGGCTATGTGCCCGCACTCAACCGCGATGTCGACTTCCACATCACCTACATCGCTCCGCAGGCCGATTTCGCCACATGGGCCGCGACGCGCACGCAGGGCGGATTCGACATCCGCACCTTCGCCGTCAAGGCCAAGCCGCTCGGCACCGAAGAGGGGATGCGCCCCGGCATGAGCGTTCTGGTCGACTGGGACGCAATCGAGTAGCCGATCGGAGCCATGCACAACTACTTCAAAGAAACCGATCAGGTCGTGCGGCGCGAACTGCGGCGCATCGTCCGTCAGCCCATGTACTGGGTGCTGATGGTGGTGCTTCCCGTCGTGTCGTTCGCCTTCTTCGCCGTCATCTTCGAGCGGGGCGTGGCGCGCAACATCCCGATCGCCGTACTCGACGAAGACCACACGACGCTGTCGCGCAAGGTGACGCAGATGATCGACGACACGCCGACGGCGATGGTCTCCTACGAGGTGCAGAGCATGGAGGAGGCCCAGCGGCTCATGCGCGAAGGACGTATCTCGGCCATCGTCCACATTCCGGCGTTTTTCGAGAAGAACATCCTCAGCAACAGCCAGACCCATATCGAATGTTCGGTGAGCGGCACGAACATCACCGTCAACGGACTGCTGTCGAAAGACCTGCAAACGGCCGTCACGACCTTTCAGGCAGGCGTGCAGCTGCAACTGCTCATGAAGCAGGGGTTGACCGAGAAACAGGCGATGGCGCAGATCATGCCCGTGCGTTTCGTCAAGCACGTACTGTTCAATCCCTACATCAATTACAGCTATTACCTCTCGCCGAGCTTCATGCCCATGATGCTGATGATCTTCGCCATGCTCGTCACGATCTTCGCCATCGGTACCGAACTCAAAGCGGGCACGGCGCGCGAGTGGCTCGACACGGCGGGCGGGTCGGTCTTTGCAGCGCTTGTCGGAAAGATGCTGCCGCTCGTAGTCATGATGCTGCTCATGACGCTGACGATGTTCCTGATCCTGTTCAAAATCGTAGGGGTACCGCTCAACGGCAGCCTCACGGCCCTGCTCTTCGGCTGCATGCTGTTCGTGCTGGCCTACATGGCCATCGGCGTACTGATCGTCACGCTGCTGAGCAACCTGCGCCTGTCGCTCTCGATCGGCGGCGGTTATTCGGTGCTGGCCTTCACCTTTTCGGGACTTACCTTTCCGATGATGGCGATGTACCCGTGGGTGCAGGCGTTCAGCAAGATCTTCCCCTTTACGTTCTATACCGACATCTTCATCGATCAGGCGCTTCGCGGTGCACCGGTCGTCGATTCGCTGTGGGACATGGGGTATATCGCACTCTTCATCGTACTGCCGATGCTCTGCCTGCCGCGCCTGCGCAAGATCTGTTCCGATGAAAAATACTGGGGGAGGATGTAACGATGGGACGAATCAAAGAGATACTGCAAGCCTACCGAACCGAACTGGCTTCGGTCATCCGCAACGAATACAAGGCGGTCTTCACCGACGGCGGCGTACTGCTGGTCATGGTGCTGGCCATCTTCATCTACTCGACGCTCTATGCGTCGGCCTATGCTCCCGAAGTGCTGCGCAACGTCCCGATCGGCGTGATCGACGAGAGCCAGACCCCGTCGAGCCGCGAACTGATCCGCACCTTCGACGCCGGCCCCAATACCTACGTGGCCTACGAGCCGAGCGGCATGGAGGAGGCCGAAGAGCTCTTCTTCGCTCGCAAGATCTACGGCGTGGTCTACATTCCGCAAGATTACGAGAAGCAACTGCTGGGCGGTTCGTCGGCCGCCGTGTCGCTCTATGTCGACGCCAGCTACTTCCTCATGTACCGTCAGGTGTTCCAGGAGCTCGTGACGGGCATCGGACAGACGGGGGCCATGGTACAGTTCCAGCGGCTCATCGCCAAAGGCGCCGACATCCCGCAGGCGACGGCCGCGACGCAGCCGGTCATCTACCAGTCGCACAACCTTTTCATTCCCTATCTGGGCTACGGATCGTTCATCATGCCCGCGATCATCATCGTCATCATCCAGCAGACGCTCCTGATCGGCATCGGCATGATCGGCGGCACATGGCGCGAATTCGGACTCTACCGGAAACTGATCCCCGCCAACTGCAAGCGCATGTACACGCTTCCGATCGTGCTGGGAAAGGCGTTGGTCTACATCTCGATCTACGCCGTCACGCTGCTTTACATCATGACGGTGCATTACAAACTGTTCCACTATCCCTCCAACGGCTCGACGGAGGCCGTCGTCGGACTGCTCGTGCCCTATCTGCTGGCCTGCATCATGCTGGGAATCGCCATTTCGACGCTGTTCCGTTACCGCGAACAATCGCTGCTGCTGCTTTTCTGGACATCGATTCCCATCCTGCTGCTCAGCGGCGCTTCGTTCCCGCGCGAAGCCATCCCCGAATGGCTCTACACGCTGGGGCAGGTCTTCCCGAGCAGCAGCGGCGTCAACGCCTTCATCCGGATCCGGACGATGGGCGCTTCGCTGCGGGACGTGATGCCCGAACTGAGGATTCTGTGGGCGCAGGTCTTCGTCTACGGAGGGTTGGCCTGCATCGGCATCCACGTGATCCTGACACGCCAGAAGCAGGACGAAGGCGGGCAATAAAACCTCGCCGAAAAATCGACGAACCCCTGCCGCGAACCGCAGCAGGGGTTTCCGTGTTCGGGAGCAAACTTTTCAACCGACGTTCCGGATCAAAACATCGGGCCTCTGCCGCCCGGAGGAGGCCCCATAGGCGGACGGCCGACACCCCTGCGGTTTCCGCCCAGCGCCCCCATGCCGTCGTAATCCTTGATGTCCTTGGAACCGCGCTTGCCGAAATTGCGCAGGTTGTAGACGAACTGCACGGTATAGTAGCGTCCGATCACGCTGTTGATCGAATTCTGGGTATATCCCGAACCGGTCGTGCGCGAGAAGGCCGTATTCTGGTCGAACAGGTCGTTGACGCCGAACATCACCTCGCCCCGACGGTTGCGGAAGACCTTCTTGCCCAGATAGACGTTGCACAGCACGTAGGAGTTGTCGTAATCGTTCGTGAAGCCGATATTCTGCTGGTAGGAAACATTCCCCGTGAAGGTGAAGCTTTTCAGGAAGACGAACTTCATCGCCACGGTCGCCACATGGTTGAAATAGCGGTTCTTGTTATCGGAATCATTGACGACCAACGAGTTTTTCGCGATGTTGTAGGCACCGTGCCACGAAAGGGTGAAATCGACGTTCTCGGAGATGTTGCTGCCCAGCACGGCGCGGAAATCGTAGCTCAGACGGCTGGCGTCGTTGCGCTCGCCGCCGACGATTTCGCCGTTGTTCAGATAGACGCTTCCGTCGGTCGCCTTGCGCGCCACCAGCGTCGGCGTAAGCGTGTAGTTGACGCCCGCCATCACATTGAGGTTGCTTTTCAGGAACGAGACGGGCAATCCGTAGCTCAGATGCGTGCGCAGGTTCCAATAGCCGTCCATGTTGGTATAGGTGGAATAGGTGTGCGGATTGTAGGTTTCGGTCACGGGATCGCCGCCGCCGTCGACTTCGCCGGTCGGAACCTCCACCTCCACGTCGTAGGCCATGCTCGACGTGATGTAGTTCGACGTATTCTGCATCGAGAACATCCACATGAACGTACGTCCCTTCTCGACGTTGGAGTTCACGTAATGGAACCGCACGTTGTTCGAGTAGGAGGGACGCAGATGGGGGTTACCTTTCGAGATGCTCTGCGCATTGGAGATATCGTAGACGTTCTGCAACTCGCCGATACCGGGATTGTCGGTCGAGGAGTTGATGAACAGCCGGATCGAATTCTCCTTGTTGATGTTGAGCTGTCCCATCAGGAAATAGGTCAGGTTGTTGAATCCGTGCGACGTCTTCGCATCGTCGCCCGCCCCCATGACCTTCGTCGCCGAGAGCACCTCGCCCGTCAGCTGGGCGCGCTGGTAGGAGACATTGGCCACGAAACGGTTCTTGCCCTTCACGATACGGAAACCCGGCCCGATGCGATGCGTCAGATAGCCCGTGTTGGACGATTGCGACAGGCTCGGATCGGGTTCGACGCCAGCCGTTTCGAACCGGTCGTCCGGCGTCACGTAGACCTTCTTGTCGCTCTCCTGATAGTTATAGGCCACACGGTATTGCAGGCTCAGCTGCGCATACTGCGAAACCGGTTCGGTATAGGTCACGTCGCCGCGCAGGTTGTAGCTGAACGACGGCGAATGCGCACGCTGGTAGCGCAGCAGCAGGGTATCCGTAGGAACGACGATCAGATCGGGATCGATACCCCGCGCCTGGTTCGAATAGCTGTCCGTATCTCCTCTGTTGTTCCGATAGCGCACGCTGCCGTCGAGCGTCAGCGTGCGGCCGTCCTTGCCCAGCTTCGTGCGATAGGAGAGGTACTGGTTCAGATTGACTCCCGTGCGGTCGCCGTCGCTGAAATTGTCCACCACGCGCAGACCGCTCTCTCCCCACTGGTGGCCATAAGTCGTGCTGTAAGGATCGTAGCTCTGGAAACTGAGCCCCGTGCGCGACATGAGTGACTGGTTCTCCGAAATACGCCATTCGAGACGGGCATTGAGGCGGTGGTTGCCGTTCGTATTGTTCGAATAGCCGTCCGTATGCAGCGTATCGATCGGCGACGGAGTTTCGTACCACTTGTCTATCGTCGAGTAGTTCTTGGTCGTCGTACGGTTGAAGAAATAACTGGCCTGCAACGTCACCTTGTCCTGCCGGCCGGTCTTTCCCCAACTGTCGGAGTAGTTGACGCCGAACGAGTTGACCGACGCCACGCCGCTCTGAGGCCGCACCATCAGCGCCCCCACGCCGCCGCGGCCGCCCGAACCTCCCGACACGCCCAGAATGTCCTCGAACGAAAAATTCTGCTGGTTGACGTTGTTGAACAACCCGATCACCGACACGCGGCTCGACCCGTGGAACAGATTGACGTTGCCGCCCACGTTGTACTTGTGGTTCGACGTCGTTCCTTCGGTTTCGGGCTGGTAGCCGTAACCGGCATAGAGCTTGCCGAACTGGCCCTGACGCATGTTGGGCTTCGTGACGATATTGATCGCCTTGTACCCCTCGCCGTCGTCCATACCCGAAAATTCGGCCGCATCGCTCAACTTGTCGTAGACCTCGACCTTGTCGACCGCCTGTGCGGGCAGCGACTTGATCGCCGAAGTTACGTCCTCGCCGAAGAACTCCTTGCCGTCGACGAAGACCTTTTTCACAGTCTCGCCCTGTGCCTCGACCTCGCCGTCGGTAATGGTGATGCCGGGCATCTTCTTGAGCAGCCCTTCGACATCGGCGTCGGCCGTCACCTTGAAGGCTCCGGCATTGTAGCTCACCGTATCGCCCTTCTGCGACGTACGCATCGACTTCACCTCCTTGACCACGGCCTCGATCTCGGTCGACGAAGGCGCCAGCTCGAGCGTGCCGAGCGACTTTTTGGCGACCGACAGTTTCAGCTCCTTTTCAAGCGTTTCGTAGCCCAGAAACGAAACGGAAACCTTGTAGGTGCCGTAGGGAACCGTCGCCTCGACGCGCCCCTTGTACCCCGTCGTGAAGTAACGTTTCTGCGCCGCAGGATCCGCCGGCGCAAACTCCACGACGGCACCCGGCACGCCCTCGCGCGTCGAGGCGTCGATCACGGTCGCCGTCACGCTGCCCGACTGGGCATAAATTTCCATCGCGGTGAACAATGTCACAAACAGTAAAATCGTTCGTCTCATCTTCTCTTTTATCTTTCTCCCGGGATCGTTCCGATCGCCTATCGGCAAATCTTCGCGAAGATAGCCAAAATCCGGCAAACCGCCGCGAATACCCCGTCTATATTTGTCCGCTCCGGCGTCCGAAACACACGGACCGGCCTTCCAAAAAACAGGGTGTCAAGAGACTTGACACCCCTTTCACCAAATCAATTCTGAAGCCCTATTAAAATGTGAAGTGGTTTATCGAACGACGGTAGGACGCCGGATGCGCCCCGTCCGCTGCGCCGCACGCCACGGCGAAGATGATGCACAGGGTCCGCCGACCGCTGCTTCTCCCATTGTTGACGGTGTACGTCGTTTAACACACGCTTCATAGCCGACCTCTCGGCGACAGCCACTTTTTCCAACCTTCTACGACGTACGTCGGCGGCCCTGCGCTTCATCCGAATCGTTTTCTTCCGACGAGCCCGTCCGGCCGCAACTCCGCCGCAGCGGCATCTCCTTCCGTCCATCGGACAGGAGGCCCCTCCGGCCGCAAGAGACGGCATCAGTCCCCGAAACGCTATGTCGGCAATCGATCTCATCGTCGGATTTATACGAAACAAAGATAACGCCCCGAACGGCTTTCCGGTGCCGAAAGCGGGGTCAATGGGCAAAATCGGCGGGTGAACCGACTAATCGGCAGGGTGAACCGACGTAAGCCAACGCTTGAATTCGGGAACCCGGGCCTTGGAGATGACGATCCGTTCGGGTGTTTCGACGCTCAGACGCAACGCCAGCCGGCTGCCGAACCAGACCGCGATCTCGGCGACGGCCTGCCGCGCGACGATGAACTGGCGGTTGGCACGGAAGAAATCGCTCGCCGGCAACAACGTCTGCAATGTTTCGAGCGGCTTGTCGAGCGGATACTTCTCACCGTCGAGCGTACAGGCCGTCACCCGCTCGTCGCTCGTGTAACAATAGGCGATCCGCTCGCGTTGCAGAGGAATGAACTTGTCGCGCACGCGCACCAGGAAAACCTGCTGCCGCTCGTTGGCACGCTCCGCCAGCCGTTCGACCCGCTCGCTGTAACGGCTGCGTTCCAATCCCGAAAGCCGCCGCAACTTCTCCAGCGCACGGCGCACCTCCTCCTCCTTGATCGGTTTGAGCAGGTAGTCGATGCTGTCGACCTTGAAGGCTTCGAGCGCATAGCGGTCGTAGGCGGTCGTAAAAATGACGGGAGCCGTGAGCGAAACCCGTTCGAAAATCCGAAACGCCTCGCCGTCGGCCAGATGAATATCCATAAGCACAAGATCGGGCTGCGGATGCGTCCCGAACCACTCGACGCTCTCCTCGACCCCTTCGAGCACCGCCGTGATCTCCACGGCCGGCGCCACACGGTGCAGGATCGACTGCAAATTGACCGCAGCGGCGGTTTCGTCCTCGATGATTACGGCTTTCATTTCGTGCGGGGTTTCAGAAGCGACATGCAGACCGAGAAGATCTCCCCGCTGCGGTCGATGCGGATGCCGTGGCCCGTGATGAGCTGCCAACGGCTGTCGAGGTTGTGCAGGCCGATTCCCGTACAAGGTTCGGCGTCGAGCTTCGGCAAGAGGGGATTCGACACGACCAGCTGGCCGTTTTCGACGCGGATCGAAACACGCAGCGGGCGGCGTTTGGTTATGGCGTTGTGCTTGACGGCATTCGACAGCAGCTCCTGCAACGTCAGCACGGGCAGCCGGTAATCCAAGTATTTCGGGGCGACATCGACATCGAAAAAGAGCTTGTCGGCATAGCGTATCTTGAACAGGTATCCGTAGGCTTCGGCGAAACGCAACTCCTCCGCGAGCGTCGTCAGCATGTTCTGACCGTTGCGGATGATATAGCGAAACGAGAAGGAGAGCTGGTCGATGTAGGTGAGTGCCTTCTGTTCGTCGCCCTCGCGCACGAGCATCGCCAGCGAATTGAGCGAATTGAAGAAGAAGTGGGGGTTGATCTGGCTCACCAGCATGTTGTAGCGCGTCGTGAGGTTCTCGCTTTTGAGTTGTTCGTTCTCGACCTCCATCGCCTGCCGCTGACGAAGCAACAGGCTGATCTGCCCGTACAGGAGTACGACGACCAGCGTGAACGAACACTTCATGATCAGGTTATAGTCGAGCCAGCTGCCGCTGAGCGCCAATATCGTCAGCTCGTGCGTCCGCCAACGCACGACGGGGGCGATGAAATAGAGCCCGACGGCAAGCCCCGCACACAGCAGACCGCGTTTGAAAAATCCCGACATCGGCCGCACGCGGTCGCCCAGCCGCAGGAGCGAAAGCAGCAGGAAAGCCAGCACGAAGAAATAGAAGAGCTGCAACGCGAAGATCACCCCCTCCTGCGGACGTTCGAAGATCACTCCGTAATCGAACGGCTCGCCGTTGCGTTCCAGCACTTGTCCCAGCACGAGCCGTCCGCCCGAACGGTGCGATTCGAGCGCGTCGGCCAACAGATGGTCGCCCGACCGCAACCGCAGGAAGCGCGCCGAATTGCGGGGGATATAGACGCTGTCGCGCGCCGGTGCGACCTCCGCGAGCCCCGTAGCGGCGGCATCGCCGTCCGAAAGCCTCTCCGGCGAAACGTAAAGCAGATAGCCGTGCCCGTCGGGCGAAATCCACACGTCGCCTTCGACGCGGACAATCTCCCGATCCGTCCGCAGCTCCCGGCTGAAAGGCGGATGCCGGTCGTCGCTCTTTTCGACCACGAGCAACAGCACGTAGGAGAAATTGACCACCAGTGAAATGGCCACGGCGATCAACAGGTTGACGACGATTCCGCTGTATTTCGACGGTCGGGACATTCGCTATCGGACAGCTATTTGCCCTCCTCGTACCACGAGGCGTACATACGGTAGTCGCGGGCGATGCGCAGGATGATCTCTTCGCGTTGTTCGGGCGTAATCTCCTTGACCTTGCGGGCCGGGACGCCGGCATAGACCGAATCGGGTTCGAGTTTCGCGCCCGACAACACCAGCGCGCCTGCGGCCACGATGCAGCCCGACGCCACGACGGCGTTGTCGAGCACCGTGGCCCCCATGCCGATCAAGCAGTTGTCCTCGATGATCGCACCGTGGATCGTGGCGTTGTGACCGATCGACACGTCGTTGCCGATATGCGTCTGCGAAGGGTGGGGCGCGCCGTCGTAGAGCGTATGGATCACCGTCCCGTCCTGGATATTGGTCCGGTCGCCGACGGTGATCGAATTGACGTCGCCGCGCAGGACGGTGTTGAACCAGATCGAACTGTCGCGGCCGACGGTCACGTCGCCGATCAGCACGGCCGTTTCGGCCACGAACGTCCCTTCGCCCACACGAGGCGTATGCCCCCGTACCTCTTTTATATATGCCATATCGATTCCTCCTTTTCGTACTGCGGATGCGGAAACGCCCCGCACCCTCTATCTTGCAAAAATAGGAACTCCGCACGAGAATTCCAACTCTTCGGGCGGCGAAGCGGTGAAAAATCTTTGCGGTCTGAATCCGTCACGCACCTCCGCGCGGTTCGCCGCCGCCGGCAGACACAGCACGAGCCGCAGCGGATCGCAGTCCGCCGCATGGGAAGGGGGGGGGCCGGAAACACGAAGCAGGGACACCCTTACGCAAAATGCGAATAAATTTGCTTTTGCGCCCGACTTTTCCTATCTTTGCGCGTCGCAATTCCGCAAGGGAGCGCGGCGATGGAATGTGGAAAGATTTGACTGATTGCAAACCACAATAAAAAATCGCTAAAACAGCTTCGTTTTTTATTCCCAACAGCCAATTTTTCCCGTTTCGATACGTTTAACTCAGCGAACGATCTTCCGCCCACAACGGAAGACTCGAAAGGGTTGTCCGATCGAAGGACCGGCCTGCATGTGACAGGCCACGGAGTGAGTCCGGCAAGTCCCGCGTCGAAGCCCTCGACAATTGACAAATCTTGCCGGACTCACACGTTAAATTGTATTGAAAATGGGTTATCTATTCACGTCGGAATCGGTGTCGGAAGGACACCCCGACAAAATCTCGGATCAGATTTCGGACGCCATCCTGGACGAATTCCTGCGTCACGACGCAAGCGCCAAGGTCGCCTGCGAAACGCTCTGCACGACGGGACTCGTCGTCGTGGCGGGCGAAGTGCGCTCGGAAGCCTACGTCGACGTACAGGGCGTGGCGCGCCGGGTCATCAACCGCATCGGCTACACCCGCAGCGAATACCAGTTCGACGGCAATTCGTGCGGCGTGCTCTCGGCCATCCACGAACAGTCGCCCGACATCAACCAGGGCGTCGTACGCGCCGCCGAAGAGGAGCAGGGCGCGGGCGACCAGGGCATCATGTTCGGTTACGCCTGCAACGAGACGCGCGAGTACATGCCCGCGACGCTCATCCTCTCGCACGTCATCCTCAAGGAGCTGGCCGTCATTCGCCGCGAAGGCGAAACGATGACCTATCTGCGCCCCGACTCGAAATCGCAGGTGACGATCGAATACGACGAAGCGACGGGCCGTCCCCTGCGCGTACATACGATCGTCGTCTCGACACAGCACGACGACTTCATCGCCGCCGGCAACGGCATCGACGAAAAGGAGGCCGAGCGGCGGATGCAGGAGCGCATCCGCGAGGACGTGCGCACGATTCTCATTCCGCGCGTCAAGGCACGTCTCGAACGCGCCGGCGACAAACTGGCGTCGCTCATCGGCGACGACTACATCCTGCATGTGAACCCTACGGGCAAATTCGTCATCGGCGGCCCCCATGGCGACACGGGCCTCACGGGACGGAAGATCATCGTCGACACCTACGGCGGCCGCGGTGCCCACGGCGGCGGTGCCTTCTCGGGCAAGGACTCCTCGAAAGTGGACCGTTCGGCGGCCTACGCCGCCCGCCACATCGCCAAGAACATGGTGGCTGCGGGCATAGCCGACGAGGTACTCGTCGAACTTTCGTACGCGATCGGCATCGCCCGGCCGTTGTCGGTCTATGTCGACACCTACCGGTCGAAGCGTCCCGCAGCGATCGACGGCATGACCGACGGCGAGATCGCACGCCGCATCGAGCGGTTGTTCGACCTGCGTCCGGCGGCGATCGTCAAACGGTTCGGCCTGACGAACCCGATCTTCGAGGCGACGGCCTCCTACGGCCACTTCGGCAATCGTCCGTATACCCGCACCGAAAAGCTTTGGCGCGACGGACACGAAGTCGAACGGGAGATCGAGTATTTCGGCTGGGAAAAGCTCGACGCCGTAGAACTGATCCGCAAGGAGTTCGGACTTTGACCCTGCGTCGCAGAAGGCGTAAAAACGGGACGACGGCTTTGCGGCCGTCGTCCCGTTTTCCATTTCGTACGAATGATTCCGACAAACCTTGCGGAGTAGCATGGAAACAGGGTGCATGGTACCATTCTTGCGGCGAAACGACGAACCTTAAACAAGCAACGACATGAGAAAAATCAAGCTGCCGACCGACCGTACCGTTTTCTCCACGGACAACAACGGCTATGCCGGCAACGAACGCGACGAGACGCTGGTCGACCAAAATCTGTGGGACTCCGAAATCGCTGCGGACGACCGCATCCCCGACGGAATCGGCGAAATCGGCGAAGACGACCGTCCCGTCTACGACGAGGAGGGGTACACGCACGCACCGGGAGAGTGACGCCCCCCCCCGAAAGCAGACGCCGGAAACCGTTCCCGCACCACGGCGTCGGCCGCATCGCCACACCGGACGACGCCTTTTCCGGAACATCCCGCACGGACGCGGACAATCCCGTCCCTCCCGACAGAGGCCGGTCCTGCATATCCCATGCGCGTTTTTTCAATCGGCGATAAAATATTTCACGGCAAGGCACGTTAGTATGTCAGAATTTGGAAACGAAGGAATTTGCCCATGATAGAATTCGCCTAAAAGTTTAACGTAATTTTCAGAAGCGATGAAAAAGACTCTTTTATTTTTAGGAACGATTGCAGTTTCGGCCGTCACGAGCGGCGTAACGGTGTGGGCGGTAGACCGCTCGCACACCGACAAAATCGAATATATCGAACGCGAGGTCGAACGTACGCCCGCCCTCGGTTCGCACTTTACGGCCTACGAAGCCGATAAATATCCCGATCTGACCTATGCGGCCGAGAATGCGGTCAAGGCGGTCGTGAACATCGAAGCGATCCAGCAGGTCGACGTCTCGTCGGGCTACGGCGGAGGCGCCTACGACCCCTTCTTCGAATTC
>ULQK01051334.1_pt1 | contig 14020 bp, 10 predicted proteins | sample 1954371 | NCBI WGS metagenome assembly ULQK01 (sample SAMEA4835652, study PRJEB28245) | human gut metagenome | biome: gut microbiome; material: fecal sample | place: Denmark | collected 2008 | reverse complement strand
TGTGGGTAACAATTCGCACTAATAGCATGCGCATTTCCTGCCGCGAGTAACGCCTACGGCTAATCGCAACTCTTACAGAGTAGCTATGATTAGATTGGTTGATACCCAGGGTAGCGTGCTTCGCCCGCAACCCTGGGCTGGGGAATCGCAACTCCTACAGAGTTGCCGCTGCTTGTGGCCATCCCAAACACGAGTCCTATCCCAACTTTCTCCGCGTTGAAGGAGCTCTATTCCAATGCGTTAATCGGTGGTGGTTCGGTTAATTATCCTTTTGTGATAGGGCAAAATATCAACTGCGAGTAACGCCTTCGGCTAATCGCAACTCTTACAGAGTAGCTATGATTAGTTTGGTTGATACCCAGGGTAGCGTTCTTCGCCCGCAACCCTGGGCTGGGGAATCGCAACTCCTACAGAGTTGCCAAGGATAAGCCCCATCCCAATCTTCCCCAAGGGGAAGGAGCTCAGCGTCAACCATTTCAACCTTCTTCAAGTGGATTGAGTTTAATAGGGGGGCATTCCAACCTTCACCAAGTGGAACAGGTTTAATACGGGCAACATCCCAGCCTTGCCTTAGGGAAAGGAGTTCTATCTTAATGCGTTAATCTGGGGTGCTTTGGCTTTCTCTCCCCTTGGGGAGAGTTAGAGAGGGGCTTTTGGGAGCAGTCGAGGGGCCTCCTCCCAGATATTGTTTTTTTACCGGCGTAAGCCGGACTTTTTTTACGGCCGCAGGCCGCTTTTTGTTCCTTGGCGTCTTATGATGTCATGCTGTGCATGACGGTGGTGATGGCGCTTGCGGCACGAAGGAAAACTTGTTTTCCGGCTGACGGCTGCGTCTATCGCCACAAAGGCGGAGCCTTCAGAAGACGCCGAGGCTTTTTGTATTTATTTTTTATGGAGCAGTATGTCTATATATATAATCTGTTTGTCTTTATATATAATAAGGTGTAGTGGTAAACATGATGTAATAAAGTGTCAGCATCATCTGCCTGGTCCATATTCCTTGTGTAAATCGCCCGTCTTTCACCCCCAAAGTGCTAATTTTGGCTAAAAATAGTGGCGGAAATGGTGGAAAATTATTTTTTTTTGAAAAAAATCGCATTTTTGACTACCCCATTTAAGATATTTTTCGTCTTATTGATGTATATCAAATCGACAACGACGTGCAAGACGAACATTTTTACGACTTGATGGTAGGCTATTTCAGTGACAACCTCAGTGCTGAGGAGGTCGCAGAACTCGTGTTGTGGCGCGATGCCAACGAAGCCAACTCCCGCCTGTTCAGACAGCTTCACACTATCTGGATGTCCATTCCCAATATGGAGCAGCTGGCTAAATATGACAAAGTGCTTGCCTACAAAAAGTTTATGGAGTGCGTGCATGCTCATCAGCGTCAGCGTCGCCATCGCCGCGTGATGTATATGATGCGCTACGCCGCCATCCGTCTTGTCACCGTGGGCGTCTTCTCCTACCTCTTTTATATAAAGGGACAGGATATGGTAGAGTCTCGCTTTGCCGACATCAGCGTCGAAGCCCCCTTAGGTTCCACTACCCGTATGACTCTCCCCGATGGCACACAGGTTTGGCTCAATGCCGGCTCACGCATCACCTACTCTCAGGGTTTCGGTGTTCGCGAACGCAATGTGAAGCTCGTGGGTGAAGGCTATTTCGAAGTTGCCCATAACGAGAAACTCCCCTTCCACGTCAACTCCAGCGCTCTCAAGCTGCGTGTGCTCGGTACCAAGTTTGACTTCCGCGACTACCCCGACGACCCTAATGCTATGGTCACTCTCGTCGAAGGTCGCGTAGCCTTAGGCAGCCATGCCGACTCTGCCAACCGTGAATACCAGTTGCAACCCAACGAATGTGCCGTCTTTGAGAAAGGTTCCAAGAACATGACCATCCAGTCTTCCGTCGCCCAAGCGTCACGCCAGTGGACCCAGGGAGTACTGATGTTTCATGACACCACCCTGCGCGAGATAGCCCTTACGCTCTCTCGCAGTTACCACCAGCGCATCGTGATTGCCGACAGGCAGCTCGCTACTCTCAACTTCTATGCTACCTTTAACCGCGACGAGCAGACGCTCACTCAGATTCTCGACGCCCTCTCTGCTACCGGGCGCATCAGATACAAACTGCAAGGAAAGACTTGCATAATATACTAAGGGCACTCCCCGACTTTATAACTTACTTTTACAACTTTAACCTCAGACACCCAACAAAAAACAGAACAGAAAAGAACCTTATCACGAGCCCCACGGTCATAAAGACTGTGCCTGGGCTCGCCCTGATGGCGGCCAGGGAACAAGCCCCACCAACGTAAACAATAACCTACGAATAAGAGTTAATAAATATAATTATCTAATTTAGTACAGTAATGAATATCAGAAAAAAAGGCCTCTTGGTAGGCGCGTTTCTGTTGTGCATGAACCTCGGTGCCCTCGCACAGAGCTTGCAGATGCAGCTCAAGGGAGTCACTGTAGAGAAGGCAATGACAGAATTGAGACAAAAGAGTGGATATTCGTTCGTGTTTGAGTCAGCTGACGTGAATACCGCCAAGGTAGTCAGCGTTAACGCGAAGGATGTCAAGCAGGCTGTGGAGCAGATCCTCCGTGGCCAGAGTGTTTCTTACGAGATTAAGGGTAAGAACATCGTCGTTTCAAAGAAGCAGGGTAAGACCGTGGCTACCGCCAAGGCCAACAATCCCAAGAAAAAGGTAACCGGTACTATCACCGACGAGAACGGTGAGCCCATCATCGGTGCCACCATCAAGGAGAAGGGCACTCAGAATGCTGTAATCTCTGATGTAGACGGTAACTTCGTTCTCAACACCACCGAAGGCGCAGAGCTCGAGATTACCTACATCGGCTATGCCGACCAGACTCTCAAGGTAACTGGCAAGGACCAGTACAGCGTGTCTATGTCTTCAGGTACCAAGGAGCTCAACGAAGTTGTGGTTACCGCCCTCGGTATCAAGCGTGCTGAGAAGGCTCTGAGCTACAACGTACAGCAGGTGAGCGGTGAAGACCTCCTCACCAACAAGGATGCCAACTTCATCAACTCCCTCAACGGTAAGGTTGCCGGTGTGAACATCAACGCCAGCTCTGCCGGTGCAGGTAGTGCCTCTAAGGTTGTGATGCGTGGTACACGTTCAATCGAGCAGTCAAGCAACGTGCTCTATGTGATTGACGGTATTCCAATGTTCAACCTCGGCTCCGACGGTGACTCTGGTTTCGGTTCTAACGGTACTACCGAGGCTATCGCCGACATCAACCCCGAGGATATCGAGTCTATGTCAGTGCTTACCGGTGCTGCCGCTGCCGCTCTTTACGGTAACCGCGCTTCTAACGGTGCCATCGTTATCACCACCAAGAAGGGTAAGGAAGGCAAGACCGAGGTCACTGTAAGCCAGACCACTGAGTTCTCTTCAGTTTTCCGTACTCCCGACTTCCAGAACGCTTACGGTACAGGCAGCACACTGCGCGACGCTGGTGGTGAGTCTTACAGCTGGGGTGCCAAGCTCAACGAGACCAACTATCGTGGCTATGACCCTGTAGACAACTACTTCAAGACAGGTGTCGTTACTACCGAGGCTTTCACCCTCTCTACCGGTACTGAGAAGAACCAGACCTATGTTTCTGCCAGTGCCCTCAACTCAGGTGGTGTAATCCCCAACAACGAGTACAACCGTTACAACTTCACCATCCGCAACACAGCCAAGATGCTCAACGACAAGCTGACTGTTGACGCCGGTGCAAGCTACATTATCCAGGATGACCGCAACATGACCAACCAGGGTGTATATGGTAACCCACTGGTAACCGCATACCTCTACCCCCGCGGCAACTCTATCGATGACCTCAAGATGTTTGAGCGTTGGGATACACAGCGTAACCTCTACGTTCAGAACTGGAACGACCTCGCAAGTGAGTTCGTAGGTCAGAACCCCTACTGGATCAACTACCGCAACGTACGTACCAACCGCAAGTATCGCTATATGCTCAACCTCGGCGCCAGCTATAAGCTCACCGACTATCTGAGCCTTGCTGCACGTATCCGCGTAGACAACGCCACCAATACCTTCGAGAAGAAGTACTATGCTTCTACCAACAGGACTCTCGCTGGTGAGAATGGTCAGTACGCTCTCGTGAAGACCGATGACAAGCAGACTTACGGCGACGTAATGATGACTTTTGACAAGCGTTTCTTCCAGGACCGACTCTCTGTCAATGCCAACCTCGGTGCAATCATCTCTGATGTTAAGCAGGGTGTTACTGGTATCGATGGTCCTATCAATGACAACCTCATTCCTAACGTATTCAACGAGTACCAGATTGACCCCAACCGCGAGAAGCGTCAGCCCGGTGGCTACCACGACCAGACCAAGTCTGTCTTCATGAGCGCTGAAATCGGATGGAACAGTCAGTACTACCTGACTCTTACCGGCCGTAACGACTGGCCCTCTATGCTCGCTGGTCCCAAGTCTAACAAGTCTTCATTCTTCTATCCCTCTATCGGTGCATCATGGATTGTATCACAGACATTCCAGTTGCCCAAGCAGATTGACTTCTTGAAGGTTCGCGGTTCATTCGCTTCTGTAGGTATTCCTTTCCCACGTTGGTACGCCAACCCTGTATATGAGTGGGATGAGGCCAACCGTCAGTGGAAGAGCCAGACCATTTATCCTATGTACAACCTGAAGCCTGAGACCACAGACTCTTGGGAGTTCGGTTTGCAGACCCGTCTGTTCAAGCACTTCAGCCTTGACCTGACACTCTACTGGACCAAGACTTACAACCAGACCTTCAACCCCGACATATCAGTATCTTCTGGTTATAGCACCATGTACATCCAGACCGGTAGCGTAAGCAATAACGGTATCGAGTTGGCTCTGGGCTATGACAACAGCTGGGGCAACTTCAAGTGGTCTTCTAACTACACATTCTCTGCCAACAAGAACAAGATCAACGAGCTCGTAAAGAACTACGTTCACCCTGAGACCGGCGCCATCATCAACAAGGACCGTCTGGACCTCAACGGTATGGGTTCTGCTCACTTCCTGCTCAAGGAAGGTGGTACGCTGGGTGACCTCTACTCTCTCACCGACGTAGTACGCGACAGCGAAGGCCGTGTATATGTTGACGAGAACGGTAAGGTGTACAAGGACACCAACGTAGGTGACATCAAGCTGGGTTCCGTATTCCCCAAGTGTAACATGGCTTGGCGCAACGACTTCAGCTACAAGGGCATCAACTTCGGTTTCATGTTTGCTGCACGCTTTGGCGGTATCGTTTACTCAGCTACACAGGCTGCCCTCGACGCTTACGGTGTGTCTAAGAACACTGCCGACGCCCGCGACCTGGGTTATGTACTCGTAAACGGTGAAGACCGCGTGAATCCTGAGACATGGTACACCACTATCGGTGCTGCCGACGGTATTCCCCAGTACTATACCTACAGCGCTACCAACATTCGTCTGCAGGAGGCAAGCCTTGGTTATACCTTCAAGAAGAACGTATTCTTCGGTATCGGTGACCTGAGCCTCTCTCTCGTTGGTCGCAACCTGCTGATGCTTTACTGCAAGGCACCTTTCGATCCTGAGACCACAGCTACCACCGGTAACTACTATCAGGGTATTGACAAATTCATGACACCAAGCACACGCAACCTTGGTTTCAACATCAAACTCAAATTCTAAGAGTAACTATGAGACAGATTAAAAATATCATAATGAGCGCGGTTGCTGCAGGTCTCTGCCTGAGCTTCTCCAGCTGTACTAACGACTACGAGAGCTTCAACCGCAACCCCAACGGCGTCACCAAAGACGAAACCCAGCGCGACGCCTATGCTATGCGTTCAGCCATGCTGAACCTCGAAGGCTGGGTAATTCCTACCGATGTCAACACCAACCAGTTCACCGAGTGTCTGATGGGTGGTTCTTACGGTGGTTACATTGCTGACTCCAACGCAGGTTTCGCTGGCAAGAACTTCGGTCAGTTCAGCCCTGAGAACGGATGGAGCCGTGTAATGTTCAAGGATGTCATCCCCAAGCTCTTCATCTACTGTGGCGAAGTAGCCCGTGCTACCGACGATCCTATCCCCAACGCCGTAGCTTCTATCATCAAGGTGTCAGGTATCCAGCGCGTTACAGACTGCTACGGTCCTATCCCTTACTCTCAGGTAGGTAAGGACGGTCAGATTACCGCTGCCTATGACTCTCAGGAGCAGGTGTACAACCTGATGTTTGAGCAGCTCAACGCGGCTATCGACGTGCTGACCCAGAACCGTACTGCCGACTTCAGCGACAAGGCTGACCGTGTGTATGGTGGTAATGTGACCAAGTGGATCAAGTATGCCAACTCTCTCAAGCTGCGTATGGCTATGCGTATCTCTAAGGTGGCTCCCGCCAAGGCTCAGCAGATGGCTGAGGAGGCTGTAAACCACGAGGTAGGTACCATGACCTCTAACGACGACAACGCCGAGTTGACTCTCGTTTCTACCAACCCCTTCGAGATTATCATGTACGAATACAATGGTGGTGACTCTCGCGTAAGCGCTGATATCACAACCTATATGAATGGTTACAACGATCCCCGTCGTGAGAAGATGTTCACCAAGACCACTTTCGGCGGTCTCGTTGACAACGGCTACTTTGGTATCCGTAGCGGTATCGCCATCCCTGGCGGTTCTATCGCTCACGCATACAGTAACTATATCGTAGCCACCGACAGCAAGCTCATGTGGATGAACGCTGCCGAAGTAGCTTTCCTCAAGGCTGAGGGTGCTCTGCGCAACTGGAACATGGGCGGTACTGCCAAGGAATTCTACGAGCAGGGTGTAAAGCTGTCATTTGCACAGTGGGGTGCCAATGGTGCCGACGCTTATCTGGCTGACAACACCAGCATGCCCGCTTCTTACAAGGACCCCGCTGGGCTCAACACCTACTCTGGTGCTACCTCACAGATTACCATCAAGTGGGAAGACGGTGACTTCGAGAAGAGCCTCGAGCGCATCATCACCCAGAAGTGGCTTGCCAACTTCCCCCTCGGTCAGGAGGCTTGGGCAGAGTATCGTCGTACCGGCTATCCTATGCTGATGCCCGTTGTTGTCAACAACAGTGCTGGCGTAGTAAACTCAGCCCGTGGTGCCCGTCGTCTGGCTTATCCTCAGGAGGAGCGTCTCAACAACGCCGAAAACTATGTTAACGCTGTAGGTCTCCTCGGTGGTGCCGACAATATGGCTACTGACCTGTGGTGGGCAAAGTAAAACATTCAAAGATAATATAGACAATTATGAAAAGTATCTTAAAATATATCAGATTATCAATGGCATGCATCGCCGCAACAGCCTTCGTGGCAAGCTGCGACACCGATGTAGAGTCTATTGACATCAACAATCCGGGTGTAGACAACCAGAACCCCGGCCTTTATCAGGACTATCTGTCCCACCTGAGAAACTACAAGAAGGGTTCTCATAAGGTGGCTATGGGATGGTTTGACAATAGCGACAAGGCTCCCAACTCTCAGGGCAAGCACATCCACTCTGTACCAGACAGCTTGGACTACATCGTGCTGACCAACCCCGACAACCTGGCTGCTTTCGAGCTCGCCGAGATGAACGAAATACGCGAGAAGAAGGGTACCAAGGTGGTATTCGAAATCAACTACGAGAACATCAAGGTACAGTATGACGAAGAGAAGAAGGACTTTGACGCTGCAAACGAAGACCCCACAAAGGTATTCCCCGCTTTCAACAGTTACCTCGTTGATACTGTAAGCGCCAAGCTCGCTCTCGTAGAGAAGTACAACTATGACGGTGTAATCATGGCCTTCAACGGTAAGATTACCACCTTCATGACTGAAGCCGAGAAGGCAGAGTTCATCGCTCAGCAGAACGTATTCATCGGTATCGCCAACGACTGGGCTGAGCGTCACGCCAACAAGGAGCTCCTCCTGATGGGTAAGCCTCAGAACATCCTCACCAAGGAGGTATTTGACAAGGCCAAGTATCTCATTCTGCCCGCACAGAGCGAGATTTCAGCCTCTGCCCTTACTTACCTGGCTCTGAAAGCCCTCGAAGAGGGTGTGCCTACTGACCGCTTTGTAGCCCTCGTCAACGCACCTTCACTCGACCCCACAGACACCAAGACCGGTTACTGGGGCAAGGAAGTTGCCATCAAGGGTGCCGCCAAGTGGGCTGCCGCCGAGTATCAGGGCTTCGTTCCTGCCGGTATCGCCATCCAGGGTATGAGCAATGATTACTATAACTCATCGTTCACTTATCCCAATGTGCGTTCAGCCATTTCTATCATTAATCCTAATGCTAAAAACTAAACAGCAATGAAGAAGATTTTCAAATATATTCCGATGATGCTGGCTGTGTTTGCTCTGGCTTCTTGTCAGGACAACGACGAAGAGAACTTCGGCAACAAGGCATCAATCAATTCTCAGGAAATGAGAGCGGAGACTATCATCAAGGGCGATGCCGGTGATGTGGTTAAGACACTCAGCATCACCATGCCCCGTCCCGCCGAGAAGACCATTAACGCTACCTTCAATGTAGCTCCCTCTTTGGTAAGCACTTATAACAAGTGCTATGGTGCCAATGCAGTAATCCTGCCCGAAGAGTGCTACAATGTAGTCAACAACAAGGTGACTGTAGACGCAGGTAGTGTAAAGAGTACCGATGCTACATTTGAGTTCACCAACCTGGGTAATCTTGACCGTGAGCTCATCTATGTACTCCCCGTAGAGGTTCAGACCGCTGACATCGACCTTGTAAGCTCTGCTTCCAAGTACTACTTCGTATTCCGTGCAGGTGCCCTCATCAACGTGGTTACCAACATGAGCCGCAACTACCTCACCGTGCAGTGGGCCGACAAGAGCCAGGTAGCCAATATGAGCCAGATTACTATGGAGGCTCTGCTCTATCCCCGCGAGTTCGGCAAACTAATCTCTACCGTAATGGGTATTGAGGGTCGCTTCCTGATGCGTATCGGTGATGCCGGTTTCCCCGACAACCAGATTCAGATTGCTACCGCTCGTGGCAACTTCCCCGATGCCGACTCTAACAAGGGTCTGCAGACCAAGATGTGGCAGCACGTAGCCCTCACTGTAGACTGTGCTACTCGCGAGTACAAGATTTACATCAACGGCAGACTGCAGAGTGAAGGTACTATGAGCATGACCGCTATCGACATCCAGGGCAACGGTTCTGACCGTGACTTCCTTATCGGTAAGTCTTACGATGACAACCGCTGGTTTGAGGGTGATATGTCTGAGGTTCGCGTATGGAACGTAGTTCGTACTCAGGAAGAGATTGCTTCTCACATCTACAATGTTGACCCCCAGACTCCCGGCCTCGTAGGTTACTGGAAGATGGATGACAACACAAGCGCTTACAGAGTAGTAGACGCTACCGGTCATGGCAACGACGCCGTAGCCGCTGGCGCTCTCTCTTGGAGAAATGTATCTCTGCCCGAGAAATAATCCACATTCAATCAACAAGAACAATAAAGAAAATTATGAATATCAATAAAATAAAGACATTTGCATTGGCTATCCTCGCCGCTGGAGCTATGGCTTCATGTGAGGATGCTATCAATGTACAGCAGATTGGTGAGGAGCCCTTCGCTCCTTCTCAGAAGAGCCTCGTGTTCCTCTCTGACCAGTTTGGTATGACCAATGCTGACTCGCTGCTGTTCAACGAGCAGGGTACTACTGAGTTCTTTGTCAACCTGACTCAGGTTCAGACCAAGGATGCTGAGTTCACTGTAGTTTACGACGCTGCTGCGCTCAACAAGTATAACATGGCTAATGGTACCGACTACAAGGCAATGCCCGAGGCTCTCGTAACTATCGAGGGTACTGCTGTGGTAGCTGCCGGCCAGGCCAAGTCTTCTGCCGTTAAGGTAGGCTACAAGACCGACGCCGCTCTTGAGGACCTCGGTACTTACGCCATCCCATTGGCTGTTAAGGGCAACTCACTCGCCGAGGCTTCTGTAGAGAAGGGCGAGTTTATCTTCCTCGTAAAGGACATCACCCGTATGCCCAACTGTCACAAGGCGAACAAGAATCAGATTGTCGTAAGCTGTATGGAGGTTAACGACGCTAACCCCCTGCACAACCTCTGCTATACTCTGAAGGAGTCTGGTAAGCTGGTTATCGACCAGGTTATCCTCTTCTCTGGTAACATCAACTACAACGCTGAGACCGGTGAGGTGTACAACTACAACAACGAGAACGTGCAGCATCTGCTCGACAACCGTCAGAAGTATCTCGTACCTCTGCAGCAGAAGGGTATAAAGGTTATCCTGGGTATCATGTGTAACCACGACCGTGCTTGCTGTACACGCCTTGGTGACGAGGCCGCCCGCAAGTTTGCCCGTGAGCTGAAGGCTAAACTCGAGGCTTATGAACTCGATGGTGTTTTCTTCGATGATGAGTACTGTAACCGTGGCGACTATCCTGGCTTCACTACTTACAACAACTTCTCTCGTCTCTGCTACGAGGTTCGCAAGGCTATGCCTAATGCTCTGATTCAGGCTTACGTTTATAGCGGAACTTCTTCTTGTGGCCCTGTTGATGGTATGCAGCCTGGTGAGTTTGTAACTCAGGCTATCCAAGATTACGGCCGCTATTATGACCTCGAAAGTGATTACCCCGGTCTGCCCAAGAGCGGTATGATTCAGGCTTCTTCTGAGTTTGCTCGTGGTAACATCATCTCTGAGAGCCGTGCCCGTAAGATTGTAACAGATGGTTACGGTGGTACCATGATTTTCTCGCTCAACCCCAATAATGGTTATGTATATCGTTTCAACAACATCACCATTCCTTTCTATGGAGAGGAGACCGTTCAGACTGGCAGCTATGCTAAAGACTGGTAATGTATAAAACAAACTTATTATTACAACAATGAAAGCAAAATATATTTATACCATCATGATGGCAATGGCCCTTACCTTCGGTATGGCGTCTTGCGACGATGATGACAATAACGGCAATACTGAGCAACAGAAGCCTGCCACCAAGACCGAACTCAAGTGTGACATGGATACTGTGAAGGTCGGTATTGGTGAGACTGCCTCTTTCAACATCCTCGAAGGTGGTGGCGACTACAAGGTAATCTGTGAGAACGAGGACGTGGTTACAGCTACTCTCGAAGGAACAACTGTAACCCTCAACTCTCAGAAGATGGGTCTTACCGGTGTCATAATCTCTGACGCCGAGGGCAACTACAAGCGTGTTATCGTGAAGTCTATGTACATGAATCTCAACCTCGGCAAGGAAGAGCTCTTCATCGGCATGAAGCTCGGTCACACTGATGGCAAGGCTACTCTTAACGTACTTGAGGGTAACGGCTCTTACAAGATTGATGTTGCTGACGAGACAATCGCTCGAGTAATTGCCAAGACAGAGACTTCTATCACATTCCAGGGTATCAATGCTGGTGAGACAACTTGCGTTGTTACCGACCTTATGGGTCTGCAGAAGACTATCAAAGTGAAGGTTGAAACTACTACAGTTCCTTTCACAGAAGAAGAAAAGGCTGCTATTCTGGCTATTACCAAGAATGTGGTCAACTGGAATGGACAGGATAGTTACCAGTGGGGTGACGATTACTATACCGTGAAAGATCTCGGTGATGGCAAGATGCAGGCCAAGTGGGATTACTATAACTATTACTTTATGATTTGTACTTGGACTGGTGATGCCACTGTAGGCAAGAAGGGTACTGGTACCTTTGTTTACAACATGAACTATGAGAAGAGCTTCGATGTTGATGTTGAAATCATCAAGAACGACGGTTCTCGTGTCTGGGGTATCTGCTCTTGCGTCAAGGATGATTACCTCAATACAGGTTACTTCTGCATAGCGCTTTAAGTAGAATATTAAACAATATAAGATTGCATTTGGGTAACCAAATTTTCTATTAAGTTAGATTTATTTAGTTTTGAGTGGGTCAGGCTGTGAAGTCTGACCCATTCGCTGTTTATGGGGATGGGGGAAAGAGAATCGCCATCCCAGCCTTCAAATGTCAGCTCCGGCAGTTAATCTGCAATTCCTGTTGTGTACTAATGCCTGCGGCTAATCGCAACTCTTACAGAGTAGCAAAGTTAGTGGAGGCGCTTACCCAGGGTAGCGGTCTTCGCCCGCAACCCTGGGCTGGGAAATCGCAACTCCTACAGAGTTGCTGCTGCTTGAGGAAGCCCTCCGCGGCTCTTGGTAGGGGATTGTGGCAGATGGTATTCACCCGATGATGGATTTTTGTTAGTCCATAGTGGATGGTGCGCACCCTTGGCAACTCTGTCAGAGTTGCGTTTCCTCAGCCCAGGGTTGAGGTGCGCAGCGCCCCTACCCTGGGTACAAATAAAAAAAGGTAGCAACGCTGTAAGTGTTGCGCTTAGCCGCAGGCGTTACTCCGGCAGGACTTTGCCCGCAATACAATCCAGTTGTGTACTAACGCCTGCGGCTAATCGCAACTCTTACAGAGTAGCAAAGTTAGTGGGGGGAGCTTACCCAGGGTAGCGGTCTTCGCCCGCAACCCTGGGCTGTGAAATCGCAACTCTGTCAGAGTTGCTGCTGCTTGAGGCCCTCCGCGGCTCTTGGTAGGGGGATTGTGGCAGATGGTATGCATCCGATGATGGATTTTGGTTAGTCCATAGTGGATGTTGTGCACCCTTGGCAACTCTGTCAGAGTTGCTGCTGCTTGGCAGTTGGAAAACCATAAGATTGAGAATAACGCCTACGGTTAATCGCAACTCTTACAGAGTAGCAAGGTTAGTGGGGGCGCTTACCCAGGGTAGCGTGCTTCGCCCGCAACCCTGGGCTGGGAAATTGCAACTCCGTCAGAGTTGCTGCTGCTTGAGGAAGCCTTCCGCGGCTCTTGGTAGGGGATTCTGGCAGATGGTATGCACCCGATGATGGATTTTGGTTAGTCCATAGTGGATGGTGCGCACCCTTGGCCACTCTTACAGAGTAGCAAGTTTTTGTGGGGGTGCTTACCCAGGGTAGCGGTCTTCGCCCGCAACCCTGGGCTGTGAAATCGCAACTCTGTCAGAGTTGCTGCTGCTTGAGGATTGCCTACAATAATTCCCCACGTTGTTTCTGCTTGCGGTTTCCTGCCTACAATAATTCCCCATGCTGCTTCTGCTTGCTGGGGCATGCCCCTTTTTCACTATACCTATTCACAATAAATACATGGATTGGTGGTGAAATCGGTACGGCTATCATAATTATCATGATTTACTATAAAAAAACGGCGCATCATTTCGCGCAAATTGAAATAATGGCTATATTTGCACATCATCATCTTTATCTATGTCACAATCACTGAGTAAAATATATATCCATCTCGTCTTCCATGTCAAATAGACGAGCCCGAGAATATCCGAGGAGGATACCCAACATCTGCATGCCTATATTGGCACAGCCATCAACAAACTTGGATGTTCCACCATCATCGTGGGTGGTACCGGTGACCACGTACATGCCCTTTTTGTGCTGTCGCGCGAGGTAACCATATCCCAAATGGTTAAGGAGATAAAGCGTAGCAGTAGTATGTATCTGAAAAAGCTACACTCCAGCTACAATCATTTCGCTTGGCAGAATGGCTACGCCGTTTTCTCCATCGGCCAATCGGGTGTTGACAATGCCACAAAATATATCAGCAACCAAGCCGCCCATCATGCGAAGGTCAATTTTGAGGATGAATACCGCCTGCTATTAGAGAAATACAATATCGAGTACAACCGCGACTATGTCCTGCAAGATTAGGTTTGGCGGATGCCGATGTAGATTAAACGCCTTCATCAGTTAATGAGGCGACAGCAAATGGTAATCCCCGCACTCGTTTGAGGTTATGTGGTGTATATGGCATGTGGCCAAGGCATTATGTGAGTAGTATACGGTGTATGGCACGTGGCCAATGGGAAAATGTAATTGGTATACGGTATATGGCACGTAGCTAATGGAGATATGTAGTTAGTACATAGAGGGATGGTACGCACCCCCGGCAACTCTGA
>ULQK01021907.1_pt1 | contig 14022 bp, 17 predicted proteins | sample 1954371 | NCBI WGS metagenome assembly ULQK01 (sample SAMEA4835652, study PRJEB28245) | human gut metagenome | biome: gut microbiome; material: fecal sample | place: Denmark | collected 2008 | reverse complement strand
GAAGGACGGGTTGATTTTAGAAAAAACTTAAGGTTAAGGGATGACTGGTGGGTCTTCGAAACAAGCAGCGAGCAAGCAGCCTACAAGCAAGACGCGGACCCATATCCCATCCCTAACTCCCAATACAAAAAAATCCGTGGCATCTCTGCCACGGATTTTTTATCCCTTCCCCTCATCAGCATCGAGCATACTGCCATTTCTATCAGCAGCAATCCCCACTGACTGTTACTCTTTAGCTTTTTTCTTACTAGCTTCTTCTATATCTCTGGTTTCTTCTTTAGCATCAGTAACAGTCATTTTAATGACCATACCAATAAAACCAATTACTATAATACCGACAATAGCTAAAATAATTTTCAACCACATAGTTTTCTGTTTTTTAAAAGTTTATAATTTTGTTATTAAATTTTTCAATTCTATATATCATTATTCACGACTATCACTTAAACAAAGCTCCGATAAACTGTGGAATTTTCCACATCATCTTCTCGACCTTCGTGATTGTAGGATTCACACCATGAGACTGATACATTCTGATATCCTCCTTCCACATTTGCTTTCTTCTGTCAGAGTCAGTACTCAAACCACCCATGCGCATTCTCACGATATACTCTTTCAGATACGTTACACTCAACTCACCACCCAGAAGATAGCGGAAAAGGAAGTCAGAGTCAGCAGCAATCTTGTAACTCTCGTTATACACCCCCTTACGCTCCATCACATCCCTGCGAATATAACAGGTAGGATGCAAAGGAAGCCAGCCATGACGCACCTTCCATAGACGATAAGTACCACCTATCCAGTTGCGCACCACCTTATCAGTATTCTCCGGATTCACAAACAAGCCATCACCATACAGGAAGTCAGCGTGCGTGTCCTCAAACCTCTGAACGATATGCGAGACCGTCTGGTTAGAGAACAGGAAGTCATCCGAATGTACCAGACCAATCACATCACCCGTAGCAGCACGAATGCCCTTGTTGATAGCTTCATACATACCATGATCAGGCTCAGAAATGATTTTCGAGATTTTGTCCTTATACTCATTGATAATACTCAGCGAATTGTCCTTAGAAGCACCATCCACCACAATATACTCAATATCAGGATAGTCCTGAGACAAAACACTTTCTATACAACCACGAATCGTCTGTTCACGGTTGTAACATGATGTTATAATCGTTACTTTCATAATTGTCTTTTTATGGAATAAGAAAAACGAAATCCAATATCAATCTCGTTTTACATGAATATTAAATAAGAACTTATTGAGAATATAGCTTCTCGATTCAGCAGGAAGCAGATGTCTGAAAAGCAAGCAGCGCTTGATAAAATAAGTCATGGAATGCCATTTCCGAACAAAAACATTCTCATTACGTTGAAAAGCAGTACGCTGGCGCCCAAAATTACCACCATCGAAAATTTCACGGATGATAAACCCAGCATGATCAGCCACAATCCCCAAAGGCCATTTCTCCTTTTTCAGACCTAACATTTCCACAAGAATATATCCTAAAGCCCCAGCTACCTCACCTAATTGAAGTTCCTCTACATATCGTCTGAGAACATCAGCATTGATTTCATCACAATGTCTATCAATATAGACTGCCAAATCACAAATCTGACGGATACCTACACCAGCCTCCAAAAGATGACGTGTAATATGCATCAGCTGATGCAGTACAGACAGAGTAGGCGGAACCGTTTCTATCGCCTCTCCCTCTATTCGAACATAATAAGGATCATTGGTTGCAAACTCATGATCAATGATATTTTGCAAGCGTCGCTGTAAGCGATGATTCTCAAACCGGCACATCTGATAGTGAAGTTCCACCTCAAAACCCTTCAGGTTAATAGCAAAATGCTTATGCTCCCAAGCACTTTCATTCCCCTGATGAGAATGTCCACCCACACGGATAGCCCAGTCGATAGCCTTTTTACAATCATCCTGCTGCTTGAAATAGAGATCAATATCACCACAGGCCCTGTGCAGAGGGTTCGGATAGTTTTGCGCAAAGGCCTGCCCTTTCATCAGCACAGGATGCAAGCCTAAGCTTCTCATTTTTCCGAAAAGCGAAATAACCATACGGTTCATCTTCATGTTTCGCTGTTCCAGCCTCATAACCAAACCTATCCAGTTCAACAGGACATCCCTTGGAACTTCTACATTCCCCTTACAATTTGTAAGGACATCAGCTAAAATTCCAAAGACACACTGCTCCTTAGAAAGATCAAGCAACGATTTCCACGAGCAATCTCTTATCCTCTCTGCGACAGCCTCCTCTTCCCCATCAATCTGCTGGAGAGAAGAATCAGAACGAGACCAAAGAGATAACCTCAGTAAATCAAACAGTTCTTTTTCTATATCTTTCATACTTCAATAATTAGAGAAAACATTATCTCTCATCATTCGCTCAGTTTCCGTTCTCTAATCTTCACCGCAGGATTCCCTTGGTAGATACCATTCTCCTCCATATCCTTCGTAGCCACGCTGCCTACTGTCAGTATAGCATTGCGATGAACTGTGACACCGGGGCACACAGAAGTCTTTGCCCCTATCCATGCCCCATCCTCTACAGAGACAGGAGCATTACGATAAGGCATAGATGATATGGTATAGTCATGATTACCAGTAAGGAGCAAAGCACCTTGCGAGATACATACATTGCTGCCAATAACAACCTTATCCAAATTGTCTATCCAGCAGCCCTCTCCTAACCAGCAATCATCACCAACTACCAAATTCCAAGGCGACTTGATTCTCACCTCGTTTTTAATCACCAGCCCTTTACCAATCTTTGCTCCGAACAAACGAAGCATAGCTATCTTGATACCCATAAAAGGATTCCATGAAGCCCTAACTATCAGAGCATTCACAAAATACCATAAGGTAGTCTTTATAAATCCAGCACCTTTATCAAAGCCAGAGCCATCAAAAGCTGCAAGTTTTACTTGTATTGTTTCCATATTAAAAATCAATAATGATGTTTAGCCATGAACCTAAAATTCAGAGTAATCTTTTTTCCAGAAAAAGTTTCCTGACTCCATTGGCATCAAAGAAACTTGTATATGTTCCTCGTCAAACATATACAAATAATGCAGATTTCAATAACAGGAACAAATACATTTGTTCCATTGTCCAAGTAAAATCCAACAAAAAATATTAACGCGTTAGCAAGAGTAGAAAAGCTCTATTCTCGCTAACCTATATTAAGAATCTTAAATCGTAATATTCAGTTCTCGCAAAACCGTATTCAAGTCACAATATCTCACTCCCAATGCATTACAGGCATCTGGAATTTTTACTCTTCGTCTGCAATAAGGATCAGCGGTTTCATTTGTCACAAGCGTATATCCCTTTGCCGCAGCTGTAGCCACAAGATAAGCATCCGCTACTGATGCAAATTCAGAAATAGCATCCGGTCTGTAAACAGTATTAGATTGCGCCCAATTCATAACTTCAGCATACTTGCCCATTACATCAAGCTCATTCTCAATATAAAATCCAGTTGGAACATTGTCCCTCATCCAGTCGGTCAATTCATCACCACCTCTATCTATCTCTTCTTTCACCTGAATGTTAGAGAACACATTGCCAGAATTTATCATTCCAGCAATCTTAGTCCAAAAAGTAGGCCACAAGTCCATAGGCATCTCATGCTTTGAACGAATGAATATGTTTGTGTCAAAAATATATGCCATAGACCTTAGATATTATTGGTCATGAAATGCTGGTAGGTATTACCAGAAAGACCAGTTAGACGATAAGCCTCCGTATATTCCAACTGACGGCTGTTTACGGCATTGCGTACATGAATAGCAAAGAGTTTACCTACTCTTTTTACACTGGTAAGATAAAAATCTCCACGACCACTTTTTTTCTTCTCAGCTATAGGACGATGACTATACTCCATCCAGAAATTCCGATAAGCCAAATCGCTCAATAGTCCTAAATCATGAGCTCGCCGAGCCACAACAATCTCACTCACCTTAAACAGACGAGTTTGTTTCTTGATATCATGATTCCAAGTTTCACGCAACACATGAGCAGGAACAAGAAATTCAGCAGCCATAGCATCACAATATCTCTCATAGGTATCATGAGCCCCCAAATCCTCACCAGCATGACCAGCACTTACACCTAACATGATATGCGCCACCTCATGAATCAAGGTAAACAATTGGGCAGACTTACTGTCGGCACTATTCACAAAAATATACGGTGCAACACGATTGACCAATGCAAAGCCACGACATTCACTAACCTTCAATGTACGTTTCGTATTATTCCCAACGACACCATTGTAGGCAACGAATACACCAACCTGCTCCAATCGTTCTGTCAAAAGACCTACTGCAACATCTGTCCTGGCAAGGCTGAACGCCCATCGAGGTTCCAAATCCAACACATTTCGAAGATGATTAACAGCTTCACCTATTGGAGTTTGCAACGTAATACTATTCACCAGCTGACATATCTCAATGTCATTCTCCACAAGATAATCCTCCAACCAATCCTGTCTAGTGCGAATCGTAGTGACCGTATCGTAAACATTGAGATCAAAGCGATTCATTTCTCCAGCATCACCACGGAACATCGGGAAAGGAATCGTTTCATTTGGAATATTCTGCAAAAACAGATAACCAAAAGGAACATAGAATCTTTTGGCAAATTGTTGCAGTTGGTTTACGGTAGGCAGCTTCTCTCCAGAGAGCCAAGACTCCAACTTAGGGAAGGCTTCCACGGCCCTCTCTTCATCGAATCCAGCTCTTTCAAATGCCCAAACAAGCATTTCTGGTCGTATATTATTTAATCTTGTTACTGCCATATTACCATTTTAATAATGCAAAAATACGATTTTTATATAAAGAACGTCACTTTATTACAATATTTAACCTATCGCCCGGTTATTTTGTCCCCTCATATTGTCAATACAGAGATCTATACACCCCCATCATTTCCTCTGCCATTACCTTAGCAGAGTATTTGGTTTCTATGAGTTTCCGGCCATTACGACCCATCGTTCCAAGCTCTTCATCAGATAAAGCGAGGAACTGGCGGAGAGTAGCTACTAATGGCTGAGTACCTATTTCTATCCACGCACCAGCATGGGATGAATTGAGATCATTCCATGGCGTTCCCACGGTAGTGATGACAGGGGTACCAGAAGCAAGGCTCTCAGCAATGGCAAGGCCGAAATTCTCAGAATGAGTAGGCAATACAAAGAAATCGGAAGTCTGGAACAGACGCCACTTCTCATCACCATACACACCACCGATAAGCTGCACGATATCCTGCAAACCACAATCAGAAATCATCTGTTTCATTTCCGCAACATAGGCTGCATCACCCTCACCTGCTACTATAATCTTATAGCCCTGCAGTTCAGAGCGAAGTTCAGCAGCAGCCTCAATGAGGAAGTTGATACCCTTCTTAACATGCACACGAGAGAGGAACAATATCTGGCGAGTCTTCTTCCAAGACTTCTTTATTTCAATGCCGTCAGCATCAATGCCAAGTTTAACCACCTTGATATTGGAGTTATAACCCAACTTCAAGAGGTTATCGCGTTCGCTCTCTGCCGTAGCTTGGATGCAGTCAGCCTTTTGTATTGCAGCTCTTTGGTAGAGCCATAGCGCAGGAACCTTCCGAGTCCAGTAATGACGCTTGATAATCCAAGGCTCCAGCATACCATGCGGTGTCAGCACCACCTTATATCCCTTTTTCTGCGCCAAACGTTGAATCATAGCACAGTCAGGAGTCCAGCAACAGTTGATATGCACGACATCAGGTTTTATGCTATTCAGCAAGCCGACAACCGTTTTCTTCCAAGCACCAGAGAACGGACGAAAACGAGGAATATCATGCACCTTACAGTTCTCCATTGGCAATGGATTCTCCGAAGCATGAGTCAGGATATGCACATCAGCCAGTTCACCCAATGGCTTTGCCAACACCTGCATATAAGTAGAAGTACCACCCCATGTCCGGTCGATACTTGGTATATAATGAATGATTTTCATCAGTCTCTTCTAAAAATATCTCGTGTATATACCTTATCCTTTACATCATCCAGACAAGCATCATAGCGGTTGGCGATGATAGCATGGCTCTGTGCCTTGAACACATCAAGATTGTTCTCGACTCTACTTCCGAAGAAAGTACTACCCTCCTCCAATGTTGGCTCATAGATAATGACCTCTGCGCCCTTTGCCTTGATACGCTTCATAATACCCTGAATGGCAGACTGGCGGAAGTTATCACTGTTTGATTTCATAGTCAAGCGATAAACACCAATCACGCAGTTGTGCTCTTTGCTGGCATCATAGCTATTATCATCAGCATAGCTATAGTAACCAGCCTTCTGAAGAACAGCATCAGCAATATAGTCCTTGCGAGTGCGGTTACTTTCAACGATTGCCTCTATCAGGTTCTCTGGAACATCAGCATAGTTTGCCAAGAGCTGCTTGGTATCCTTTGGCAAGCAATAGCCACCATAGCCGAAGCTTGGGTTGTTATAGTGTGTGCCGATACGTGGATCAAGACCTACACCTTCTATGATTGCCTTGGTATCAAGACCTTTGACCTCAGCGTATGTATCAAGCTCGTTGAAGTAGCTTACACGCAAAGCCAAATAGGTATTGGCGAAGAGCTTCACAGCTTCAGCTTCCTTCATACCCATAAAGAGTGTATCGATATTCTCCTTGATGGCACCTTCCTGCAAGAGTGCAGCGAAAGTCTTGGCAGCTTCTTTCAACATCTCTACATCTGTTACAGCATTGATTGCCTCGTTCTCTTCTGCGAACTCAGGACGATCGATTATCTTTGGATAACCTACGATAATACGGCTTGGGTAAAGGTTGTCATAGAGTGCCTTGCTCTCACGAAGGAACTCTGGGGAGAAAAGGAGATTGAACTTCTTGACTCCTTTCTTGGCATACTTTAGGTAAAGACTGCGGGTATAACCTACAGGGATAGTACTCTTGATAACCATCACAGCATCTGGATTCACTTCCAATACCAGATCAATAACTTCTTCTACATGGGTTGTATCGAAGTAGTTCTTTACTGGGTCGTAGTTTGTTGGTGCTGCAATCACAACGAAGTCTGCATCAGCATAAGCTGATTTGCCATCAAGAGTTGCAGTCAAGTTCAATGGCTTCTCTGCCAAATACTTCTCAATATAATCGTCCTGGATAGGAGAAATCTTATTGTTGAGTTTCTCCACCTTCTCTGGGATTACATCTACAGCTGTTACATGATGGTGCTGAGACAACAGGGTTGCTATACTCAGACCAACGTAGCCTGTACCGGCAACTGCGACATTTATATCTTTGAAATCTTTCATATCGTTTTTATTTATTGTTAGATACTTTATCTATGATAATCATTGCATGATCAACCATCTGTTCGATAGTCAGATGCTTTGAAACATAATCTCTTGCATTATCTCCCATTCGTTTTATATCTTCAGCATAAAGCGAATTGATCTTACTAATGCAGTCATCAATATCTTTGAATATCAATCCATTTTCTCCTGATTGAATATACGAGTATTCCACACATTGCAGAGTCTCATGAGAGCGTTCAAAAGTAAAGATCGGTTTGCCATACGCCATAGCTTCAACGATGGACAGCCCAACCCAACCAGGCTGAAAATATACATCTGATAAAGCAAAGAGTTCTCTTTTAACCGCCGTATCATATACTGCTCCAAAATCATACACATTGCCATAAGAAGAAAAGTCAGGCTTGCACTTACCAGAACCGATAATCACAAAGCCATACTTTTTATCATCCAATCGCTTGATTGTTTCCAAAAGCAAATCTACTCGGCGGTCAGCAGTAAACCTGGCACAGAAGATAAAGACAACATCTTGCTTGACTCCATATTTAGCTTTTAATTCATCTTTTGTCAAATCAGGCTGATACTTAGTCATTTCATCAACGCCAGACAAAGTATTACAGAGAGCCACCATAGGTTTATCAGGGAAATACTTTTGCCATTGATCCTTTTCTTTATCCATGTAGAACCAGATACCATCCGCTAAGGCAATCATCCATTTCAGTTTCCAGTCAGGCTTTTTCTTTTCTTTCAGATAGCGACGAACAGAAATACCCTGACCCCATAGAATGATTTTCTTGTGATGCAACCATTTAGTTAACAAGAGAATCCATGTACCAAAATGAGCAAAATGGAGCATCAGTACCAGGACTTTATTCTCTTTGCCCAACAGAGAGAATGGATTGTAGAACAGCAGTTTCCCCTTGATAAGCTTGCTTGGTATATGTTTACATACAATATGACTCATCTGAAAAGAAGCAGACTTCACATCTTTCGCCTTTTCATAAGTATAAATTTCCTGATCCAGAGATATATCATTGGCGGCACCCTGTTTCAGTCGTTTCCCCAACAAGTCAAAGAATTCCTCACGATAATGAGGAATAAACGGTTGTAAGTGAATCAGTTTCTTCATCTATTTATCATTTTTTTCAAAGAATTAGCCAGATTTCTCTGACCTTTCTCATTCAGATGGATGACATCGCGATACATATCTATAGTGACACCCTCATTCAATCCATCAATCAATTTTATATGATGAGTTTTAGCCCATTCCATAATCATCAATCCACCTTCCTTATATTTTCGGCTCATGACCTCACCCACCTCAGGATGAAGATAAATAAAAAAAGGAATATGCTTTTCCTCAGAGATCTGAAGGAGTTGGTCAAAACCAGGATCAAAATTCAAAGCTTTCTTCGCAACACCCTCATCACTCTTCACTTTCTCTACCACTTGTGCATCAGGATCCAAGAGTTGCTTACCACTAAAATAGACCTTGATACGAGGCATCAGATATCTATCTACCACCTCCCATATAGCCAACTTGTATTGTTCATCGGGATAATTAGGATAGATACCGACCACAGGAATATGACTCATTACATCAAAGGCATCATGGCTACTACACACAAGTACCATTGCCTTAGCTCCAAAAGTACCTTTCTCTTTCAGATAAGCAGCACAGTTGTCCGGTCCCCAACTACCCGATGAAATATTCAACATCTGCATCCCTGTCTCTTTCGAGAACAAGGTTGTGGCAATACTATCCTGATCAAGCATGGTTCCACCAAAGATAACCGAATCACCTAACCCAAGGACAATCGTTTTTGTAGAATCCGGCTCATCACTTCTCTGGGAATATGAATTGTAATCAATATGAGAGAAAAAGCGATAGCGATGCTGATTCGGCTGCGCAATATACTCATAAGCAGGAGATGGCTGGTATAATACCGCATCACAGAAGCCAAAGACATAGCGGAGAATGAGTTCTACAAAAACAATAAGACAGAGACTAACTATTATGTAAACTTTTCGTTTCTTTATCATTACACTATCGCCTGAATTTTTCTTTTTAAGAACACATAAACTCTTTTTAGGTAGTTTCCACTTCTCCATGAGCCCCAACAATAATGGACACCTACGGTTTCTTTCGTTTTCTTGATTGTCAATCCATGATGAAGAATGGGCGGATTAAAATATATACGTGGAACTATCGTTACAGCATCACAATATATTTTTTTATTTGCAAGATAATATTCTGTCAGTGCCTCAGGACCAGTCACAAGTTCAACTCTGTTTTCTTGCAATGACAATAATTCTGGCTTAGAGAAGATATGTTCTATAAAACCTTTGTAGAAACTACCACCAGGGGAAGAAGCCAATATCGCATTGCCCAACTTATACTCAGTCTCAGAGTTCCGACTTTCCATAAGCAATTGCTCTTTTTGCAGCATCCAATTAGGAATTTCTTTGAATAAACGATAATCCGTATCAAAATAGAACCCTCCGTATGCGTACATATAGACAAGACGAGCTATATCAGCCTTTGCCACACCCTTAGGAATGGAATTGAACAAGTCCAAATATTGAGGGAAATATCTTTTTATCAACCTCTCATTATCTACATCATCGTGAAACATGTAAGTCCATCCTCCACACAATGCCTTCATTTTTTTTACTAACAATCTTTCCTCCCACGATATATCGGAAGTACGAGCTGTCTGATGAATAACCTTTGGAATCATAATTAATATAAATATTTTAGAAAAGAAATTTTTTTGTTTTTTGAAATATATAAAATAACAGATGCCGTAATTAATGTTAAAAACACTACATAAACAAACTTCAAAGAAAGAAATCCCAATAGATAACAGCAGTCTGATAACAAATACACAAAATAAAAATGAATCATAAATATAAGCGTACTCATATTACGCATCCATTTATATGGCAGTCGAGACTTAGCATCAAAATTACAACATATATAGCAAAGAAACGCAACAACTGTAAATCTGACGTTCCAGCTCATCATGCCCTTACCATGTAAACCCGCAATGCCAAATAAATATAAAAGGATATCAAGAACAACTAAAGACATTATCATCCACAAAATATAATAAACTGCCTTATTCTTTGTCATACAATATCCCAAAGTCGTCCAAACCAATGCAGATACCAATACACGCTACAAACTTGCCAATATCAATACTATTATAATTCTTCATACTATTTCATTCTATTTTTTACCCTATTTAATAATTGCTTTATTTTATGTTGAAAGAGAAACAATAAAGATACTCCAAATGGGGAATGTATTTGGATGCACAAATGATATAGTCGGTAATACAATTTATCTTTAGACCAATCATGAAGTCTGCATGATCTTTGAAATTCAGAATTCGACATGTACTCTCTTATTTTCATATATTTCTGAAAGAAACTCAGCGGACAACCGCTCTTAAACATATTCCAAACGTATTGCCAAACCAAATAATACTACATTTGAACACGTTGGGCAGAAATTAGTGATTCAGCAATTCCACTCTTTCGCTTGATTTCATCTTTTAAGTCAAGAAATACTTTCCAACTCTCCTCAATCGTGGCATGCCATCTGCTCATTGCGCTTCCAGCAGAAGCGAGATATACATATCCTGTCATAGGAATAAAAAGCATACGTCTGGCACATAGAAAAACCTTTTGCTTAAATATTCGGTCTTCATTCATTGAGAATCTTACATCAAATTTCATATGGTTTCTGCGAAGAAAATCTGTTCGGAATAAAGCATGCCAAGGAGCATTACCCAAGGAATCTGAACATTCTATATATTTTGATGTTCCTAAACATTTATCTAAATCAAACATCTTCCGTTTTATCTTGTGAATACTTCTTTTTCCATTTATATCTATCTGAGTGAATCCACCTTCTATAAAATCAACACCTAAGGCGGTTTCTTTTGCAAATATTTCTAAATGACGAGGATTTAGTTTATCATCTGCATCTACAAAACAAATCCAGTCCCCTTTAGCTTTATTGATGCCAATGTTTCTTGCATTTGATACCCCCCCCCAGATCAGTGTGATACACCTTTATTCTTTCATCAGAAACAGAAACACTATTAGCAATCGCTAATTGCTTTTCCTGTTTTTTTCCATTGCTAACAAGAATAAGTTCCCAATCTGTATATGTTTGCTTTAAAACATCAGAAACTATATCTTTAATATATTTTTCTGCATTATAACAAGGAACGATTATTGAAATCATATTCTTCATCTCATTAATTGTGGATATTTTTTTTTCAGACATTTGTGCTCTATCATAATACCAACAATAAGCCAAATAATCAGACAAAGATACCAGCCTGCCTGAAACATATAGCCTTCGATGATGGAATGAAACGACATAAAAACAAACGCAGCATATAACAATATAAAATTAGGATTATGCCCCACAGCACGGGGCAACATAATAGCATTAAACCAAATTACCAAGACAAAGATGAATCCGATGATACCTGCTTGCGCCAGCACAGAAATAAAACTTCCTCCCGACTCGTTGCGTCCAACCTGCTTATTTGCTCCTACACCATGAGCAGCAAAACCAATTCCAAATATAGGAGACGAGCGAAATTCTTCCATTCGCTGCCCCCAAAGTTCATCACGTGACGTATTCTCAGTAGTGATTTCCAAACCATTTCTTTTATTCATCATTGCTTGGGAATTTTTCATCAAAAATGGAGCAAAGACAATAGCAGCAATACCCACAACAACAAGATTACGTACTACTGCAAAACTTTTTGACTGCATCCAGATAATCAATAGTGAGCATGCCAAGGAAAGGAAAAAGGCAGAGCGTGATGCAGCTATCATTGTCACATACAAACTGATTAAAATCATCACAAAGCACATATATCTTTGCATTTTACTTTTTAATGTATTTCTAAATGCCATGCTTACAAAATACAAGGTTGATAAAGCGGCGGCACAACTTGTCCACATCGCATAATTGGCAAATCCTGAAAATTCAGCCACTTTTCCCATCGCTATACCATATTCATCTAATACGATTTGGTTGATACCTGCTAATTTTGCATAGAAGTTAGCTAAAGTCGCCAAACCAAATCCCAAAAATAAGCAATACAAAAGCTTTATTTTATACAAATGCCATTGTACCGATACCCTTGGGGCTGCAATAAATAACACAAGTGAAAATATCACTAATCGCAAATCCAGAACCATGCTAATAGTTGTTGACATCCACAAGTAAAAAACAAATGCATAGAACAAACTTGTCTTTCCAAAAGATGTCAATTTGAAGCTTTGCATCTTTTTTAATAGTAAAACAAACGTTACATAATAAAAGAATTGAGGAAACCATTTTGGAAACAAATTCGTAAAGACAAAGAATGACACTATCAATTCATAACGATTTGCCTTAATAAATCTTTTTATACTTTTTACCATGATACTATTATTTTATTTTTTCTTTCAAATAACTCACTCTGCTTTCGTACCCCATTATATCAGCAAAAAGTTGCCTTACCTCCAACTTACTTATTTTTTTTTCACGGATGCTTTTGCAAAGATTATTTACTGCAGACAAGAATTCTCCGTCATTAGAATAAGAAAAACAAATGCCCTTGTTTATAAAATCATGATAGCCTCTTGCACTAACCTGATGACACACTACTGGTAAGCCATTGCGGAATCCATCCATCACTCGTAGTTTAAGCCCACCTCCCAACTTCATTGGACAGAGGTAAATATCACAAGAAGCCACAATACTTTGAATATCCTTAGGATTTGCTACCAATGTAAGATTACCATTCTTAATTGTTTGTGGTTGATTATTTTTATAAGACTGGTAAATGGATTGAATAGAAGTTTTCTGTTCATTTCCGACACCACCCTTGATTCGTTCCATCAACTCGCTTGGTGGATTTTTGCCTGTAATTACGATTTGTATGTTTTCGGGAAGCATCGGATAAAGAACATTCAAAAAATAATCTATACCATCCATGTTTTGAATATTGCCCAATGTACCTGTAATCACTATTTTTACAACATTGTTTTGCTTATCAACATCTGTGTCCAAGATATATCGCATCTGTCCTTTTTGTTCAAAACAGCCTCCTATGATAACTTGCGTTTTAGACTTTCCATAAGTTTGTCCAAACAAAATCGCATCTTCTTTTGTCAAAAAGATATTGAAGTCTGCATGCAAATATGATTTTCTTTCGTTTCTTTTGACAGAGGGCAAAACTAACATTCTTTTATACCATTGAGGATGACTATCACGATAGTAATCATATTCAAAATTATGATTAATGACTATAGTTTTTACATTTTTCTCCTTACAAAGTTCCACTACAGCCCCAGCTATACTGCTATGGTCAAAGATGCACCAATCATATTTCCCTGCAGCAAGAAGTTCCTTTACCTTACGATGGAATCTATCCATAACACCAGTAATTGGAGATATTACCTTATCCAATATATTCATTGGGACAACAGCTTCAAAATGCCAACGTTCATTATCATGCTCGCCTATTGAGTCAAACTCCGAGCAATACAATATATCGAACTTGGCATTATTAAAAATATCCGTAAAGGCATCCAGATAGTTACGACAAGCGTAGCATCCACCTCCAATTCCCCAGGGATTATGTTTCAATACATA
>ULQK01019199.1_pt1 | contig 14026 bp, 11 predicted proteins | sample 1954371 | NCBI WGS metagenome assembly ULQK01 (sample SAMEA4835652, study PRJEB28245) | human gut metagenome | biome: gut microbiome; material: fecal sample | place: Denmark | collected 2008 | reverse complement strand
TTGAATTATCGATTTATCATTTTTTGAATTATCGATTTATCGATTTTTGAATTAGCCGAGCGTAAAATCTAAAATCAAAATTCGAAAATTCAAAATCGGCTGAAAGCCGACAATTCAAAATTCAAAAATCAAAATTCAAAACTCTTATAGCCCTGGCCATTCACTCCCCTCCATAAGGGGAGGGGGAAGCCGCAAAGCGGCGCGGGGGTGGGGCTTTAAAATTCAACATTTATTTTGCCACCCCAATAATATTGTGTAATTTTGCATTCTCAAAGAAAAACAAAATCAACATTATGAAATCTGACATTGAGATAGCACGCGAAACCAAATTGACAGAAATTCACAAAGTGGCAAACAATTACGGCATTCCTGCCGACGAGATTGAGAACTACGGCAAGTATATTGCCAAAGCTCCGCTAAAGCTCATCGATGAAGAGCGAACAAAGAAGAGCAACCTCATTCTTGTAACAGCCATCACCCCCACCAAGGCGGGCATCGGCAAGACAACCGTTTCGGTGGGTCTGGCCCTCGGCCTCAACCGCATAGGCAAGAAAGCCATCTGCGCCCTGCGCGAGCCGTCGCTCGGTCCCTGCTTCGGACAGAAAGGCGGAGCAGCAGGAGGCGGACACGCACAGGTGCTGCCCATGGACAAGATAAACCTCCATTTCACAGGCGACTTCCACGCCATCACCTCTGCACACAACATGATCACGGCTCTGCTCGACAACTATATCTACCAGAACCGCGACAACGGCTTTGCCATGAAAGAGGTGCTGTGGAACCGCGTGCTCGACATCAACGACCGCGGCCTGCGTTACATCGTCACAGGCCTGGGAGCCAAGACCAACGGCGTGGTGCGCGAGTCGGCGTTCGACATCACACCCGCTTCCGAGATCATGGCCATCCTCTGTCTCGCTACCGACGAGGCCGACCTGCGCCGCCGCATAGAAAACATATTGCTCGGCTTCACCTCTGAAGGCAAGCCCTTTACCGTCAAAGACCTCGGCGTGGCCGGCTCCATAACCGTTCTGCTGCGCGACGCCCTCAACCCCAACCTCGTGCAGACAACCGAAAACACGGCTGCCTTTGTGCACGGCGGACCGTTTGCCAACATAGCCCACGGCTGCAACTCTATACTCGCCACAAAGATGGCCATGACCTTTGGCGATTATGTCATTACAGAAGCCGGATTCGGTGCCGACCTGGGTGCCGAGAAATTCTTCGACATAAAGTGTCGCAAGGCCAATCTTCAGCCCAAGCTTACGGTCATCGTGGCCACGGCACAAGGTCTGAAGATGCACGGCGGCGTGCCCGTGGACGAGATAAAGAACGAGAACCACGAGGGACTGGCCAAGGGTCTTGAGAACCTCGACAAGCACATAAGCAACATGCAGATGTATGGACAGACCGTGGTGGTGGCTTTCAACCGCTACGCCTCCGACACAGAAGAAGAGATCGACATCGTGCGCCGCCATTGTGCCGGCCTGGGCGTGGGCTTTGCCGTGAACAACGCCTTCATAGAGGGCGGCAAGGGTGCCGAAGAGCTGGCCCGGCTCGTGGTAGAGACCATCGCCAACAAGCCGTCGGCTCCCCTCACCCTGGCCTACGACGACGACGACAAGGTGGAAGAAAAGATCTGTAAGGTGGCACGCAAGGTCTATGGTGCCGCCACCGTGAGCTTCTCGGCCGAGGCAAAGAAAAAGCTAAAGATGATCTACGACATGGGCTACGACCGTTTCCCCGTGTGCATAGCCAAGACACAATATTCGTTCTCTACCGACCCGAAGCTCTACGGCGTGGCCAAGAACTTTGACGTCAACGTGAGCGACATCGTCATCAACGCAGGCGCCGAGATGCTCGTCATCATAGCAGGCAAGATCATGCGCATGCCGGGGCTGCCCAAGGTGCCGCAAGCCCTGAAAATAGACATCGTGAACGGCGAGATAGAGGGCCTGTCATAAAAACAGGACGTCCCGATTATCTCCAAAACATTTATTTTTGTCAACACAACAACACAGCACAAGGAAGGCGCACAACCACGGCTCTCCTTGTGCTGTTTTGTGTGGATCTTTATTTTAAAATCTGTTAAATAAGCACACCAGCATACAAGAAAGCGCTCTCAAGAGGGTTTTTATCTTTAAAAGCAAAGGCTAAGGCTAAAGCAAAGAAAAAAATAAGGAACACATTTTATATTACGAATATGAACAAAACATTAGAAAAGGTAGCCGCCATGTCGATGGTGGCAGCAGCAATGGTCGCAACATCATGCGGCACACAGAAGAAAGCTGCAAGCGAGAACACAAACGTCAGCGACGCCGTGGTGGCTTATCCCGACGAAGCACACGAGATGGACGAAAACTATCTCATTCTCGACGACTCACAACGTGCACAGGTGCAGAAGAACAACGCCTTCGCCCTGAAGCTCTTCACAGAGACAGCCAAAATGCAGTCGACCGTCATCTCGCCCCTCAGCGTGACATACCTCATGGCCATGCTCGCCAACGGAGCCGACGGCGAAACACGCCAGCAGATCATGAGCACCATCGGCGCCAGCGATGCCGACATCAACGCCATGAACGCTCTCTACCACTCTATAATGGAAAAGCAGAGCCGTCTCGACAAGGCTACCGACATAAACGTGGCCAACTATATTGCCGTGAACAAGAACATAAAGCTTAACGACGCCTTCACAAAGGCCATGAAGGAGCTTTACCTCTCAGGCGTGGAAAGCCTCGACTTCACATCGCCCAAGACTACCAAGACCATCAACACATGGTGCAACAAGCAGACCAAAGGCATGATCCCGAGCATCATCGACAACACAGACCCCAACGCCACAGCTTATCTCATGAACGCCATCTTCTTCAACGGCACATGGGCAAAGACCTTCGACAAGACCATGACCAAGCAGGAGCTCTTCCAGGGCTACACGCGCAACATACAGAAAGTGCAGATGATGCACCAGAACGACAAGTTCTTCTACACCACAACACCCGGTTACGCAGCCGTGGACTTGCCCTACGGCAACGGAGCCTACTCCATGACCGTGCTGCTCCCCCACAACGGCCACAGCATTAACGAGATCATGAAAGACCTCACAGCCGAGAAGCTCCTGCAGACCGACCAGAACATGACCGAGCACATCGTTGACCTGAAGCTCCCCCGCTTCAGCATAGAGCAGGAGACCTCGCTCAACAGCATCATAGCAAAGCTTGGCGCCCCGTCAATATTCGATGCCTCCAAGGCCAACTTCAGCCACATGACAGCAGCCCCCATGCACATCTCGAACATGCTTCAGAAGGCAAAGATCGAGGTTAACGAGAAGGGCACCAAGGCAGCAGCCGTGACAGCAGCCATCATGACCATGTCGTTGGCCCCTGAAGAGCCAAAGCATGTAGAGTTTCACGCCACCCGCCCCTTTGTCTACATCATAAAGGAACGCGCAACAGGTGCCATCTTCTTTATAGGACAGTTTACGGGAGCTGAATAAAGACAATTGGGGAAAAATACAATATAATTGGGAGAAGCCAATATATAAAATACAATTAGAAAAAACCAATATAATTGGGAAAAGCCTGTTATATAGAAAACGCAGGAAACAGAAAATTAAAAGCAGAACAAGAGGGTTGTTTTTCGCCCTCTTGTTTTTTTTTAAAGACAATAGAGACAATAGGGACAAAAAGAGCGATGACCTCAAACGGCACCACTCCTCAAAGCTGGAGCAAGACAAAAGTCGCGCCCCAAGCACGACATCAACAAGCCGACATCGCAGCCCCTACCGCTTGTCAGGAATGCCATAATCGATCCAGCGCTCCTGAGGATAAAAACCCTTCACCACCTTCTTGGTCTCGTTATAAGAGTCTTTGACGGCCAGAAGCGTCTCGTTCATGCGTCTCACCTTTTCGCTCAGTTCAGCACGCATCCTGTCTACCTCGCCGCTCTGTTGAGCGAGAGAGGCCATGTCCTTCTCCAGCTTTTCAACCTCCGCGTTTGTCACGCCGCGTTCTCCCGTCTCGCTGATATGTCGCTTCATGCCCTCTACGAACATGCGGCTCTTCTCAAGCAGAATTTCAATTGTTTTTGCCATTTCAATAAGTATTTTAGTTATGATTACACGTCATTTTATTCATTACAAATTTACAAAAAAAAATATCTTTTTCCGACAATACAGCACGCTCACTTTTCAGCATTTTTAAACCTTCCGCACCCCTATGTTTAACATATTTTTGCACAACAGAACAAGAAAAACAAAGCTTCCTGAGCCCAACAAAGCCATAATATAAACATCTTCAAACGCTTGCTTGAGATTAATTTCTGTATTTAGACGCAAAAGTTCAGAATCTTATAAGAAAGAACAATAAAACGGCAAAAAGGTTGGTAATATGAAAATAAGTTGATTATCAATACTCATTCGGATAGAAAAGCACAAAAGAAACAAACGAGAAACAAGAAAAGAAACGCTATTTTGTGTTATATAACATCTTTTTGAAATAAAACTATCGGCAGATTTGAACATTTCTTCTTGATTCTCTTGGTGTTTTGTCTGAACTTACTTATATTTGCACAAAAAATTCAAGAAAGGAATTATTCAAAATGTTGCTCTCTGATAAATTAAAAGAACTTCGTGAACAAACGAAACAACCGCAGCGCAAAGTTGCAGCTGTTCTTGACATTGACACAGCCACCTACAGCAAGATAGAGAACGGAAAATATATGCCAAATCGGGATTTTGTCCTTCGGTTGGCTTCGTTCTACGGATGCAATAGTGAACAACTCATCAAGTTGTGGCTTGCAGACCGTGTTGTGGAGATGGTAAAAGATGAACAAGTTGCTCCAGAGACAATGAAACTTGCAACCAAGATTGTCAACAATCAGACCATTGGCGATAAAGACGCTGCAAGGTGTAGAATTGAGTGATTGTGTGAAATTTAAAAGAAATATGCTAAGCGAAAGTCAGAACATAGAATATAAGGAGTCTTGGCGAGACGAATATCTGAAATGGATATGCGGCTTTGCCAATGCGCATGGCGGTCGTATCTACATAGGCGTGAATGATAACAAGAAGGTGATTGGATTGCCTGATGCCAAGAAACTGATGGAAGACATTCCCAACAAAATTGTCAACTATCTAGGTATTGTGGAGGATGTCAATCTGCTTACTGAAGGTGAGAAAGAATACATCGAGATTATTGTCGATCCGAGCAATATGCCCATTGCGTACAAGGGTACATACCACTACCGCAGCGGCTCAACCAAACAGGAACTGAAAGGGCTTGCCTTGCAACATTTCGTCATGAAGAAAATGGGGCAATCATGGGATGACATTCCTGTCTTCGGGGCGACCATTGAGGACATAGATCGCAACGCCATTGATTATTTCCTGCAATGCAGCATAAAGGCAGGGCGTATGGACGAGGATGAAGCCAACGCCTCTACGGAGAATGTATTGCGCAATCTCGGATTGCTTACAACAAATGGTGAGTTGAAGAATGCCGCCATCCTGCTTTTCGGAAAGCATGTGGGGCAGTTCTTTCCTTCTGCCATATTCAAGATTGGTCGTTTTCATACTGACGAGAGCGACCTGATAGTTCAGGACGTAATAGATGGCAACATCATTCAGATGGCAAGCCGTGTGGTGGACACCCTCCGCACAAAGTATCTGCTTTCACCTATCCATTATGAAGGACTACAACGTGTGGAGCAGTTGGAAGTGCCGGAAAAGGCGTTGAGAGAGTTAATATATAATTCGATAGCTCATAAAGATTACAGTGGACCTGCCATCCAAATGCGCATCTACGACCGCAGTATAGAACTTTGGAACTATGGTTTGCTTCCACAGGAACTGACTCCTGCCGACTTATTGAAAAAGCATTCATCATATCCTCGCAACCACAACATCGCCACTGTGTTCTACAAGGCTGGCTTTGTGGAGTCGTGGGGACGTGGATATAAGAAAATTGCTGAAGAGTTTGAACATGCCAAAATGCCACTTCCTACCATAGAGGAAACAGGTGGTGGAGTGATGGTAATCATTCAGCGCGAAACGATGGACGAAGTTATAGCCAAACGGAGTGCAAATGTCGGAGACATGTCGGAGACTAATGTCGGAGATATGTCGGAGATGAAACTTACTGCTCGTCAGCGTCTTATCGTCGCTATTATCCACTCAAACCCTTCTGTTTCTGCGAAACAAATGTCGGAGATTTTGTCGGTGACATCAAGGACAATTGAGAGAGACTTGTCGGCAATGCAGAAAGCTGGCATCATAAGGCATGAAGGCACGGACAATGCTGGAGTATGGGTGGTGTTGGAAGGTTTATCTTCAATGTTAAAACCAAAGTAAAAACATAGTTCAAAAAAAATATAGAAATAAACGACATGATAAATTCCAACAACGAATCAATAGCAGACATCCTGAAGTCTATAGACGAAGGTAAAACACAGCTGCCAGACTTTCAGCGAGGTTGGGTTTGGGAGGATGGACGTATCCGTGCTCTAATTGCCAGTATCAGCAATGGTTATCCCATTGGTGCTGCTATGTTCTTGCAAACAGGTGGAGACGATATTCACTTCAAACATCGCCTTTTTGAAGGAGTGGATAAGTCCAAGGAGAATGTCGAACCAGAAAGACTTGTTCTCGATGGGCAACAACGCAATACGTCCATCTACCGTTCTATGTATAGTAAGAAGGCTGTAGAAACAACGGATGGAAAAAAGAAATCGATAAAGCGGTTCTATTACTTGAACATCCCAAGGTGTCTTGATACCTTGACAGACAGAATAGATGCCGTTGAATCTATTCCTGAAGACAAAATAGTCAAAGAGAACATTGGACGAGATATTCGACTTGACCTTTCAACGAGAGAAAAAGAGTATGCGGAACATCGATTTCCTTTGAATATCGTGTTTGATTCACAAGAAATGATGCGATGGCAAAGGGGATATACCAGATACCATAATTCGGATGATGTAGATGATAATTGGGATAAATTTTATGATACCGTCATTGCTCCAATGACAAAGTATCAGATACCAGTGATACAAATTGGCAACGATGTTCCCAAGGAAGCTGTATGTCAAGTATTTGAGAATGTCAACCAAGGTGGAGTTTCACTTACTGTTTTCGAACTGGTGACAGCGACATTCGCAGCTGACAATTTTGAACTTCGCAAAGACTGGGCAGAGATATGGAAAGATTTGTCTATGTATAGACAACTATACTACAAGAGACAACAATCGTTTACAGGAACGGATTTTCTGACAGCTTTGACATTGTTAGCTAGTTATGAAAAGAAAAACAGCGGAATAGCGGTCTCGTGCAAGAAGCGAGATGTTCTTCGTCTTACTTATGCCGATTATAAACAGTATAGAAATCGCCTTATAGCTGGAGTAAAGGAATCAGCAAAGTTCTTGTCAAGTCAGCGTATTTTCACAGCTTTGGACATGCCATATACAAGTCAACTTATACCTTTATCTGTCATTTTTGCTATCAATCCAAACGCTTGGTTTGATGCTGGCAACAAAAAGAAATTGGAGAAATGGTATTGGTGCGGTGTGTTCGGTGAATTGTATGGTGGTGCAAATGAAACAAGATACGTGACCGACATATTGGGACTTATGGAATGGGTGAATGATGATGCATCAGAACCAGACACAGTTCGCCGTTCAAACTTCCACGCCTCGCGTTTGCAGCAATTATACACTAGAAATAGTGCCGCCTATAAGGGTATTATGGCTCTTATATTAAAAGAACATGCCCTTGACTTTATAAAGGGAACGGAAATGGATTTTGCGACTTTTGTAGAAGAAGCAACAGACATCCATCACATATTCCCGCAAAATCATTGTGAAAAATCAAATATTGACAGAGGATTATGGAACTCCGTCATCAACAAGACTCCTATATACGCTCGTACAAACCGTATCATTGGTGGATATGCACCGAGTAAATATTTGTCAAGTATAGAAAGGAATCATGGTGTCACAGCAGAAGACCTGAATAGGTATCTTTCATCACATCAAATAGATGTGGAAGCTATAAGGAATGATGACTTTTACACCTACTTTGAAAAGAGAAAACAAGCTTTGCTTGATTTGGTTGAAAGAGCAACGGGGAAAACAGTTTCTGGTCGCTTTGATGACATTCAAAACGAGTCATCCTATGTCGATGAAGCAGAAGTCAATGAGATATGAATATCACAAACTAACAATTAGTGCAACATGAAAAAATATATTGTAATTTTTTGCTCTCTTTTATTGTTATCTGCATGTTCTGGTAACAACCATAAGGACAAGCATGAGAAGGAAGTTTCTTCCGAAAAAGAAAATATTGCGGCTTCAGATACGAAGTCTAAGTATTCATCAGAGGAATTGGATTCCTTGGCATTATACGCTTGGGGAGACGTAAAATTTGGCATATCACAAAAAGAAGCTAAAAGGAGTGAAATCTTTAAAGGCGGCGACAAGTACGACAATTCTCTATCTAGTGACTATGATTACGACCATGCCCTTGGTAGTGGTATGGGGCTTAATGGCTCACTTAATGTATGGGGAGATTTTATTGGGAAAGGCTATTCTTCACTTGAACAAATCAGACTAACTGTTGGATGTTCTAATTTTGATGATTTCTTATCTGACGTAACGACTATTATTGGCAGATTTAAAGATATTTATGGAGAGCCTAACTTTGTAACAGACGAAGACATGACGGCATATAACTTAGGAGACAAAAAAATAGATGCTATAAGTTGGAGTTTTGATTCTCCGCATAATGGCACAAAATACATCTTTGGCACTATTGTGGGAAGTGATTATAGCTATTATAAATTCGAAATTAACATTAGTAATTCAAAGTTTAAAAAGAAACCCACAAAAGAGGAATTGGAGGAAGAAAAGCAAAGAAAGGAAAATGAAAGGAAAGCTGTAGAAAATGCATTCTGACAGTAGGAATATGTCCGCCTGACCTTAAGTGCGTTAAGGTCAGGCGGTTTCATTTTTCCTGACTTCGTCATCGAGCTTGTGTCGCGACAAGCTGAAAGACAACGGCACGAGATGGATCAGCGGCACCTACCACAACATTTTTTACGCGGCGAGCTGCCGTTCTGAGCCCTTTACCGTGGGCTATCCCCGACAACAGGTCATGTCGTTTCTTAAAAAAATTTCTTTTTCCCGACAAAAAAAGGAGGGAAAATGGTTGTCTTGCCTCATTTTTATAGCGTTTCGTGCTCGTTTCTGCCGACAATTGTTTACTTTTGCAGCCACTTATTTTTATTTCGTGTGCCTGACGATTGGCTGAAAAACGAAGGCAGCCTGTTACCAAAGCATGTTATGGCAAGCCAATACATGAAAAACGAAGGCAAGCTTGCCAGCCGAAGCAAGCCGAAAAGCTATGCGGAAGACGCACGAAAGCAGAGAGTCTTTTTCAAGACTTGCAAAAAACCTGGAAAAACTTCTAACAAAAACAACAAGAAACAATGAAATATACTATCACTATTGTGGGTATAAGAAAATATCTGCCTAACGGAGAAGAAGATTATCCGAAACTGTTTTCGCGCCTGCCCGTAGGGTCGACCGTGTATCTGAGAAAGGAGCCCACGGGGAGCGAGTATCCCGGAAGCGTGTCAGTCTTAGACGACGACTGCTGCAAGATAGGAAGCGTGTCGAAGACCGAACGCCGGTACATAGAGCTCGACATCGCGGAAGGCAGCATGCTGGAGGTAAAGATCGTGGGCCATTCGGCTCAACACAACTGCATGTATTTTGAGGCCGAGAACCATAACGGCGTAAAGGAGCCTTTCATAAGAGAGGTCGAGCTTGAAGAGGGAGAAACAGTCTTTCCCATGGCGAAGCAAGACGGCGATCTGCTCATGCTTACAGAGCTGATGAAGACCAAGCTTGAAAGGCTGAAAAACGAGCAATCGGTCAGCCATGACCATTTTCTGAAGACGGCAGAAAAATATGCCCGCCTTTGCTGCTCGTCGTTAGACGGCAACACGTCGTTCAGCAGGGCCGACATCATCATGGAGACGAGGCAGCTGATGAGCAGATGGCCGCAGCTGGAACCAATATACAACGAAATGTTTGAACAACACAAAGACATAGGGCGCTTACGCAACGACGTGAAGACTGCAACTTACCGCAGCCAGTTTGAGCGTATAAAACAAATGGCCATGAAGAAAGACGCGAACGGACACTCGCCGTTAGACTATTATGTGAAAGACCTGAGGTTCAGAAACGGTGACAGGCTGACGAAAGAGATCGTGGACAAAGCCATAATTCATCTCTCCGGGCTCCTTTCCAAAGAGCTCCACAACTCTTATCAGCAGAACATCGACTGTGACGAAAACTTTGCTACTGCCCTTTATTCGCTAAATTACAGCATGAAAGCCATCTACCGCTTGTTCACGCGGCGCATAAAGCTTGACCACCTTAAAGAAATAAAAAAGAGTCTGGACGAAGGAAGCGAAACAACACGTTCAGACAACGAAACCCTTACGGCACAACGCGGTCAGCAAAAAGAGGAACAAGGTTCAGCAACAGCAGAAAACCGTGTCGGGGCGGAAACAGGCTGGTCTTTGTCAGGTTCTCTTGACACGAAAAGAACGCGGTATTATTTTGAAAAGGCTGTTTCAAAAGGATGGATTGCCAAGGAAGGCAACAAGCTGACGTGGCAGGGGATTGGCGGAAAAGCACATCTATCGCAATTGGCCTATTTTTGCGGAAAAGTGTTCGATTACAGACATTCTGTCAACGGAAATGCAGGAACAGAGTTTCCAACGAACGAACTGGAAGAGCTTTTTGGCGTGAAAAATCTCTACTCGTTGCTTCGTCAGGTGCATGAAGCCAAGGGAAAACAGAAATGGAGAGCTTGTATTGACGAAATATTCGAGTGATTTTTATACTCATTTTATATTCATTTTATACTACATTTATTCAGTATAGTTTGCACGAACAAGCTATATTATCTTTGCAGCAGAAATTTCGACACCGGAAATTTCTGCTGCTTTTTGTTTCTATACAGATGTCAGCAGCAGAAAAAAACTGAGCACGGTTCCGGGGCACGGCGATGAAGAACGCCATTCTATGTTGTCGTGAGTGCAAGATGGCAAAATAATACCTATATAAACAATGAAAAAGGTATTTAATTCCAACTTTCAGGCTGGTTCAAGGAAGACTGATGGACCTCGCCTCATCGGAGACATTCTCGCAGAGATGTTTTCAAGTAATTCACCCCTTGCCAAGGCCATCAGCCTAAGCGTCGCATCGCATAAGTATGCTACCGCAGAAAGGAAAGCGGCTGCCGAAGATGCTGACGCAGAAAGGAAAGCGGATGCCGCTGACAATGGCGGATGGTTTCGCAACACGGAACTCTGCTCTGACATTAAAACCTACCTGTGCTTCGACCGCATCGCAAAGATAGGAAAGGTATACAAGGGCTTGTTACGTCGCGACTCCGACGATCATTTCTCGTTCCTTGAGTGCAGACGTTCTGCCTCTGCCAATGCCAACATCCGCAATCCGCATGTGTTCGAAGGCAAGTACATCAACGTGACGAGACGTTTGATGGACGGACATATCAGGTTCAACTTCAAGGAGGTGGACTTTGGTGGCAGATTCAACCCCATGAGCTTCGCCATCGGCGTGATGAAGGAAATAATAATGGCTTTTAAGTGCCTCGGAGAGGAAGCGGACTGGAGGGCAGAAAAGGAAAACACGGGGGATTAATCCCGTGGGCTAAGCGTTACAGTTACAGTTGTTACAGTTGTTACAAATAGGGTGGATATGTTACAACACCCTTCTTAAAGACTTTATAACTAATTAATAATCAAATAGTTATATATAAAAAAGAAAGAAATCGCTACCCTTGCAAACAAAACTGTAACAACTGTAACTGTAACGCCAGCCCACACCCCACTTCCTCTAAAAGACTTACGTTCAACAACTTAACGAATTATCAAACATGACAAATATTAAATTCAACTTCAGTAAACCCACCCCTCCAATGATGCCACGCCTTGGAAAAGGCACGGAATGTGTGCAACTTTTGCTCTCGCAGGTGTCGAAAGACATGCATCAGCCACTCGTACCCATGCTTTTTCCCATACTTGGCACTCATGTAAGCGGAGCAGAATTCATGTATCCCGACCAAAGTTGGAAGGAAATGTGCGGAATGCTGGCCAATTTGGTGGCTGACAGTGGCGCAGGAAAGGGCCAACTGTCAGGACTTGTGGAGGCTCTCTGCCGCGACTTCCGCGCTCACGACGAGGAGGAGCTGGCGAAGCTTGTGGAGTGGCAGAAGATGGTGAAGACGAAGAGTGCCAACAAGGAGAAGCCGGTACGGCCCGACGTGGCGTTCTGGTTTCCGCCTGCCGACGTGACCAACGCTGCCTTCATTCAGAACGCCATGGGATGCGAGAAGCTGGGGCAGCGCACACAGTATATCAACATGCCCGAGGTGGAGATGGCGGACCGCGTGTGCGGCGGACACCGTCAGATCTCGCAGATGCTGCGCAACATCTACGACCGACAGCGGGCGGGAGCACTCAGAGCCACGGCCGACGGCGTGACGGGCAACCCCGTGCTGCGTGCCAACATCACGATATCGGCCACGCCCTTCGCCGCACGCAAGTTTTATAAGCAGGAACTCTTCAACGGCACTTTCGGACGCATGGTCTTCTCCTACAAGCCTCGCCAGGGACGCGACGGACGCATTCCGAGACAGGGCAAATATGGCGACGAGTTCTACAAACGGCTCGACGAGTATATGGCGCGTCTCGCCATCTGCAAGGGACGCTTCATCATCAAGCCGCTCAACCGACTCGTCGACCAGCTTGCTGCCGACATGGCCTCGCTTGCCGACCTCGCCGACGACGACATTCTTTGGGACATCTCCAAGCGCGCGCTCGTGTCGGCATGGAAGGCCGGATGCCTGCTCTGGATCTTGAACAACCAGACGTGGACCAAGCCGATGGCTTCGCTTGTGGAATGGCTCGTCTACCACGACATCTGGTCGAAGATGCAGGTGTTTGCCGACCTGCTCGGAGGCGACGAGGGCAGCGTGAGCGAGGCTGGCAGACGCGGTCCGAAGAATCTGCTCGACGACCTGCCCGACTCGTTCAACGAGGCTCAGCTTGAGGCCCTGCGCCTTTCTATTGGCAAGACGAAGGAGGGCACGAACAGCCAACTGCGCCAATGGGTGTTCCGCAAGTTCATAGTACACTCCGCGCAAACCGGACTCTACACCAAGACTCAGGAATATCTTCATGGCGTAACATCCGACAACATCGCAAAAAACAAGTAGCTATGCTCGATAAATCGACAACACAACGGCTCCGCTCTCTACCCGTAGAGGCGGTGGCCGAACGGCTCGGGCTGCGTGTGGTGCGCCACAAGAGCCTGTGCCCGTTTCACGACGACCACCACGCGAGCCTGAGCTACAGTACCTCGCGCAACACCTTCCGCTGCTTCGTGTGCGACGCCAGGGGTGGCACGATAGACCTCGTCATGCGACACCTCAACATGTCGTTTCCCGACGCCTGCCGGTGGCTGGCCAACGGAACAAACATCATCCTCGACACTTACCGGCCGTGCACGCCGACAGCCGACAGGCCAGCAAGACCCTTCGATGCCGCACGCTATGCACGCCTCTTCGAACACCCATGGCTGAGCGACGAGGCACGCACGTTCCTCTTCACGGAGCGACGGCTCAACCCGCGCGTGGTCAGCTGGTGCCGTCTGACCTCGTGGACCGACCGACAGGGCACACATTGGCTCCAGACACCCTATTTTGACGCCTCTGGACAGCTCATTGGGCTGCAAAACCGTAACCTCGACTATGGGAAACAGAAAGGGGATGAGGGGGAAGAGGACAAAAGGTCTGTTGACAAGGACAAGCAAGAGCAAGGTTCTGAGGCAAAGCAAGGGCAAGCTGTTGAGGCCAAGCAAGGACAAGGTTCTGAGACAAAGCAAGGGCAAGCTGTGGAGGCCAAGCAAGGGCAAGCTGGCGATGGCAAGCAAGGGCAAGCTG
>ULQK01050062.1_pt1 | contig 14236 bp, 15 predicted proteins | sample 1954371 | NCBI WGS metagenome assembly ULQK01 (sample SAMEA4835652, study PRJEB28245) | human gut metagenome | biome: gut microbiome; material: fecal sample | place: Denmark | collected 2008 | reverse complement strand
AAGCCTGTCCCGTATCTCGTTGTAAATCACCACGCTGATGATAATTACCTCGATAAGCCCCTTTAAAATGCCGACTATCGACTGAAGCGAAAACAGCTTCTTAATGCCGGAAAGCGGATTCAGCCGGGAAAACTTCGGCTTGAGCGCCTTCATAGTAAACAGACCCCTTGTCTGCGCGATGGTCGGGATAATTCCGAGGAAAATCGCTATCAGGCAGACAGGCCCGACGGTAATTCCAACTACTGTTATAACGTCGACCCATATCGTCATCATATTGTCAGTGGTGACATAGGTCGAGCCAAGCTCCTCAAAAACGGAACCGGTATAGGAAAATATATTTTCGGAAATGAAGCCGAGAAGCAGCCTCATCGCCGCGAATATGCCAAGAACGGAAGCCGCAATGCCTATCTCCTTGCTCTGGAGGACGTTGCCTTCCTTTCGCTGATCCTTACGCTTTTTCGGGGTGGCTTTTTCGGTTTTTTCTTCTCCTGCCATCTTCCCACCCTTTCAAAGTCAGACCGCCATCTCGCCGAGCAGAGTATTCAGGTTGCTGAACAGCAGATCCATTATCTTCTCCATGAATTCAGACACCATGCTGCTGCACCCCGCCAGTACGACGAATCCCACCAGCATTTTTATCTGCACGTTGAGCACGAATACATGTATTGAAGGGACCGCCTTCATCAGCACGCCGATGCAGAACTCCGTGACCAGCCCGGCTGCGATCACCGGCATAGCCAGCTTTAGACCCAGCGTGAGGACAGTCTCGAAATATTTCACGATCAGCAGTCCAACATTGAAATTGAAGCTGCTGAATCCCATCGGAATGCTCTCGTATGAAATGAAAAACAGCTTTATGTATGAGAGAGCCCCTCCCACCATAAAGAAGTAGATCATGAACCACCAGCTATAGTACTGCGTTACAAGGCTAGTCGTACCGAACGTAGGGTCGTAGCTCCTCGCCATTGAAAGGCCTATCTGGTAGTCGGACAGCTCTCCGGCAAGGCTGAAAAGCTGTAACATGAGGTTAACGAAGAACCCCAGCGTGAAGCCGACGAGCAGCTCCTTGCCGATATCCAGCGCAAACGGAAGCACTCCCTGCGGTATCGTATAGCTGAAATCCCCCGCCGCAGCCATGACCAGAGCCAGCATAAGCGAAGCCCCCGCCTTGACCATATTCGGAACGCCGTTTCGTGAGAAAATCGGGTTGAACGTAAATATCCCGCTTACCCTCGCCGTAACCATCAGTATAATGACGAAGTTGGTTTGGATAGCTTCCCAGATCTCAGACATAGCCCCGCCTTACGTTATTGGGACCGCGGATACCTTCTCGAAGATGAAATTGACGAAATCAATGCACTCCGAGGTCATCCACGGCGCAAGGATAAACAGCGCCAGACCCACCGCGACAGCCTTAGGAGCGAAGGAGAGCGTCTGCTCGTGAACCTGCGTCGCCGCCTGTAATATCGCGATCACCAGTCCAACTATCATGGCAACGAGGAGTATCGGCACAGCCAGCTTGAACGCCAGCATTATAGCCGCCTGGAAAATCTCCATCATTTCGTCCTGCGTCATTTATCTCACCGCCTTTACTACCTGACCTGTCTACAAATTATAGCTTGCAACTACCGAGCCTATCAGCAGATTCCACCCGTCCGCCAGCACGAACACCAGTATCTTGAACGGCATGGATATCATCGCGGGCGGCAGCATCATCATACCCATGGACATCAGCGTACTGCCGACTACCAGGTCAATGACAAGGAACGGCAGGAATATCAGAAATCCCATCTGGAATGCGCGCTTCAGCTCGCTTATCATGAACGACGGCACGATGACCGTCAGACTGAGGTCGTTCTGGAGGTACTCGTCAGTATAGCCGCCCTCCGGCTCCTCTGTTTTCGAGAGGTCGAGGAAGAACTGCAGGTCGTCCTGGGAAGTCTGCTTGAGCATGAACTTCTTGAGCGGCACGGAAGCCGCGTCCAGGGCTCCCTCCGTGGTCAGTTCCTCGCTGACGTATGGCTGATAAGCCACCTCGTTTATCTCCGAGAATACCGGCGCCATTATGAAGAACGTCAGGAACAGCGCCATTCCGGTGATGACCATGTTCGGCGGAGTGCTCTGCGTCTGCATGGCAGTCCTGAGGAAGCCGAGAACAATGACGATACGCGTGAAGCAGGTCATCATGATCAGCATCGACGGAGCCAGCGCGATAAGCGTCAGCAGAATGATTATCTCCAGCGGCTGGGAAGCGTCAACGCCTATCAGCTCCTGTATCACCGACGAACCCGCGTCTTTATTGACGTAAGTAGGGTCGGTGTCGAGATAATCTCCCGGATTGTGCTGAGCCTCCCCGGTCGCGCTCTGCTGAGCCTCAGCCGTGGAGACCGCCTGCGCCGCGCCGGAATCAGCCGTCCCCTGCTCCGCAAACGCGGAAAGGGTGCACAGCATGACAGTCAGCAGCACCGTGACCAGCAGCGACACCGCAAACTTTATCAGAAGCCGCTTATTCTCTTTTGTAAGCTCAAGCTGCCTGAACACCTGCCGTCCCTCCGATCACTTCTTGTTCAACATGTCCTTGAAAACGATCTTGAAACTCTCCTTAAAGGTGGGATTCCCGCCGTTTTCGTCTTTTTTCATGAGTTCCTCCTCGGTTTCCTCCAGTTCGTGGACTTTCTCCACCCTGCCGTTGGTAACTCCGAGAACCATGCATTTCCCGCATACGCTGACAAGCAGCAGCATTTTGTCAGGTCCCAGATTTATACGCTCCAGGATCTTCATATTTTTGCTGTCGCTCAGTGTCACGCGCCTGTTTAGCTTCTTCATCGCCCAGAAAAGCAGGAAAACCAACGCCAGAACGCCCAGCAGCGCCATTATCATCTGAAAATATTCCACTGCCGAACCTCCGGAATCAAAAACCGCACTATTCAGACCCGTTCGTCTGAACAGTGCGGCGAAAAAATGTTGCGTGACAGTTCCCCGGAAAAACCGGGAACTTACGCTGCGCCGCACTTCTTCCCGCATTCCGCGGGACGCCCCTCAGGGCAGACGCGCAGCGATCAGCCGAGTACCTTCTTGACGGTCTGGAGTATTCTGTCAGGCTTGAAGGGCTTAACGATGAAGTCGAGTGCGCCGAGCTTTATAGCCTCGACAACCATAGCTTCCTGACCCATTGCAGAGCACATAACGACCTTAGCCATCGGGTCCATTCCCTTAATGTCCTTGAGAGCCTCGATACCGGTCTTGTTGGGCATGGTGATATCCATGATAACCAGGTCAGGCTTCTCAGCAGCGTAAACATCGCATGCGATTGCGCCGTCTGCCGCCTCAAGGATATTTGTGTATCCATTCTTAGTGAGAGCGTCCTTGATCAGCATTCTCATGAAAGCAGCGTCGTCAACCAGTAAAATCTTCTTGTCCATTACTAATAAATCTCCTTGATATATGTTATATTATGTATTTTATTCCTTGCCGAGGCTGTCCATGAACTTGGACTTGACGATCTCAGTAATTCTCACTGCGAAGTTGTCGTCGATAACAACGACGTCGCCCCTTGCGATCAAGTTGCCGTTTACGACCACATCGACCGGCGCGCCAGCCTGGCGTTCCAGCTCGATTATCGTACCCTGAGTGAACTCCAGGATATCCTTTACCTTGCGCTTCGCGGTGCCGATCTCAACTGAGATCTCAAGCGGAACGCCCATCAGCAGCTTTAGGTTATCCTGCTGATCCGTAGGCAGACCGAAATCCATTGCGTCAAACTGGTGGAGCTGCGCATTCTGGATATTGACCGGCGGAACAGGCGGCGGATAAGCTCCGTAAGCCGCATACTGATTCTGATATCCGTATCCGGGGTAAGCAGGCTGACCCTGCGGCGGGTAAGGGTAAGCGCCGGGAGCGGGCTGCTGCGGCTGAGCCATACCCTGGGCGGGATCAGGCTGAGGCGCGGGAGCCGCCGGCTGGGGTGCCGGAGCGGGTGCAGACTGCGGAGCTGCTGGAGCAGGCTGAGCCGCCGGAGCGGGCGCAGGCTGCTTGGCGGGCTGCGCCTCTGCCTCGTCGCCGTGGAACTTCTCTATCATCTTGTCGGACAGAGACTTAGCAAGATCAACGGACATAACCGACATGAACTCACTGTTCATAACGCCGTCAACTGACAGGTTGAACGTAACTGCAACTATGGTCTCATCGGGATCAAGCTCTGCAAGCTGGCAGAAGTTGGTCTGCTCGATAAGGTACGGGGTCGGCGTGGAGATGTCGACCGAAATTCCGAGCAGATCGGAAAGCGCTGTTGCAGATGCTCCCATCATCTGGTTCATGACCTCGGAAACTGCGCTTATGTTCATCTCATCGAACTCAAAATCAGGAGAAACTACCAGCGGGTTGCCCATGAGCTGATTAAGAATAAGCTGAACATCGTCCTGCTTGAGGACCATCATGTTCTGACCGGAAATACCGGAAACATAGACGATCTTAACGCAGATAGCAGGCTCCAGACGGTCGTAATTCAGGTCGGCTGCCTTGACCACGCTCACCTGCGGTGTGGTGATCCAGACTTTTGCGTTGAGAAGCTCAGAAACAGCGGTCGCAGCGGAACCCATGCTTATGTTGAGTATTTCGCCGACGGCGTCTATTTCATATGAGCTGAATTCAACGTTTGCATCCTTTTCATTAGCCATTGGACATTTTACCTCAATTCTCTATAAAATTATCTATCATTATTGCCTTTTTGTTATTGTAGGTTCCAAGCTTTCCGGTGCACCAGTGCTTGCTTCCGACCTTCACGTCAACATCGCTTGTGATGCTCTTTCCAAGCGGGATAACGTCGTTCACCTGGAGCGTAAGCACCTCGTAGAGGTCAAGGTTGATGTCGCCGAGGACTGCGGTGATTTTGAGGTCGGTATCGCTGATACCGGTCATGATAGTGTCGCGGCGCTCTGCCTCGCGGTTAGCGTCGAGCTTTCTTCTGGAAACATTGTAGCGGGAAATGAACTTGTTCATTATCTCGTCCAGATTTATCGCAGGAATGCACACCGAGATTATCGACTTGGAGCCGTTTATCTCCACCTCGAGGGCTACGATTATTACCGTATCCTCGTGGCCTATGGTCTGCACAACCCTGGAATTCGTTTCGATGCCGATTAGCTTCGGCTCAAGGTCGATATGGCTGGCCCACGGCTCGTAGAGAAGATTCGCCATCGAATTCATGACGTCATTCATAATGGTGATCTCTATTTCAGTGAAATCGCGGTTGACATCGCGGTATTCACCTCTGCCGCCGAGCAGTCTGTCTATCATCGTAAATGTTATCGTGTTGGATATCTGAATGATAACGTTGGTCTCGCTGACCTCCTCGTTCTTGATACCCATGTCCACCATGCCCATCAGGACGTAATCCGGAAGCGCGTTGTTGAACTCGCTGTACCTCTGCTCCTCGATGTTCACCAGCGAAACGCGGCAGTACAGTCTGAGCAGACCTGTGAGGTACGACGAGAGAAGTCTCGCATAGTTCTCGAATATACCGTCGAGAACCTTGATCTGTTCCTTTGTGAACTTCTTAGGAGCGCGGAAGTCGTACTCCTTGACCTTTTCTTCCTCTTTCTGCGTCACCTCCGGAACTGCGCCGGCAGCGACGTTTTTAAGCATTTCATCTATCTGCGCCTGCGTCAGGACGTCAGCCATCTGTATCCCCCCATTACTTTACCAGCGCCCACTGCGTCTGGTTTCCCATTGGATCAGCTATTGCTGTCAGCCTCGGTGGTTATCATGAACGTATCGTAGTCACCGGGGATCACCGGTCCTACCGCTGTCGAAGTGCTGCTGTGATCCGGATACTTCTGGTCGAGGGAATCAATGATCGACTGAGCGTAATCGTTCGGCACCTTGGCGGTATCGCCGCTGTTGTCGCCGTCCGGGTCGAAGTCGTCGAGCTTGATGCCGTAGTCATACAGCAGGATATCCTTTATAACCTCGGGATCCGTTGTATCTATGTCTGCCTTTAAAAGCACCATTTCAACGCGTCGGTTCTTCGCCATACCCTCTGCGGTATCGTTATCGGCGATAGGCTCCGCGTAGCCGCTGCCCTTCGCACGGAACTGCTCCGTATCAAGCACCTTGCGGAAATCCATGTATTTAATAACGCTTACGGCACGACCCGCCGACAGATCCCAGTCGTTCACCTCGGATATTGCCTTTGCGGTGTGTCCGTTGATGGTGCAGGTCTTTATCGCGGCCTTCATTGCCTTGATGCCGGGGCTTATTCCGTCAAGCAGATCCTTTCCCTGCTGCGTCAGCACTGCGCTGTTTGGTTCGAAGAACACGTTGTTGTCGAACCTTATATTAAGGTGAGCCGCTCCGTTCTCAACTGAAACGGACTGCTCAAGATTATTGTCGGAAACATACTGCGAAATGTACTGGTATAACTGATCAAAGGTCTGCGGAAGATTTCCCTGACCGCCGTTGCTGTCCGGCTTCTCGCTGACGGTACCCTCGCCGTCCTCCGGAACTGGGTTCGGAGAATCCACATACTCATTCAGGTATTTGCCGTGGGACGTAAACGCCTGATATATGTACTGGAACTTCTGTTCGTCCTGTGATGACGAAGCATAAAGCAGAACGAAGAACGTCAGCAGCAGCGTTACCATGTCGCCGTAAGTCGACAGCCAGTCGTTACTATGGTCTTCCTTTGCCTTTTTCTCGAGCTTTGCCACTGCTGTCCCTCCCTTACATTCAGATATAACTCACATGAGCATCAAATGCAAAAATTATACTGCAGGACATCACACCCCTGCCATTATATTATTGTAGCATAAATCCGCTCAAAATGCAAATACTTTTTTACTTTTTTTCTGCAAAAATTGTAATTTTTCTGATAAAGCGGTAAATTAACCGCCAGCCTTGTCTGAACGCTTCTTGCTTGCAGGAAGCATGAACTCAAGTTTTTCCTGGATATAACGCGGGTTTGAGCCGTCCGCAATGGCAAGGACGCCCTCCTCGATGATCTGCATGCACAGCAGCTCGTCGTTGTGGGCATTTTGAAGCGCGCTCGCCATAGGGTTGAACAAAACGTTCGCAAAAAGTGAGCCGTAGAACGTAGTAATAAGCGCCGTAGCCATACCGTCTGCCAGCCCCTCCGGGTTGGAGTCCATGGTATTGAGCATGTTAACCAGACCAACAACGGTACCCAGCATACCGAAAGCCGGGAATACTGCTACGCCCTTTTCGAAGAACGCGCGGCCGTTGTCGTGGCGCTCGCACATGAAGCTGATGGCGTCGTCCAGCATTCCGCGTACCTTTGCGGTGTCGTTAGCGTCGACGATGAGCATGAGCGCGGACTTCATGAACTGATCCGTGCACTGGTTGGCGCTTTCCTCAAGAGCCAGGAGACCGCGGCCTCTTGCAATCTTGGCATACTCAACGATATCATCTATGTACTTTTCAGGGTTGAACTTCTTCGGCATGAACACCAGCTTGAAGCGCTTGCCCAGACCCGCGAGGTAGCTCAGCGGATAGGAAGCGATAAGGCAGCCTATCGTGCCGCCGATGGTGATTGCAAGCGACGGCGGGTCGATGAACCAGTCCATCTGACCGCCCTGGAAGATACCGAAAACGACCATGCCGAATGCGATGACCCAGCCAATTATAATCGTGATATTCAAAATGATCCCTCACTTTTCAAATTTTATCGGAGCTTCCTGCTCCGGTTGGTATACGTTATGTCAAAGGCTCGCCGCTCTTTGCTGCGGACTGTCTGCCGAAGCGTCTGCGCCGCCTGTTGTATTCGAGAATTTTATTTTGGAGTTCCTTCATGCTTTCACGCACGATGTAGGTATGCCCGTTCGACATGGTTATAACCGTGTCAGGCGTTTCTGTGACGGTCTCTATAAACAGCTCGTTGAGCAGTATCTCCTTGCCGTCAAGTTTGGTAAGAAAAATCATAAATTACCTCAGAAACAGATATTCCCCCGCCCCGCCTGAGGCGGGGGAGCTGTTGTCATTCAGTCATTATCTCTTGAGGGAGAGAAGCTCCTCAAGCATTGTATCGGAAGTTGTGATAACTCTGGAGTTCGCCTGATAGCCTCTCTGGGTGGTGATCATGTCGGTGAATTCCTGAGCAAGGTCAACGTTGGACATCTCAAGTGCGCCGGATACGACCTCGCCCGCGCCTTCCTGACCTGCGATAGCAACCTTCGGCTCACCGGAAGCTACGGTCTGTTCGAACAAAGTGCCGCCGACAGCGGAAAGACCGTTCGGGTTATCGAATGTAGCAATGTCGATACGGCCAAGGTTCAGGTAGCCGTGTACCGCATGCTTGCCGATGATGGTGCCGTCCTGCTGAACGGTCACGTTCTCAAGATCCTTGTAGGTCTGCTCGCCGCCCTTGCGTCCATCAGTAAGGTTGAAGGTGGAAAGGTTCTTAGCTACCGTGGTGTAGAAGCTGTCCTCGCCGCCGCCGAAAGAAAGTGAGGGATTGCCGCCGAAAAGCTGCTTTCTCTGACCATTGGTGAGATCCTTTATGCCCTCGAAGCTGCCGGCATCGAACGTGAACAGCTTCTTGGAATTGCCTCCCGCAGCCGCTGTGATGGCAGCGTTGACATCAGCAACGAAATCAGCGTCGTCGGTGTACTCCTTGTTAGTAACCGATATGGTGAGCGTGTTGTCGTCCCACTGAGCGCTGGGAGTGTCGTAGTTGGAAACATACTTGAAAACGACCTTGTAGTCGTTAGCGAACTCGCCCGCCTGGCCTGCCGTCGCGGAAACCGAGCCGACCTTGGCGTTGGATCTTACGAGCGCGAAATCGGCGCCTACGCCGCCGGTAACATCAGCAACAGTAGCTGCGGACGGGATAGTGTAAGATGTGCAGGAAAGGTTGATGCCGGTGGGATATGTAGGAGCAGCAAGCGCAGCGTCGTCTGCGATAGCCTTCTTGATAGCCTGATTGATATCAGCCATGGTAGTAGAAGCGTCGATATTGATAGTCCATGTGCCGCCGTCCGCTGCGGGAGCATAGGAAGCGGAAGTGCCGGCAGTACCAGCGTCAGCAAATACGATCTTTGCCTTGTTGTACTCTGTATCGGTAGCGTCGTTGGTAGCGAAGCCGATCTTAGCATATGTGGTGGCGCCAGCGGGGCAAACGAAACGCTTGTCAGCGCTTGCCTGGTCGAGCGCCTTATCCCACACGCCTGCGGAAACGGTAGCCTTGGCAATAACTGAAGAGGTGCTTGCCGGGAGGTTCTCAAAGGAGAACTTGATGGAAACATCGTCCGGGAGTGTAACGCCGCCTGCCTCGAGGCATCTCTGGATCTCGTCCTCGAAAGCCTGCGCGGACTCGAACTGCTTCTCCTTATCGAAGTAGAGATTCAGCACTCCGGAGGAGTATGTAGCAAACGGGAACTCCGCCTGGTTGAATGTAACGGACATATCAGTGTTGTCCGAAGGGTCGGAAACGGCGATAGTGACATCGCAGCCGCTGATAGTCTTGGTAGCGCTGGAGCACTTCGCGTCGGTAGCCGGAATAGTTATCTTGATGGGCTGGCTTCCTGCGGGCTGACCGTCGAAATCGCCGGAAACGCCCAGCACCTTGTAACCGGAAGCGTTAACGAGGTTGCCTTCCTCGTCGACTTTGAAGATACCCGCTCTTGTATAGAGGATATTTCCTGCGCCGTCCATTACCTGGAAGAAGCCTTTGCCGTCGATAGCCATATCATAAATGCTGTCGGAGAAGGTAAATCCGGACTGCGTCATGTTCGGCGTGGTGGTGTTCATCTTAACGCCGTAGCCTACCTGAGTCGGATTAACGCCGCCCAGGGTGGTGGAAGCGCCGGAAGGCGACTTCTTGGTCTGATAGTATACGTCAGCAAAGGTAACAACGTTCGTCTTGTAGCCAGTGGTGTTTACGTTGGCGATGTTGTTGCCGATTACGTCCATCTTCTGCTGGTGGGTTTTCATACCGGATACGCCGGTGTAAAGGGATTTAACCATTTTATTGACCTCCAGAATAAATTGTCATTGACTTGACCGCCGCCCCGTCTCAGTCGCAGCCGGAGCATGAATTCCATTCAGGTCCGTTCATACGATAACGGTCGAATCAATATTCGTGAATACGTTCCCGTTCAGTTCGTTGTCTGAGAGGGTCGTGATCACCTTGTTGTTTTTAACGCTCACAACGAAAGCGTTTCTTCCCACAAGGACCAGCGTTTCACTGCTGCCCTTTCCTGCCGCTAACTCCACGCCCTTGTTGAGTCGTTCGAGGGTCTCGTTTTCGGAAAGGTCTATGCTGCGTTCCTCAAGCCGCTGCAATGCGTGCTTTGAGAACTCCACGCCGTGTTTTTCGTTTAGCTTTTCCTGTAAAGCCTCTGCGAAGGAACCGCCCTGCACCGCGTCCTTTGCCGTGCCGTTCGCGGGCTGAACCACCGTATTTCCCGTGGTAACGCTGATCTGATTGCGAAGCGCCAGGTATTCGCTTATCAGCATTTTAAAGCCTCCATGCTTTATTCAACTTAGGTTCAAACGAAGTCCTCAAGATCCTGGATATCCTCGCCTGCATAGCTGTCGGGGGTTATCTCGCCCGTGACCTCGTGCAGATCCTCGCTGTAAAGGCGCTCGGTATCTTCTCTTGCCTGTTCGTTCATTCTGTCGACTGCCGCCATCATGTCGCTTACGACATCAGCGGATACTTCGTTCTCTTTTTCCTGACGATGGCTCTCGATTATTCTGTCTAGTTCCTCGTCGGAAATCGTGTGGGTCTCCGTGCTGTCAGCCGTCTTGTCAGCCGAAGGAGTTTCGGTCTTATCGTCCGTGGAAGGCGTCTTGTCTGTGCCGCCGGTGCTGTCGGAACCACCTCCGCCTGAGATGGTGGGATAAGCGACCTCAACGATATCATCGAGCGCATAGCCCTTGTCGTTGATGATTACTCTTACCTGACCGTCCTTGACCTGGATAGATTTTATCAGTCCCGAATCGAGCACCGAACCGCCCTCTACACTAGGATTAACAGTTGCGCTCATGCCGATCATCATGGAAGCCTTCGCGATAAGCTCGCCAAGGGAAGTTTTGGTTCCCGGGTCATTGCTGCCCGAAGAATCGGTCTGTGCGATGGAAGTGATGTTCGAAAGCTCGAAGCTGACGCCGTCTATCTTGATGGTGTAGCTGTCGCCGTTCTTCATAACCGACTGCACAACGCCCGTCTTTGTGACCTGTTTGCTGCCGTCCATCTTTGAAGCAGTAACAGTCTTGCCGACCAGGCTTGAAGCGTAGTTCGACTGGGAATAGGTCGCAGCGTCCTTGGAATACTGAAGCGACGTGAACTGTGCCATCTGTGTAACGAACTCGGTGTTGGAGGTAGGCTCCATCGGATCCTGGTTCGTCATTTCGGCAACCAGCAGACTGAGGAAGGTGTCGGAGTTCACCATTTTCTCGGTGGCGTCCTTAAACTTGCTCTTGTACTTCTCGTAATTCGCCTGTATCTGCTCTGACGATGAAAGAATGCCTGAAGTTCCTGCCATTTTCTCTCCTTTCCCGCTTACATGGAAGCGATTATCTCTGCGAAGCTCTCGCCGTCGCGGTCGTCGTCCTGACGGTGATTTTCGTTCTCGCGGTAGGGGTTCTTGCTGCTGCCCTGGTAGTCCTGAGCCTGCGGCTCCTGACGGGATTCGCTGACGGTCTGCCAGTTCTCAAGCTGAACGCCGTTCTGTCTGAGCGTGTCCTGGATAGCGGAACCGTTGTCCTCGATGATCTTCATGGTCTTGGAGTTCTCCGCCGCGATGGACACTGAAACTGCGCCGTCCGCCGTCTTGGTCATTCTGACCGTGATCCTGCCGAGATCCTCAGGGTCGAGCGTTATGCTGTACTCAACATCGCCCTCTTTAAGGTCTGCCGCGCGCTCTGTGATCTTTCCTGACACCTGCTGCGCGACCTCGGAAGGCTTTACTGTGATCTCCGCGCCGTCCTGCCGTGTGAATACCACGGGGCTTTCAGCGGGGATCCCCTGGGGCTGCGCCTGAGCCGCGTCGCCGGTCTTTTCGCCGCCGGACTTTATCGCCTCAAGCTCGTCTGATTTGAAAACTACCCTGCTGCGCTGCGCCGTGTGGTCTGCAAAGACCTGCGTCTGCTCCTGCTGCGGAGCTTCCTGCGGCTTCTCATCCGTTCTGACCTCAACGCTGCGAACATCGCTGCGGAACTTAACGTCCTCCTGCGGTGCCTGCTCGGTCTGACCCGCCTGAGCTGTCTGAACCTGAGCCGCGCCGTCCTGCTGACCTGACTGACCTGCGTCCGTCTGAGTCTCGCTCTGTGCGCCGGTGTTTTCAGCGGTCTGGACTGCCGCCTGCTTCGCGTCGGGCTGGATTTCCTGAACGGGCTTTGCTTCTGCCTGGGGCTTCTGCTCTGTTTCGGGCTTGACCGTGAACTCCACAGCTTCGCCTGTAGCCTCTGCCTGCTCTGCCGCCTGAGTCTGCACGGTCTGAACCGCCTGCTCCGGAACGTTCTGCTGAACTGCCGGCTGCTCTGTCTGAACCTCGTCGGCTCCGGTTATCCTGGTCGTCAGCGCGGATATCTCGTCGCTGAGGTCGCTGATATCATCGGGGATCGCCGTCTGATTCATCATTGCCGCAAGTTCGGTCATGACCTGCTGTACTGCCGGATCATTGTTCTGCTCCGAGTCGCCGTCCTTGTCGGACTTGGTACTGTCCACATTCTCAACAGTGTTGATAAGCTCTGCCAGCAATGCCTTGGTTATGTACTCCTGCGGAATATCCGCAAAAGTGAGCTTTCCGTCCGCGATCGCCGCAACGACCTTGCGAAGGTCAAGACTTCCATCAGACTTCGTCAGTTCGCTGCGAAGCATTTCGAACTTCTCATACCTTGCAGGGGTTTCCTTCTCAGATACCGCATTGTTCGCGCTGCCTGCGCCCGAAGTATTCGAAGCATTTGAAGCATTCGAAGCGTTCCTGGAACTTCCGATACCGCTCAGCACCTTGGAGAACTGTTCCTTCTGGTCTGCCTTTGCCGCTTCCTCTACCCTTGCCGGAATAGCCGCGTCGGATATCATGAAGTCGCTGCGGGTATACCCGGAACCGCCTGTGCTGAATGCTACTGCCATTTACTCACCTCCTTTTAATAATGTATCTATATCAGGGTCTGCGCCCGGATATACAAACTTATCAGACGCTCTGGGTCTGAGCCGCGCGTATCGACTGCCCGGAAACGAACTCCTCAATGAACTGCTCGTTTTCCTTATTTGCCGCCGCCTTGTAGTCCTCAAGCTGCTTTTCCTCGAGCTTTTCCAGCGTGCGGACGTCCTTCGTTGCCTCGACTACGACTCCGAGCTGCTTGTTGATCTCCTCCTGCTTGCGAGCGGCGCTGGTGTCTTTCGCGTGTATCTCCTGCTGGAGAGTTACGATGTAGCGCTTGCGCACGGAGATCTCAAAAGCCTGCGCTCCCTGGCGGCAGACGGTCTCAAGCTCAGCGCTGAACTCCTCCACCTGCTTTATGAGCTGTTCCTTCTCTGCGTAGATCCTCTGTAGATCGGCCTGGAGCGCGCTCAGCGTGTTCTTCTGTCGGTCAAGCTCCTGCTGACGGAAATCCATCAGCTTTTGCAGAGTGAACTGAAATTTCTTCAAAGCCTGTCACCTCTTATTGTTCATCGCCAACGGCAGCTATCAGGAGCTGCACTGTTTCCTCCAGCGTGTAGGATTCCTCCACCCGCTGCATGAGAAACTCGTTTATTTTGTCGATCTTCCGGATAGCCTCGTCCAGCGCCGGATTTGTTCCGTGCTTGTACGCGCCTATCGAAATGAGGTCGGCGTTGTTGTTGTACAGCGACAGCAGGTTTCTGAGCTTGCCAGCCGCCTGCTTGTGCTCGGGAGTGTCTATCTCCGACATCAGTCGGCTGACGCTCGGGAGTATGTCTATCGCGGGGTAGTGATTCTGCGCCGCGATCTTACGCGAAAGAATGATGTGTCCGTCGATGATACCGCGGACTGTATCCGCTATCGGCTCGTTGGTGTCGTCGCCCTCAACGAGCACGGTGTAGATACCGGTTATCGAGCCTTCCGGGAAGTTCCCGGCGCGCTCGAGCAGCTTCGGCATGCTGCTGTAAATTGACGGCGTGTAGCCTCTTGCTATCGGCGGTTCGCCGGTGGAAAGTCCGCCCTCGCGCAGCGCCATCGCGTAGCGCGTGAGGCTGTCCATCATCAGCAGGACGTCCTTGCCCTGTTTCATGAAGTACTCCGCGATAGCTGTG
>ULQK01082593.1_pt1 | contig 14351 bp, 14 predicted proteins | sample 1954371 | NCBI WGS metagenome assembly ULQK01 (sample SAMEA4835652, study PRJEB28245) | human gut metagenome | biome: gut microbiome; material: fecal sample | place: Denmark | collected 2008 | reverse complement strand
TTGATGTCGAGCCGTCGGTGATGACCTTGGCCACATCGAATATCATACCCTTGCGGTCGATACCCTTGATTTCGACGGTCGCATCGAAGAACATTAGCCGGTGCATATCCCACTTGGCGTCGAGTATGCGGTTGCCGTAGCTCGTCTTGAGTCGGCTCGCCACGGGGCAGTTGCGCTTGTGTATCTCGATATGGTTCTTGTTGTCGATGTACCCCAGGATGTCGTCGCCGGGAATGGGGTGACAGCAGTCGCGGAAGAAGTATTTGCCGATGTGCTCTTCGTTGATAATGCACGGCTTCTTCTTGTTGAACCCCTCCTTGACGGTGACGGGTTCCACAGTGTCGTCTTCATCCTTCTTCTTTTTCTTGTCGAGGCCGAGGAACGACACGTACTTGCGCCAGCTGGAGGTCGAGGTGCTCTTCTTGTCTTTCTCGTTGAGCTTGTCTATGTCTTTCTCGCCGAGCAGGATGGTGCGCTCGCCGATGGCGAGGAACAGGTCGTCGTGCTTCTGCATGTCGTGATACTCGCAGAGCTTGTCCAGATTGGAGGTGGTAAGCTCGAAGTCGTTCTTCTTCATCCAGTCGGTCAGAACCTGCTCTCCCTTCTTCTGGATTTCACGGTTTTCGCGGCGCAGGATGGCCTGTATCTTTGCCTTGGCTTTGGCCGACGAGCAGAAGTTAATCCACGAGGGCTGCACGTGCTGTGCCTTGGACGAGAGGATTTCTACCTGGTCGCCACTCTGCAGCTTGTGGCTCAGCGGCACCAGCTTGTGGTTGACTTTGGCGCCGATGCAGTGGCTGCCGAGGAAGGTATGGATTTGGAAGGCGAAGTCGAGGGCGGTGCTGCCGGCGGGCATGGTCTTGATTTCGCCCTTGGGGGTGAAGACGAAAATCTCTGAGGCAAAGAGGTTGAGCTTGATGGCGTCGAGGAAGTCCATGGCGTCGGGCTGTGGGTCGTCGAGTATCTCCTTGATGGTGCGCAGCCAGTTGTTGAGTTCCACCTCGTCTTCCTGGATATCTCCGTCCTGGCTGTCGTTGCCCTCCTTGTACTTCCAGTGGGCGGCAAATCCCTGTTCGGCTATCTCGTCCATGCGGTCGGAGCGTATCTGCACCTCTATCCATCGTCCCTGCTTGCTCATCAGCGTGACGTGCAGAGCCTGATAGCCATTGGCTTTGGGGTGGTTGAGCCAATCGCGCAGGCGGTCGGGGTGAGACTTGTAGATGCGGCTTATGGCGACGTAAATCTTGAAACACTCGTTGATTTCCTCTTCTCTGACCTTGGGCGTGAAGATGATACGTACGGCAAGGAGGTCATAGATTTCTTCGAAGGTGACGTGCTTGGTCTGCATCTTGTTCCATATAGAGTATGGGCTCTTGACGCGGGCGATAATCTTGTATTTCACCCCAGCCGCATCGAGGGCTTGCCTGATGGGGGCGGTGAATTCTTCGAAGAGCTTGTCGCGCTCCTCCTTAGTGAAGTTGAGCTTGTTGGTGATGTTGGCGTACTCCTCGGGGTGCTCGAACTTGAAACTGAGGTTCTCGAGCTCGGTCTTGATTTTGTTGAGACCCAGTCGGTTGGCCAAGGGGGCGTAGATGTACAGGGTCTCGCCTGCAATCTTGTACTGCTTGTTGGCGGGCTGCGACTCGAGGGTTCGCATGTTGTGGAGTCGGTCGCAGATTTTGATGAGGATGACCCTTATGTCGTCGCTCATGGTGAGCAGCAGTTTCTTGAAGTTCTCTGTCTGTGCCGAGGCATGGTCGCCGAAGATGCCTCCACTGATTTTGGTCAGTCCGTCAACGATTTGCGCTATCTTGGCACCGAAGATGTTTTCGATGTCCTCGACGGTGTAGTCGGTGTCTTCGACCACGTCGTGGAGCAGGGCTGCGCTGATGCTGGTCGAGCCCAGTCCCATCTCCTCGCAGGCTATCTGCGCCACGGCGATGGGGTGCAGGATATAGGGCTCGCCCGACAGTCGCTTCACGCCCTTGTGGGCTTGGCGGGCGAAGTTGAAAGCCTTGTTGATAATATCTATTTTCTTGCGGTGGCGCGACGCGAGATACGTATCTTTGAGGTGCTGGAAGGCATCGTCTACCATCTGCTCTTCCAATTCTTCTTTGGTCTTAGGCAACTGACTTTCCATATCCTTAGGGTTGTAGGGTTGATATACGAGGGTTTACTTGACTCTGATTTTCTTGCCGGCTCTGATGTTGGTTCCACTTATCTTGTTGAGCCTCTTGAGCTTGGCTACCGTGGTGTGGTTGCGATGTGCGATTTCAGACAGCGTATCGCCGTTCTTGATGGTTACGCGTCTGCTGCCTCTGCCTCTTCTGCCTTTTCGTCGGCTCTTGCTTTTGCTCGACTTGGTGTAGGTGGGCACGTCGTCGTTGACCTTCACCTCCTCGCGCTTGGACAGCAGGTCCTGGGCGTTGTAGGCGAAAATGGAGTCTTGATTGTCGATGAACTGGGTGATTTGGGTCGATGGCAACCTCAACGCAGACAGCTTGGAGGTGCCGTTGACGATATCGCGGCGATACTGGGGGTTGAGCTCCTCTATCTGGCGCACGTCCATGTTGAGCACATGGGCTATCTGCTCAAAGTGTACGTCGCGGTCTATCATCACGGTGTCTGTCTTGGCGGGCAGGTCGGTCTCCATCGGACAGATATTGTGGTCGCAGTAATAAGTCATGATGTAGTTGGCGGCTATGAAAGCAGGTACATAGCCTCTCGTCTCCTGGGGGAGATAGGGATAAATTTCCCAATAATCTGCTTTTCCGTTGGCACGGTGAATGGCTTTGTTGATTTTTTCAGGTCCGGCGTTGTAGGCGGCAATCACCAGGTTCCAGTTGCCGAATATCTTGTACAGGTCGCTCAAATACCTTGCTGCGGCGTAGGATGCCTTGACGGGGTCGCGGCGCTCGTCGACCAGCGAGTTGACCTCCAGTCCGTAGTTCTTGCCTGTCTTGAGCATGAACTGCCACAGTCCTGTGGCGCCGACTCTCGATACGGCTTTGGGGTTAAGTGCCGACTCGATTACGGGCAGATATTTGAGTTCGAGGGGGAGTCCGTAGGTTTCCAACGCCTGTTCAAAAATGGGCATATAGAAATTCTGTGCGCCCAGCATATAGCTTACCGAACGGCGTAAGCGGCTGGTGTAGCGGTCAATGAATTTCTGGACGATGTCGTTGTAGGGCATTTCTATCACCGACGGGATGCGCTTGAGCCTCTCCATATACTCCTCTTTGGTGTATATGGGATTGACGTTGGGCACATTGCAGTCTGTCGCCGGCTTCATGTAAGTCTTGGTGTTATACAGATGCAGCAGGCTGTCAACCTCTGTGATCATACCTTGCGGCAGTTCGATTACTTCTTCTTTTCCTTTGTCTGTTACCGTTATTTCAGTTTCCACGTTTTGGGCTTGGGTAGTATTCCATCCACACAGGGCCAAAACGGTCATAATCGCATATATTCTCTTCATTATATAATAAGATATCTTTTCTTGTTTGTCTTTTGTCTTCCCAGAGATAGTTCAGAATGTCAGCGAGCACTGCAGCCCCACTGCCGACGAGTTGAGCGGATTGTAGCTTGTCCATTCGCTGCGTTCCTTGATGACTGCGGGACTTACCTTCATACTCAGGTCTCTCGATATGTCAAACTCTGACAGCGACGCGTCAACGTAGGCATCGACCACGGATATCAGATACACGCCAACCATGGCGAAGACACTCATGTCGCGCCACTTGCGGTATCTGTCCTTACGGTTCTTGAACAGTTTCTGGTAATATTCTTTGTTGCTGTTATCTATTTGGTTGCCCAAATAAAGGAATTTGTTGTAGCTTTGGGTGTTGGGGTCGTTGTCCATCAAGTCCATGTAGGCTTGGGAATAATCCTTGTACATCATGTTATTCCAGCGCAGCGCGTAGGCACAGCCTACAAATCCACCGTAGATGATGGGCAGCTTCCAGTACTTTCGGTTGTATATCTGTCCGGCTCCGGGCAGCACCAGGGCAAGCCACATTGCGCGCTTGGTCTCTGGGCGCCACGTGCTCCAGTCTCTCTTCTTCTTCTGGGTCAGCGTGTCGGGCGTGAGGGTCAGCGGCGTCTCTGCCTGCACAGTCTGCGCAGTGTCGGGCGTGGTGAGTCCTTTGGTAGAGATGGCTGTCTCTGCGTCCTTGGTAGCCTTGACCGTGTCCTTGATCGCCTCGGCTGTGCCCTTTACCACCTTGACCGTGTCCTTCTTCTGCGGCGCGGGAGTGGTGCCCCAGTCGGTCTTCCGGCTTTGGGCAGCGGTTGTCAGGGGCATAGTCATGGCCATGCAAACCACCAGTATTATGAGATATAACTTAGTGTATGACTTCACGTTGATTAGCCTTTGAGTTTGTCGAACATCAGCAGAATACGCTCCAGCTCGCTCTCGTTGGCAAAGGGGATGCTTATCTTGCCTTTGCCCTTACTGGTGCAGGTCATCTGGACCTTGGTGGCCAGTACGCCCGAAAGCTGCTTGGACAGCGTGCCCAACTTCTCGCTGAGCGGGTTCTTCTGTATGTTGCTCTGGTCATTGTCCATCTGCTCTTCGTTCTTGATGCGCTTCACCAGTTCTTCGACCTTGCGCACCGAGTAACCGTTCTTGATGATGTCCTTGAAGAGCTTAATCTGCTGGGTAGGCGACTCGAGCGACAACAGAGCGCGGGCGTGGCCCATGTCGAGTTCTTTCTTCTGGAGCGACATCTGGACCTGAGCAGGCAGCTTGAGCAGACGCAGATAGTTGGTGATGGCAGTACGGCTCTTGCCCACGCGCTCGCTGATGCGTTCCTGAGTCATGCCGCTACCTTCGAGCAGATGCTCGTAGGCCAAAGCGATTTCGATGGCGTTGAGGTCCTGGCGCTGCAGGTTCTCGACCAGAGCCAGCTCCATCACGTTCTCGTCGTTGACGGTACGGATGTAGGCGGGAATGGTTTCAAGCCCAGCCAGCTGGGAGGCACGCCAACGGCGCTCGCCGGCAATAATCTGATACCTGTCATCGGCCACCTGTCTCAGCGTGATAGGCTGGATGATGCCCAGTTCGCGTATGCTTGTAGCCAGTTCGTCGAGAGCTTCTTGGTCAAACTCGTGGCGTGGCTGGTTAGGGTTGGGTTCTATCTGGTTGAGGGCAATCTCGTTGATGGTCGACGACCCGCTCGTCCTTACATCTTCGGTTGAGATGAGCGCATCGAGTCCGCGTCCCAGCGCGGTGCCTTTGCCCGATATGTTGAATTTCTTGTGTGGAGGCATAGTCTTACATGTTTTTGTCAATGATTTCCTTGGCCAGGTTCAGATGGTTCTTGGCACCAGCCGATTCGGCGTCGTAGAGGATCACGGGCAGTCCGTGGCTCGGGCTTTCGCTCAACTTCACGTTGCGCTGGATGACAGTCTTGAAGACCAGCTCCTGGAAGTGGCGCTTCACCTCGTCGTATATCTGGTTGGCCAGACGCAGACGGCTGTCATACATCGTGAGCAGGAAGCCTTCTATCTCCAGTCTCGGGTTGAGCTTGCTCTTGATGATCTTGATGGTGTTGAGCAGCTTGCTGATACCCTCGAGCGCAAAGTATTCGCACTGTACGGGGATGATAACCGAGTCGGCGGCAGTGAGACAGTTGACGGTGATAAGTCCCAGCGAAGGCGCGCAGTCTATCAGTATATAGTCGTACTCGTCGCGCATGGGTGCAAGGAGTTCTTTCATCATCTTCTCGCGGTTGTTCTTTATCTTGAGCATTTCCACCTCGGCGCCTACCAGGTCGATATGGCTGGGTATGATGTCGAGACCGTCGATGTCGGTGGTGTAGATGGCCTCTTTGACATCGGTATGGTCAATGATGCACTCGTAGAGCGAGCAGTCCACCTCCTTGATGTCTACGCCCAGTCCGCTCGAAGCGTTGGCCTGTGGGTCGGCATCTACCACCAGCACGGTTTTCTCTAAAGTTGCCAACGAGGCGGCCAAGTTTATCGTAGTAGTAGTTTTACCTACACCGCCTTTCTGGTTTGCCACAGCTATAATTTTTCCCATTTCCTATGTAATTCTATCGATTATTTAGACTGCAAAGATACATATTTTATATGATATAGTCGTATTCTTGGCCCTTTTTTCGTACTTTTGTAGCGAAAAAATAACGAAAAATAATGAGTATTAATAAACCACTGATATTGGTATCCAATGATGACGGCTTCGATGCCGTGGGTATTTGTTCGCTTGTCGAAATGATTGGCGATATGGGCGAGATTATCGTCTGCGCGCCCGACTCTGCGCGCTCGGGCTTTTCACGCGCCTTCTCTGCCACTGTCCCCCTGCGCCTGACGCGCCGCCACAATATGGGCGAAGTCGAGGTATGGTCTACCAACGGCACCCCCGTCGACTGTGTCAAACTGGCTGTAGATGAGCTCTGTGGAGGCCGCACTCCCGACCTTGTCATCGGTGGCATCAACCATGGCGACAACTCCACCGTCAACAACCACTATTCGGGCACCATGGGAGTGGCTGTCGAGGGCTGCATCAAGGGCATTCCCTCGGTGGCGTTCTCCAACTGCGATTACAACCCCCAGTCGTCGCAGACTCACCTCACCCACTATGTGCGCCGCGTGGTAGAGCGGGTGCTGGCCGAGGGACTGCCCAAGGGCGTCTGCCTCAATGTCAACTTCCCCGACCGCAAGACCTTTGAAGGCATCCGAGCCTGCCGCATGACCTTCGGCGAGTGGGTCAACGAGGTCTCCCCCCAGCGCCATCCTCTCGGCTATCCTTACTACTGGATGGTGGGCCATTACCGCAATGCCGAGCCCGATGCCCAGGACACCGACCAGTGGGCACTTGCCCACGGCTATGTGGCTGTTACCCCCACCACCATTGATGTTACTGCTTATCAGATGATAGATACTGTCAACAACTGGAATCTATGAAATACTATCTTATCGTAGGCGAAGCCAGCGGCGACCTGCATGCCAGCCATCTCATGCAGTCGCTCTGTAGGTATGACGCCGACGCCCAGTTCCGCTTCTTCGGCGGCGACCTGATGACGGCAGTCGGCGGCACCCGCGTGCGCCATTACCGCGAACTGGCCTACATGGGCTTCGTGCCCGTGCTGCTGCATCTGCCCACCATCTTCCGCAACATGGCCATGTGTAAGCGCGACATTGTGGAGTGGCAGCCCGATGTGGTCATCCTCGTCGATTATCCGGGCTTCAATCTCAATATCGCCCAGTATCTGCACAGCCATACCCGCATCCCCGTGTTCTACTACATCTCGCCCAAGATATGGGCGTGGAAGGAGTGGCGCATCCGCAACATCAAGCGCGATGTCTCCGAGCTCTTCTCCATCCTCCCCTTCGAGGTGCCGTTCTTCGAGGAGCGCCATCATTATCCCATCCACTATGTGGGCAACCCCACTGCCGATGAGGTGCGCAACTTCAGGGCATCCTACACCGAGTCGCGCCAGGATTTCGGTACCCGTCACCAGCTCGTCGACCGCCCCATCATAGCCCTGCTTGCCGGCAGCCGTCGACAGGAAATCAAGGACAATCTGCCTATGATGATTGCTGCCACCGAGCGGCTGCTCGAGCGGCGCGGACTTACCCGCCAGTACCAGATGGTGCTGGCAGGAGCACCCTCGATAGACGATGCCTACTATGCGCCCTTCCTCGAGGGTCACGATGTGGCGATGGTGCGCAACGAGACCTATCCGCTGCTCTCCCATGCTGTGTCGGCGCTCGTCACCAGCGGCACCGCCACCCTCGAGACGGCACTCTTCGGCGTGCCCCAGGTGGTGTGCTACAAGACGCCGGTGCCACGGCTCATCCGCTTTGCGTTCAACCACATCATCCATGTGCGCTTCATCAGTCTGGTCAATCTCATCGCCGACAGCGAGGTGGTGCCCGAGCTGCTTGCCGACCGCTTTACCCTCGAAGGCATCGCCGCCCATCTGGAGCGCATACTCCCTGGCGGAGCCGACCGCGCCCCCATGCTCGAGGGCTATGCCGAGGTGCAGCGCAGGTTGGGCGACGAGGTGGCACCCGACAATGCTGCCCGCATTATGATAGACAAGCTCAGCCAGCGATGACCCGCCCCTGGGCTCTGCTCCTATGGCAGCACCGCTGTTCCGTGCCCCTGTGGGCTGCCCGGGTGTCTCCATCGCAGTCTCGGTCATAGACATCCTTCTGCCGACCCTCTGGGTATAAACGCAAAACAATCTGCCAGCGCTCCAGTGGCTGGCAGATTGTTTTATTATTTTTGTTGTCGGGGGTCACGCCTCTTGCCGTCGTCACCCGGCGTGTGGTGCTGCTCCTGCAGCGTTCACACGATTGTGATGAAAACCGGTTCGCCGGCTTTGCGGCTGTCCAGTATCTTCATTATCTCTTCCATGGCTATGCGCGAGTTGAGCACCATGCCTTTCTTCCGGTTCTGTCCCACGAGTATGCACCCTTGCGTGTCTTTGGGCGTATTGCCAGAGTGTATGCGCACACCATCGAAACCTGGCACGCCGAGCAGCAGAGGCAGCCACTTCTTGAACTTAGGCGACTTGGTCACCACCAGGGCATACCGCCCTTCGGGTATGGCTGTTTTTCCCTTCTGCTTGCGACCGCCGTGGGCCAGGTCGCGCCACGTGGGTTCGAGCGTGTCGCAGATATACTCGTTGTCTATCTCCATCCTACCTATGGTGTAGTCCTTGCGTCGGGCTATTCGTGTAAGTTTAATTTCCATTGTTATCCTGTAGTTTGTCTGTTGTGTTTCAGTCAGTGTGTTTCTCAGTGTTTTTTCATGTAGAGTGCTATCAGTGATGCTGTCATCAGAGCCTGCAGCCACAGTTCTTCGTCTGCCAGTATGGTTTGGGCTGCCGTGCGGTGTCGTCGTTTCCATCTCTGCCATGTCGCAGCTATCGCTGTCCACAGCTTGTTTCTTTTTCTTTTGTTCTGTTTCATGTTACCTGTTAGTTTTGATTAGACGCTGCAAAGTTAAGCACTTCCAACTTTGCCATCAACGATATAGTGTACATGAAATATAACAGGTGTGTAACAGTGGTGACAGCCATGGCCATCGCCCTCGTGGCCTCTGCCTATCTGTATCTTTCTACCATCATCCCGATGGCTCTGCGGGTCTCCTCGTCGTCTATCAGCGCCCGGTTTATCGACGACCGCATGTCTCTTCCGTTCAGCGCCATGCGTCGTCCGTATTCGGCTTGCGACACCGCGTCGTCATAGATGCCCAAGTCTATGAGCCTGCCCATGACCTGGCAGACAAACCGTGCGTTGAACCGTGTGTCCTTGGCGCCGTTGAGGCGGGTGAGCCTTAGGGCATACTGCTCGATGATGTCGCTCCAGAGCGCATCGGCCCTCGACAGCCATCCCGGGGTGATATATGGGTTGGCGCGACTTATATATTCGATGGCGGCAAGTCTTATCTCTTCGTTGGCGCCGTCGGCGGCATCGGCATGGACGAGACGGTCCAGCAGCAGCTCGGCACTGACAAAACGGCGCAGTATGCGGCGGGGTATCTGCAGATAGTAGGCGCGCGACACAAAGTCGGCCACCGACAGCCGATACTCGTCGTGCAGCCCGTGGGGCATAGCCTTCAGCGCCTGCTCCATCTCGTGGCGGTCTATGCCACCTATGTGTCGCAGCGCGTCGGCCACGCCCGCACTCTGCGCCAGTCTGCGGGTGATGTGGTGGGCTATGTCTGCACACACCTCGTTGTTGCCCATCTCGGTTATGGCCACATCCATGCGTCGGCCATACTCTGCCAGCTGCTCGTCGCCACTCGCCAGCAGCCTGTCGGCTATGGTGCGCCGCGTCTGCGAAGCCTCGCCACTCAGGTCATAGCGCATCCCTTGCATATATCGCTCTATGTCTCTGCACAGATTGTCGCTCGCCGCCGTGTGGTGGCTCAGCTGTGCCAGCACATGGCGCTGGAGCATGTCCTGGCGCAGTTCGTCGTCGCCCAGTCGGGCTATGGGTATATGGCTCCAGGCTTCATCCCATTCGTCATATCGCCCGTCGCTCATCAGGGGTTCTATGTATATCTCCTTGTCCACCTCCATCTCGGCATGACACCGGCAGGAGTGGGCGTCGGCAGCAGTTATCACGCCGTAGAGCAGCCCATACTCCGTGGCGTCGAGATAGGCGGCTATGCGGTGGCAGTCGTCGTTGTTGACATATGCCACCACCTCGCTGTCTATGCAGGCAATGGCGGCCTCGGGGTTGCGGTGGTTTTCACGGTCGCGCATCAGCACCACCTCTTGGCCTATGGCCCGAGCCAGTCGCTCTTCGAGCTGTGTGCCACGCCATGCGTGATGTCTGAAACCTACGAGGGTGCAATGGATGGATATCATATCTGTCGCGTGTGGTTGTGGGTAATTGTTTTTATCTTACATGGTCTTGTCTCTTGGGGTGTCTTGCACTCCGTCGTTTATCGCCCTGCACATCATGTAGTATGTGTATATATACACCGATGTGCTGCTGACCTCAATGATGATGTTTACGCAGGTGATGGCTGTCTGCTGCGTGTTTCCTGCCAGATAGAACACAGCCGACGGGATGATGTTAGAGCCTGCCAGCCATACGAGGAACACCATAACAAGGGCTATGCCCAGTTTGTGCATGTTCCCCTTATACTTGCTGTACAGATGGCAGCCTGCCATCAGCGATGCGATGACCGAGAGCAGTCCTATTGTGCCTTGTATCCAGGTAAGCACGGTCACCATCTGGGGTGTCTGTCCGTCTTCCGTCATTGTCACCAGATTGGACCTGAAGCATAGCCCCAGGATGAATGTGAGCATATAGCATATCGTCACCACTTTGCTGCAGTATCGTAGCAGTCTTGTGTCTGCAGGTAGTGCCAGACTGAACATTGCCCATAAGACAATAGGGGTAAGCCGCAGCAACAAATGCTCTACGGTAAGCACCATGTGGCCCATGCTGATGGGCATGCCGAGTTCTCCGCAAACGGAGATGGCCAGCGAGAGAAAGGCGAAGATGCAATATGCATACATGGCATATTGTGCAGTGTGGTATATTATTATAGGTATACTTTTCCTTGTTCTTGTCATAAACCTAAGTTTGATGATTTATCTACGGGTTATCGTGAATGAATCTACTGCAAAGGTAGCAAAAAAAATCATCACCTTCTTCCTTCCGCACCTTTTTCTCTATAGCGGTCCTGCAGACACCGTCTGCACATCTGTCTCCACCTCTGTCATCATTGTCAGCCAGTAGGGTAGTGTCGCCATGCCACTGGTTGCGCCAGTCAGCGCGTCGGGTCACGCTATCCATGCCCTTCAGTCGTGCCACCAAGTCACTTCAGTCGTGCCAACCATTCGCTTCAGTCGTGCCCTTCAGTCGCTTCAGTCGTGCCCTTCAGTCGCTTCAGTCGTGCTATCCATGTCATTGGTTGATGCGCATCGTCCGAAACGAGCATCCGCATCGGACGGTGCGCACATCCGTATCGTCCGAAACGCGTGTCCGTATCGGACGGCGCGCATGGCTGTCGTCAGCCCTGTTGCCTATGAGTGCCTTCTTACTTCAATTCGTGTGTAAATATCCTATATTTTGTGCCGTCAATGATTATTTTTGTAATTATTCTGACACTCCATACTTCCGCACCCCCGTAAAGGAGTTTCTTCCTTTTTTTTCATATTCCAGGAAATCCCAGTCATTGCACATTTTCCGGAAATCATAATCATAGTACATCTGCTCATAATCTCTCATAGCTCTAATTTTCCCTTTATGATAGTAATATTCTACTAACCTGTTGCCATAGTCTCGTGCAAAAACATCCTGATAATTACTGCAATATTTCCAAATGGTGCCGCGGCCATAACCAGTAGACGGGTAGAGTTCAATCATTATGAGAGTGTCATTATGGTTGACATGAAAGCTCTCAATGTTATAGAAGTGGGTTCTATTCCGCAATTTCCTATAATAATCTACTTTACTATGCATTATAAACTTTTCCGCTTCGCCTAATAGTTTTTTATGCTCGATAGCGACCGCTTTCGAGATTTCCTTCCAGTTCTGTGCTGATGCATTAGCTGCAAACATCAATAGCAAAATAATAATTCTAATTACCATAAAACAAATTCTTTTTAGTTTTCTTATCTATAATTCTCGTGGGCTCATACCCTTTATTTCCAATAATTGCATAATGAGTTCTCAGAGGCAACTTTGCTTCTGCTCTAATTTCGTTTTCTATATATGTGGCATATTTCTCTGTGTTAGGTATGTCCTCAGAATTAGGCCCCTTAGTCCAAATCCCATATTCTGTTTTTTTATATAACTGGTCCACAGCGTGCGCTAATTCGTGTCCTAAAGCTATATATGTAGGACGGGTTATATTACCATTCTCATTTATGCCGCCAATTTCTATAGCATTATTCCATGATACGACATTTCCCTCTGTTCCATTATACCCATATTGGATAATGATATTTTTTCTCCCTAATAGTGTGTTTATAAGTTTTTTCCCTGTAGGAGTTAAAGATAAAAGTTTCAAGGCTTTTAAGACTTGGCCCATAAAAACGTTTTTACCAGTATAGCATTTTCCATTCTTGGAATAAAATTTATATTGGTTATTAGTTTCTTTACAATAAAATGGTATGTAGCCTATAACTTCCCTTTGTTTAATAATAGGTTTGAAATAAAAAATACTATCTCCATCAATATCAACTGCATCTACCGGGTCGTCCCCACACGACACATATGGCGACCATGGGTAGTATTTCTCCGCCAAGGCATCCATTACGTTCCATCTTCCCGTGACGGGGTCGTAGTGGCGGGCACCGTGGTCATACCAGTCCAGTCCGTGAGTGCGGTCGAGCTCTTTGCCTATGTATTTGTAGGGTTGGGTGGTGGCATTGCGGCTGTCGCCCATCAGCCCGCCGAATGGATAATAGTGGTTCACATCCTCTATGTGGCCATCGGCAAGACTGACGGTGATGCGGTTGTTGCCCAGGTACTTATTTTCCATGTGAGATTTCAACTATCTGTCCGTTTTCTTTTTTTATCATTAGATGCGCCGTCCCGCCCTCCGAAGTATTCATGGTTCCTTCTATTACCCAATATCTATCCTCCAATAATGTGATGCGATAAGGTTTCTCTTTATCCATAGTGGATCGTCCATATATGTTAGACAATACACAGTCTGCAATGGTATAGGCCATTTCGGCTGTTGAAACAACACCATTATTTGGATGAGAGTTACGGACAAGGCAACTATCTTCTAAATCGCCAACAGATATAGGCTCTATATTTTCTCCTAAATACATAAAGTCTAAATATAGAGAAGAGCTATTTTGTGCAGTAACAGCATTCCCACAAAGGTAGCCCAACCTAAAACAGGTAAGTAACACAACAATTATAGCAAAGAATTTTGTCGTCGCTGTTGATGGTATGTCTTTTCGGTACATTCCTGGTGTTTTTGGTTTTGAGTTCTTATAATACAAACAGAAGAGAACGATTATAGACAGAACACCATAAGACAAATACATATGCAAATAATTAGAATCACATTGCGTTTCGTAGTAGCTAACAAATCGTTTCAAAGAAACATTGCCTTCTACATTAAAACAGAATTTAATAATATCCGACAAGTAGCCTAGAAACAAAAAGATTATTAGCCATATAGAATACACAAAAGCTACATTAGCACCAGTAAATGTTTTTTTCACTCCAATTATTTGCAACACCAACTTTAACAAGCCTATATATGCTATATTTATCGGAACATATAAAAGCCCAGACAAATGTATACCAACGCCCCAAAGATAGCTATCAGGCAACAGTACAAGACCCAGATAAAAACAGGCAATAGTCATTTCTATCAAATAGCTTTTGATTAGAAATAATATAAATTTAATGACCCCTATTAGCATTCTTGACAATCTTATTTATTAATTCCTCTTGTTCGTCAGCATCTTTTACAGCTTTATCTTGCTCTTCCTTAGTCCTTGGCTTAATATCTCCAAATCCCCATGTTATACCTTTCATCTTTTCCTTGATGTTTCCTAATATTTCTTTCGAAATACCGACCTTATACAAAATGGTACTCAATAATAAGGAATTATTTTCTGAAAGTTGCGTAACGTATAGATAAGTTTTGCATCCATCAACATCCAAACCAATTGTCGGATTATCAAGGCACGACACGTATGGTGGCCATGCGTAGTATTTCTCCGCCAAGGCATCCATTACGTTCCACCTTCCCGTTACGGGGGCGTAGTGGCGGACACCGTGGTCGTACCAGTCGAGACCATGGGTGCGGTCGAGCTCCTTGCCTATGTATTTGTAGGGTTGGGTGGCGTGGTCATTCTCTCTGCTTCCGGCAATGGCGAAAGCAGGGT
>ULQK01044014.1_pt1 | contig 14351 bp, 30 predicted proteins | sample 1954371 | NCBI WGS metagenome assembly ULQK01 (sample SAMEA4835652, study PRJEB28245) | human gut metagenome | biome: gut microbiome; material: fecal sample | place: Denmark | collected 2008 | reverse complement strand
TTTAATTTAATTAATAATTATTATGAAAATTATACCTAGAAAATTTCAAGAAGGTGGTGCCGTAGAAACACCGCAGGAGGCTCCTGTAGAGCAGGAAGCAACCAACCAGCCGGCAGCTGAAGAAAGTCAGCCAGCAGGCCAGGAAGATCCTATGATGCAAGTTGTTCAAATGTTTTCAGAAGGTCTTCAAAAGCAAGATTGTCAACTTTTGGCGCAGGGAGCGCAGATGTTCCTACAGCTCGTCCAGCAGTCACAGCAGGGCGGTGCAGCCCCACAAGAGGAACAGGGTCAGCCAGTATTTAAGAAGGGTGGTATCCTAGTTCGTAGAATTAAGAAGTAAATTTAATTAATATATTGGGGGAAGTATAATTGTGTACTTTCCCCAATTTTTGTTTTTAATAAAATGGAAAATATACAAACTTACAAATATAAGGATAAAAATTATAAGCTGTCAGACTTTCAAGAAGGCGTTGGAGACGGTTGGGAAGAATATAGAACAGCTTTAAAAGACGAAGAGGAAAATAGAGATGCTTTGAATTAGGCATATAATTATATGCTCGATGGTATTGCAAATGGAACAGTTACTATTAAAAATGGTAATTTTTATACTACTGACCAAAACATATTGGATAATAAAGATATTTTTGGACAAGTTACATATTATTTAAAATCACAACTTGGTAAGTCAGAAGAATATATTTCTCCTGAAGAAAAAAGAAAAGTTGATTTTTCAAACGATGCATTTAGAAAGAATTTTAATAATTATGTATTTAATAGCGATGATTTTAATTTAAATGATTTTATAGAGTTGGATCCTCTAGACGAGAAAACTGGAAAAAGAGGAACAACAAATAGAATTAATGCTATTAAAGAATATCTTGATCAAATTGACTTTGATAGAGATTTTAAAAATCTTGATGAACCAACAAGAGCAAGATATCAAAAATATATTGAAAATGCGAAAAAAGCAATTTCAGATAATACTATTTCATCAAATGAATATTTGGATCTTTCTAGATTATTTGGATATGGAGGTCAGTGGAATAAAATTTTTACAACTGAAGGAACTCTATCGGAACCAGATAAAGAAGAAGCGCCAGCACAATAGGATCCTGCCCAGCAAACACAACAATAGATGTTGGATAATTTTATGGTAAATGAAATACCCGAGTTTACTGGACAAGAAGAATCATATTGGGTAAATCCGGATATTAAACTTGATCCGAAATATACAAGAACGGTTATTGATATATTGGCAAATATGTCAAATGATGATATAGTAAGATCATTAAATATATTAAATGATCATCAAGATGCTGACTTTAATAAAATTTCATATTTTAAAGAAGCAGCAAAAAAAATGAAATTAAATGGAGCGCGTATATCATTTCCAACAAACAAGCAATCAAGATATATGCTTATGCAAGTTTTAAAAAACAGAAATTTATTAACTGATCTTGGAAATGGAAATTATATGTATTATTCTAATAAATCTCCATATGCTCTTATTTGGGATAGTGTACAAAAGAAATTATATAAAAAAGCGGCTCGTAATGTTGAATATATAGTAAGGAGTAAATTAAATGAATTTAATCAAACAAATGGAAATACAGAAGGAAGTTGGTACAAAAAATATCAACAACCAGATAATACTTCTGAAGTTGAATCTGCTAAAAATGGAGGCGTGTTAAAAGCGCAATATGGATTAAATTTTAATCTTGCCGTTGGTAATAATGAAGATAAAAATATAAAATTACCAAACGGCTTAACCATTCCACTTCTCAGTAGCATTAATCCAGCAAAACTTCCAGATGGTGGATTTGATGATTTTAATCAAGCAGTAATTTATAATGATGAAGATTTACTTGATTCAAATCGATTAAAAAGAGTTTGGAATAAAGAAACTGGAAAGTATGAATTGGCAAAACGTGGAGATCAAGCTGCAACAGATAACATTTCTACTGGAAACAAATTATATGATGTAGAAGGTGTTGAAGGATCTCAAGAAAAAGACGAAAACTTATATAAAGTCAGTTGGAATGAAAATTGGATAAATCGTTTAATGAATAATCCAAAACTAGCAGAAGCATTTGCTAGAAGATATATATCTCTTAATGGAGTAAATGGAGATAAATTTAAACAACTATGGTTTAATCCAGATGATACATTTAATCACGAAAATTTTAAAAAAGCAATACCAAGAGGTGATGAAAAGATACATATTTGGTCAGAAGGTTTAAACGGAACTGGACACGATGTTTATGCTGGAAGAGTGTATGGAATTGCCACAGGTAATGGTAATATAAAATATTATAATCATATTCCAAAAGGTTGGTAGGTTTCGGGTGATAAAATAAAATTTGATGATATTACAAATTTATATATGTTAACTAAAGAAGGTGAACGAATTCAAGATAAAGAAAACATAAAGGATTTAAATATTAAAAATCCTTATGATGATAGATCTAAAGAAAACTCATTGGCTTTATTAAGACTAATAAACACTCTTAATAATAATAGAAAAAATGCAAATATTTTACGAGATGGAACAACTTTAACGCAATATGATACATATGAAACATACGCACCAATTAAAGGCGCGTATTCTGTAAAATCAACACTTGCAAATCAAGCAGCTGATATACAAAGTAGAATAGCCAATCAAGGTTTTGTTGACTGGAAACAGCAAGCTCTCGCTAATTCTCTAGCTCAATCTCAAGCCGATCAATATAATGAAAAAGGTATAGCATCGGATGTTCAAGAAAGGTAGAGAACAGAAGCAATTTCTAGAGAATTACAAGAAAGAAATCTTGCAAGAAGACAGGAGGTTGCTGATAAAAATATTAATGAAAGTGCATTATATAGACAAAAACTTGCAAGTATTGATGCTTCTAGAAATATGAAAGACCACGAAAGTTTGGATACTTATCTCAAACAAATTGAAGAGCAATTGCGTTCTGATAGAGTAGACAAGCAAAATAAATATGAAGAGTTAATACAGAAAGTTGTTGCTGGACGTGTTGCAGAAAAATATACTGATAAAATTAATGCAATATAGGCTAAATTTGATGCATGGGCAGCTGAAAATCCATAGATTGCAAAAGAACCAGCTTTGCTTGCTGTTGCTCCTGAATATCAAGAATATAAAAGGGCGATAAAAAATTTACAAAATATGCGAGCTGCTGATCTTGCAGAAGTATATATGTCTGTAACAGGAGAACAAAAAATACCAAGGAATTTACATATATGGAAAAAAGCATTGGACAATATACTAAATGGTACAATATTAAATAAAAATGGAGGCGTATTAATCCCTAAAAATAAATTTTTGAAATGAAAATAATACCAAAATACGATCAAGGTGGATATCTACAATATTTTGCACAATATACTGCAGCACAAACTCCGCAAATCGCTCCATAGAGAGCGACAGCGGAAGAAAGGCCTGCCAAAGTCGCAAAATAGGAAAAGGATGAAATGATTTCATCAAAAGATATTATAGATTTAATGAAAGGAACAAAAGGACTTACAAATGAAATGCAAGTATCAATGTCGCAATTAGTTAAATCAATGAAATTATCAGAAATGCTTGGTGCAACAACAGATGATCTTTTAAGGACTTTTGCTCAATTCAAAGTACAAGCAGAAACTATGGAGCATAATAAAGCAGTATTTGACGAAGCTGTAAAACAAACAAAGCAAGATGGTGCTTTGTCGGATCCTGCAATTTCTGCTTCAGGAAATCTTTTATATTAGAAAAGAGATGGTTCTCTTGGTGAAGTATCTGTAGAAACATATCTATCCGATAGAAATTCATATAAAGTAATATCAAATGATTAGTTTATAAATCTTAGACAATATACTTTGGCTATGGCATTTGATTAGAATTATACAAATGTACTTGATAATTCAATGAGTATAAAGAAATTCGATCAACTTATAGATGAGTTAAAAGGAACTATTAATAGTAGCGAATTCAAATATAATACATTAGTTGATACAGAAAAAATAAAAGAAGGACTTAAAATAATACAAAATTTATCTAGAAAAGAAAAACAATAGTTATTTACAGATCTTACAGCATATAATGCATCAACGAAGAACGGTATATATAATATATCTGTTTCTGATAAAACAAATAAAGAAGCTGTATTATCTGCAATAAAATATATATCATAGTATATGCCGGAAAATGCAAAAGTATGGGCCGCATATAAAACTGGTTCAAAAAACAAAGATGAAGCAACTATAAAAATGGTTGCAATGGCTTTATCTGGAATGAGTTCACAGGAAACAAATTATTCAGTAGATTATGAAGGAACAAAAGAAGGTTTTTAGTCAACTAAAGGTGAAAAATCCAAAGGATCTAGTGAAGAATCGAAAGCAACATGGCTTACAAATGTGCAAAATGGATATGGTGGAGAAGACGTTAGAAGAGTATATAATGAAGGAAGTTCTGCTTCGTTTACTGCGAGAGGAACATATTATGGGGGATTTCTAGATAAAGACGGTAAATCTCTTACAGATCTTACCGCAAATGATCTTTTATAGAAAACTGGTATATCTGGAATATCAAATGTGTAGTCAGTTTATTTTGGAAATCAAAAATTAACTCCTGCTCAATTATCAAAAATTGCAATATAGAATAATGGTATGACATATTTAATATTACCATGTATTAAACAAAATAACTCGGTAATGCCTGATTTTTCAATTGTAACTACTTTTGAAAATATTATTAATGATATTAATGAGAAAAATCCAAATGCATCACCTTAGCAGCGAGAACAACTTATAACAAAGAAAGTTGCTGCAACGCCTGCGCTTCGTAGTTTGTTGACAGCTTCTGGAAAACTTGATAGTAATAAATTTGGAGCGTTCCTGCTGACTGACGGTTTGATAACTGATCAATATCTGGATGTTCGAAAAGATAATAAAATGGTTACTCAGACAGAAGATCAAAACAATATTGATTATTATAAGAATGTTGTAAAGGAAGAATTTGATGATTTCTCTTGGTATAATCCAGGTGATTGGTTTAATAATTATACTCATTTATATTAGGGTACAATATATATACCAATTACAAATAATAATCCATTATCTGCTTTGTTATATTCTGGACAGTAGCCAAAAGAAGGAGTAGCAAAGGAGAAACAAGATGCTTACCAGAAATGGAATGAAAATCAAAAAATTAATCATATAAACCCAATGCAAGGATGGCAATGAAAGAAAATGATTGGATATTAGACGGTATTGTAAATCCAGATAAAAACTTAGATGATTTTTTAATTTCTGGATACAATACATCAAATACATAGTTACTTAATAAAGATGATTATAAAAAAAATACAATAGTTCAACAAGCGTTTACCGAAAATGGAGCTTTTAATGATGTAAAATTTAATGAATTTTATAAAAATAAAGCAACAGAATATGGAAAAATGCAACAAATGAGTGGTGTAGACACTTTTGAATATAGCCCATTTGATGTTGAAGCTCCAAAAAATGCATATTATAAATCTCCAGAATTTAATTTAATACGTATTAGTAATCCACTACGAGATAAGTCTTCGTTGACAGGAGCTTTATATAGCAGTGGTCTTTCTAAGAGAGAAATAGCACAATAGAATAAAATATATGATTCTACTACAAATAGTTTTTCAGATGATAGATTAATAGATAGAGCTCTATCTGTAAGTCCAATAAAATGGATTAAAGAGCTTTTTGCAGACCCAATAATATATGCTACATACGATAACGATGGAATGCATATTGATTAGATAACTGGTGAGAAAGTACAACACCATAAAGGAGAATACAAGTTAAACGCATACGGAGAGCCATATACTGAAAAATTAAATGGAAGATCCCTTGTTGGAAAGGAAATTGTTTCTGTATTTGATAATTTAACAATTGACGGAGAAGGTATTGATAAATATAATTTCTTAGATTCCGATGGAATAGATAAGAGTACAACTGGTACGGTTATGAAAGGAGTTGCTGCATTAGCTCCGTTATTAGTACCAGTATTTGGAGAATATTATGCATACGGAATGGTTGTAAAGGAGTTATCAAAAACATTACCAATGTTGTATGGAATGGTTGCTCCATGGGTTGATCTTCCAGATGAACAACCAATTTTAAATACTATTGCTGGAATAGGTAAAAAGTATTCTTCAAGCATGTCTGATGCAGCGACACAATCAGTATTTAATAAAGAATAGTTTGTAAATCTTATATCAGACGTTGCACTACAATGGGGGTAGCAATAGGGTGTCTCTAAATTAATATAGAAACTAAAAGGTACTGACAAATTAATGGAAGATGCTACTTCAAAGGCTTTTATAAATTATACGTTATCTAGACAAAGTGCAGAACAGATGTTAAAGTCTGGGGAGATGACAGAAAAACATTTTGCCAGAATGTTTGGAGACGCTTCAAAATGGTCAGAATCAATATTTGGGAAATCAGCATTAGAAGCAACAACAAAAGGTGTTGAGGAACTTGTATAGAAATCAAGACGTTTGGGAGCTGATGCTTCTTTAGTATATATGGCATTAGTATCGAATACTGATGTATATGATACAATGAAATAGGCTGGCGCTACCGCGAAAGAAGCCTCTGCTGTTACGTTAGGTGCTACTTTGGGAATGTTTGGAGTTGATAAATACTTACATTTAGGTGAACTATTTTTTGATGATTTAACAACACCTACAATAAAGCAAATATAGAGAACGCAAAAGAAAGCCGCATAGTCATTTATTGATAATGGACTTTTAGATAAGAAATTAATAGATGGTGTTGCAGAGCAGAATGTACCCAGAATAAAAAGACTTATGAAAGCAGGTCTTAATATTGGTAGAAAAGGGATTTCTAATTATGCTGAATCTTTAAAATATCATACAACTGGATTTTTCGGTAAGGCTTTAGGAGAAGGTATTGAAGAGACAGCTGAAGAGCTTGTTACCGATATGACAAAAGGTTTGTATGAGCTTGCAGGAAGTCTTGGAATGGATACTGGAGCAAAAGATGTAGGAGCCTGGGATAATATGCTAGAAAGATATGGTATGTCATTTTTAGGAGGCTTTCTTGGTGGCGGCATTTATTATGGAAAAGACGTATTGCAAAATGGAAAATTTCAAATAGATACCACATAGGATGATTATATATATCTTATAAGAAACGGAAAAACAAAATAGGCATTAGACGCTCTTGAAGAAGCATATAAAAAAGGAAAACTTGCTAGTACTGATCTTTCAATGCAAACAACGACTGATTAGAATGGAAATAAAGTATATCTTACAGCAGATGAGAATAATCCTTCTCAAAACGATTTTGTATATAATAAAATAAAAGATGCAATATTACAATTAGACAGCATTATTGGTTCGGTAGATGGAAAGAAGAATGATGATGAATTGATGGAATAGTGTTTCTTAAAAGAATCTAGATTTAGAGACTTATAGGATTATCTCCATTTGAAAAATTTCACATATCTTACTGGCTATCAATAGGAATACCAAAAATTACTTAATAATATCGCTGATTTACAGGGCATGTATGACAGAGCTTCTCAAACAAAAACTGGATTAGCTTACTCATCTGAAAAGGAATTTGAAAATAATAAAATGACTGATCTAGAAAAGAGAAACTTATCAGAATAGCAAGTTTCTGAAAGAAATAAAAATCTCAATAATATTTTAGATTAGTTAAATTCTGCAAAAGAAGAATTACGAAAATATAATTCAGGAGAGTATTCTTTGGAATATATAGATAAGATATTGTTTGCAATGGATGAATCAGTTAATTCTGATTTTGTTCAATTAAATTACGAATCCTGGCTTAGACATAACCATGATGGTAAAACTCCAGAAGAACTTACAGATTCTGAAAAAATACAATATAAAAAAGAATATCTTGATTATAAGAAAGCTCAGCAAAAAGAAGATTTGGAAAAATCTTATCAATTATATAAAGAAATAAGTAAATTAACAAATCCAGCACTAAAAGAAGTACAGAATAATTCCTCGTTATTTCATAATCAGAAATAGTTACTTGATGAAATATCAAAATTAGATTATAAACAATATGGTTGGGATTCTGTGCTAGATTTTAATGGAGAAACAGAAGAAAGCGAAGAATATAAGAATAGAAATGATGATACAACTAGAAATGAAAGAGCTGATAAAATATTATAGGAAAACAACAGAATTTCTAAATAGTTTTATGAAAAGCTAAATAGTATTATAGAGAAATACGGTGATTATATTGACCCGGTAACAAAACGTAATTTAAAATTATCTTTAATAAACAGAAAATAGGATTTTGTTAATCAGCATTTAGAAGAATTAAAATAGTCATTGTATAATACTGCTTATAATGAAAAAGGAGAAGTAGTTTAGAATAATGTATTAAGCGATGCTGATGAATATTTCTTAAATTTAATACAAAAATTTAATAATGATAATGATGCTTAGAAAGTAATTGATAATTTAAAGAAATATTTAATAGATAGCGAGTTTAAAAGAAATAATAGGGTTGCTTATATATTACAAACGATTACAGATAGTTTTGGAAAAATAGGAAATCCAAATAGTCTTGCCAACGATATCATGTCGATGGGATTTGAAGAATCTGATATAGACGAATTATTTAATCTTTACAAAGGATTAGACAAGGATGAGTCAAACGCATTAACTGATTATATTTTATCGCATACGACAAAAAATGCAATTGAAAATGAAATAAATAATTCTGGATCTGAATTAAACAATTTATTCAATATTTATTATTAGAGATTTAATGAATATTCTAGAGCAATTAGTAATGATTATAATATAAAAATATTTGATTTATTAGAATAGAAAGTAAAGAATACTGGAATTGTTAATTAGTTAATAAAAAAGATTGCTGGTAAATTAAATACAAATATTGATATTGAATCTACTTTGGATTATTTGGATAAAATCTTAGATTCAGCAGAATCTAGAGATGATTTTATTATTCCTGGTACTACAATAGAGGATATGCAGGAAGTATAGAAGATTTTAAAACTCGTGCAATCATATGTATTTGCTTCTGCGAAAATTCCAAACTTTTTAAGTCCAGAAGGTCATAATTCAGTATTAAATGAAACTGCTAAAAAACATAGTGATATATTTAAAGATTACGAGGAATTGCCTGAATTAGATTAGGATGTTGCAAACTCAATATTGTCTACTTTAGAGCAATATATACAGTAGATTGGAGTCGAAGACCCAAAAACAGGAACGTATAATCAAAATAGTTATTTATATATATCATCAATTAACTCAGTTAATAAAGCTCTTGCGCACAAAAAAACAGATAAGGCACTAAATACTGCATTGGTTAAATTATTAAAGCATAGAGAATCTTTCCAATTTGAATTTAATGGTTAGACATATGATTTATTGGAAGGTGCTGAAGCAATAACAGAAGATACTGAATTACCATATATTACATTTAATAAGTATTCAACTATATTATATAATAATGTATAGAAATTAATTAAAGATGGGTGGACATACAAAGATATTTTTGAAAGATCTTAGATTTTAGAGAAAATATCAGCATTTGATAAAAACCCAGATTTATTCATTCAATAGACAACTGCTCCAATAGATCAAAAGCTCACTTATGACAGAATGACTAGTTATGATAAAGTAGTTAATCTATTAACAATTATGAGTATCGATCCTAGTAAATATAATATTTATTTATAGGAAAGAATTGAAAATGAAAATAACAAAGCTCCACTAACTGCTTAGGAATGGATTTCAAGAGTCGGTATCGCATTGATTAATAATGTTGAAATATTCAATTCTGCTACTGACTATATATCATAGAAAATCCAAATTGATAAGGCTGTTTTTAGAAATACTATTTTTATCAACGCAAATTAGGGAGCCGGCAAGACATCAGTATGTGCAAAGAATATTGCATTGTGGAACCCAAAATCAGTTATATGGATTTCTACACCAAAAGAAAATCAATTATAGACATTATTTGAAAGCATTGGTAATGGTGTAAGAATGGTTAATAGAGAGTCTATAACAGTTGATTCAAAAGAGTCCCCGTCATTAATTAGCCGTATAATTAAAAATGTAAAAAACTACAATTTGGTTATGGACTATATTAATAAGAAATCATAGGATGCTCCTAGTTGTATATCTGTATTAGAAAATGAAGAGAATATATATTATAAAATTGATTATGATAAATTAGGTATTTAGAAAGATTCAAACGCACCATCTGTAATAATAATTGATGAAGCAACTCATTTAAGTTCATTTGAATTACAATGTATAGCCCATTATTGCAATATAAACAATACTAGATTAGTATTAATGGGAGATAATAAGCAGAATGGATTTATTGGTAGAGGAGGAAATCTAAGGCCGTCTGGTGCTTTCTTATGGAGATCTCAAAATCTAAATATTTCATTAAGAGATAATAATATACAGCATAATTAGAATTTAACTGTTGTTGAAAATCTTTTGGATAAATGCTTGGTAACAGCTGATAAAGATGTGTTAAATGTTGAAAAAATATTTGCTGCAATTAAATCATTAAATTTTAAATATTGTTTGCAAAATGGTATAAATGGTGATGTTATTTCAAATTCTTTAACTGATAATCTTGTATCTGAATTAAGTGGTAAGATAGGATATATAGGAAAAGAAACCGATGAGGAATATAAATAGTTAATTAACGCAAATCTTGATGTAAAGGCAATGGATCCTATTGATGTTCAAGGACAAGAGTTTGATTATATTATTATAAATAAAAAATATAATCTTCCTGAAAATGCTACATTATTTGATAATTTCAAATTATTGTAGGATATATATACAATGATGTCAAGAGGACGAAATGGGTCAGTATTTATTGACTCAACTAATATGTTAGAAAATCTCATAGGTGAAAATACAGTAGAAACAATTACTTCTAAATCTGGCAGTATTTTAGGTTATGCTAAATAGTTCTAGGATGAGAAGTTAGACATGTTAAAAAAAATTAATAATAACGAAAAAACTGAAACGCAAAATCCTGCTCCTACTCCAGAATCGGCTAATTTAAAATCGTCACAACCAAAAGGATCTAATTCAGAACCTCCAAAACAAGTTAAAATAAGTATTCCGTATGGAAGGGAAGATGGAGACCCAATATAGATTGTTGAATACGAAGATTTTATTAATGATCCAGAAATAACAATTGATGCAGATTTTAATGATAAATATTATTTATTATATTCTGTTGTAAACAAGGATACAGTTAATACCGATAATGATGGAACGACAAAAATAGATAATATTAAAAAAGCCTCTAAACTCCAGACAATTAATTCTACAATAGAAAAATTAAATCCTGGATAGAGTTTGGCAATAATAATTGTTCCTAAGATAGAGGGTTTGTCTAAAAATATTTCCGGGAAATAGGTATTTAATGAAATGCAGAAAAGCGGGATTGATATTGAAAATCTACCAAATAAATATATTTATAAAATCGTTCAAAACAATTCTGTTCAACAAAACATTGATGAAACAATTCCAATTCCTGTAGAGAAGCCAAAAGAGATACAACCGGAAGAAAGCGTAAATGACGATTTTGAAATTACTAATATGAACGCTCCTGGTAATATGCTGGCTTATGGAAAAGCCTCTTTTACTGGTCTTTTTAGAACATATGATAATTCTGGGATGGAAATTTGGGAAAACCATCATGTAGATGGTGAGCCGAAACGTGATATGGAATTATTTACAAATGATGGAGAAATGATAAATGCAAATGATCAATCTCAAATATAGTTAAGTAATATAATAAAAGGATTTAAAAACGGTATTTTATATAAAACAGAATATAAGAATCTTCCTGAAAAAGTAAAATAGATAATTAGCGAAGATGAATATAATAAAATGTAGTATAGAATTTCTGTTAGAAGAAAAACAGAAAAAGATAATTTTATTAGAAATATTGGTATTTCAGAAGATAAATCTACTATTGGTGATTATTTGTATGCTATAGAAGGTATATTTAAAACAAAAGATGGTTAGACTGGTATTATAACAATTGGTTTGATGAGTAATCCAGAAACTTGGATTGCAAATGCTAGTAAGAATCAGGATAAATATATCTAGAAAATAAAAGAATTACAATCAAAATATGATAATGTTTTAAATAAAAAACATAAAGATAAATTAAAAAAACAGATAGATTATTATGAATAGCTAATAAAAGATAACGATATAAATAATCCAGAATCAAAAATAAATAAATATAAATCTTTTATTGATAGACTAAAAAATAGTCTAGAGAAAAGTAATTCTGATTCAATACATATCAATGTTGATCTTCACACTTCTGGAATGACAGATATACACAAAACTGGTAAATGGCATAGAATAACCAGAATAACAGACGCAACAATTAAATCAATAGAAACATATATTTCGACACTTGAAAATGAATTATAGAATCCAAAAATATCTGTTTATAAAAAGACATAGATAGAAGGAATGATAGAAAGAGCAAAAAGGAAAATTGAATCTTTAAGAGAAATTAAAGAAAATAGTTTTTCTTCTTTAAATCCATATACAATAATAGGAAGCCAAATGGTTGTATATACTGGAAATTCACTAGATATAAGCGATCATAATTAGGGACGATACGTTGCGATGCTTGTTTCAAATGATCCTAGTTTAAGTAATGATGAATTAATATAGGAATACCTGAAGCAGAAATTGGACTAGAAAGATGATCGAGGAGAAACGACCCCACGAGTAAGATTGATACCATTAAATCCAGTTGGAGTTTCTTTTTAGGATTTAAATAGCAATTATATGCGTGAAGCATTGAGTTCTACATTATCTACAAAAAACGGCACTATTAATTAGCGATTCCCATTTAAAACACATTATATGGGTGTAAGAATGTTCACAGCTATGTGGAATTTCAGAGCTAATTTGAATCAGTTTTTAAACGAATTAAAAAAATTTATTGATAATTTAAAAGCAAATGGTTTAATACAAAATTCCGATGATCTCGATAAATGTTTGTTATTATAGGATCTAGAGTATAAATTAAAAACTAAATAGTCTTTAAGTAAATCTGAAACTACTTATTATGAGCAGAATATTAATACAACTAATTATAGTGAGATTATTAAAGCTGTAAATGAGTTTAATAGTAGATTAACGAATGATTTGTAGATTAAGAGATTTCGACTTGGTGGTGGATTGAAAAATGGAGCATACATCAGAAAGATAGATGGTGCGCAGAATTTATATGGTGTTAGCGATGATAAGACAATTTTTGGAATATATGGAACAGTTCTTACATTTAATAATTATAAAGATGCAATTTATTCGGTGTTCCAGAATATTATTGATCCAATTATAAAATGTAATTATGATCAAAATAAGGTATTAAGCAATAATACTGGTTTTATCAATTCATTAGCAAATCATATTTCATCAATACTTACAAATGGTGGATATACAGAATGTAATGGAGAAAAAATAACATTTTAGAATAATACTGGAGTAGATATTCCAAGTATTGGAAATGTGTTTTCTCATTTACCAATGGTATTATCTAAGGCATATAGAAATATAATAAGCCATATAGAAGAAACAAATGATTAGAAACTGGTTTCCAATGATAAGATTATTATAAAGGCATCAACTTCTACTAATTCTGTTGAAATTAAATGGGAAAACGTATTAGATGATATTGGTGGTAGAACTATAAGTACACAATAGTTTATAACTAATCCAATTGATTCTTTTGATAGTATATTAAATGCAAAAAGATTTGAAGATCTTTTTTCATTAATGTTCCACGGAACAATAGGAGATTTCCATGATCCTAATATGATAAAAGATTCTTTGGCTTAGTTCCCAAATGGATTTTATGCTGACCCTTTAACAATTGGAAATTAGATAACAGCTCCAGATGGAAGTACAGTATTTAAGGAAGTTGCTTATCAACCGTATTTTTGGGAAACGGATGTATCAATAGGTGATCCTACATTTTTTGTTAGTGAAAAGTCCAGTTCTGAAAATACTACTCCGGTTAATTAGACAGTTCAAATAGATAACAATGCTATTCTAGAAAATGTATTAAATTCTGATAAATATAAAGATATTCCAATAAATGCAAAAAATGATATTAGAAATAGACTGCAGCAAATTCTAGAGGACAATGCAGATGAACAATTAACAGAAAATGATTTAGAGGAATAGATTGATTAGATTTTAATGGGTTATAATAATAATTATTAGAATTTAGTTACATTCATAAATAATAAAAGTCTTAATTTGGATTCG
>ULQK01095068.1_pt1 | contig 14375 bp, 16 predicted proteins | sample 1954371 | NCBI WGS metagenome assembly ULQK01 (sample SAMEA4835652, study PRJEB28245) | human gut metagenome | biome: gut microbiome; material: fecal sample | place: Denmark | collected 2008 | reverse complement strand
AAACCGTTCTGATTGGGTGGGTATGCTCCGTTTTCAGCACTTAGAACAAAGAAAAGGCTTTTTTCATCGAACGAGGAATCTGAAAGGGGCTAAACTTCATGAAGGTAAATTTAGTCATTCTTTGTATTGTTTTTTAGAGGAATTAGGCTTAGCAAAATATGATAAGAATGGTTGGTATGATGTAGAGCCTCATACAGCCAATGATTTGATGTACTATTTGGCTTCTGTGTTGGCTAATACTATGGATTATAGATTGTCTACAGACCAGATGTCATATTCATTTTCAACCACATACATTCATACCCCCGAATATGAAATTCGCCATCAGAACAACCGGAGAAATTGCATCTTGAAAGAATTAATACCTGTTCCTAGAGAGTATGATCTTAGAAAAATCAGGCATTTTAAGGAAACACATCGTGAACTTTTAAGGACATTCAGGAACCATGTCGAGGAAATAGCTTTGGATGCCACAATCTTGCCTGAATCTGAACTGTTCTCTATAAAACTGGACCAGTTACGGCAAGAGAAGGAAGAGATTTCTGCAAGGATGAATGAATCTCATTTGGGTAATATTATATTGGGTAAAATTTGTGGGGTACTTTCTCCGATGTCGGGAGTATCCGCTTTATTGAATGCGATATATAATGCATGTCATGTAGAGCGTCCGGATTATAATTGTCATGGAATGAAATATATTGTTCTTGCTGAAAGAAATCTAATACGGAAATAATGCGTATATTTGAAGTTGGTATAGTGATGTTATTATTCCCTTGGAATAATATTTAAGACCGAATCTGTAATGCATTGGTGAGGGCGAATTACAAGAATGCACAGAAAGGGATTGATTATACACCTATATATTTGGAGCGCTTCTTCCGGAATCTGTTATTAGGAGACCAATAGGACTTGTGCAATCGTTATCTTCATATTGCTCCTCCCGCTGAATGGAAGAACCAACCTAACTTGGTAGAAACCTTGAAAACAGGACAAGTTACCCATTAGATAATTCGGAGCGCCGGATAAAATTTTTCTTCATATCCCCCTATATGGCATATCTTCAGGTGCATATTTGCCATACATTATGAAAATCATTAAAAGAAAAAATGTATGGAAGAGAATTTAGATAAGCTATTCGATTACAGAGCGCTGACTCCGGGAAGTGGACGTTTTGCATCTATAGTGGGCATTGGCGGGGGAGCAGGTCGTGTGGTAGACCAGATGCGGAAATGCTGTCTGCCAGATGTGCAACTGTATGCGTTTGGCATGAATCGGAAGGAAATGGATGAGTTGTCCTTGTGTGGCAAATACCTGATTGGACAGGAAGGACTGGGCAGCGGTAAGGACCGTTTTCTTGCGGAGTATGAATGCAGTAAGTCTTTCCCTGCCATAGAGAGTGTATTAAGGGGCAGACTTGTGGCGATGTTTGTGGTATGCCTTGGTGGAGGAACAGGAGAGGGGTGTATCAGGTCTTTCCTGCAGAAGGCCAGAGAGGTGGGAAACAAAGCAATCATTCTGGTGGCAACGATTCCCCATTCGTCGGAGGGAGCGGAAAAGCGGAAGAATGCTTTGAGCTTGCTGAAGGTGTTGGAACCGATGGCAGACGCTCTTTATACGGTGGATTATGATGACTCCCGGTATGCCACGCTTACGGAAGTGTTTCAGGAAGCGGACCGGAAGATAATTGAGTTTACGGATTCGCTTTTGGGGATGGTGCTCCGTCGTTGCATGATTACCTTTGACTTTAATGATTTCAGGACTTTCCTGCAGTTTCCGACTCCTTCTAAACACGTCGACTTTTTTATGCTTGCCGGTAATCTAGATTTCCTGAGGAAGGAAGTGAAGGACTGGTGGAAGAAGCTGCCGGCGAAGTATTCGTCTGTAGATGAGGTGGCGATGGCTGTGTTCTCAATAGAAAATGCGGACTGGTCGGACGACAAGGAAACGACGGAGGCGATGGACGTGGTGCACGAATGTTTTTTACAGCTGCCGCCCGACGCGGAGGTTAAATGGGGGATATACCCGGATGAGACGCTTCCACCGCACCAGTTCAGGTTGCGGGTTTTCACCAAATGCAAGAGATAATGTGGTTTAATGTATAGTTGCAGAAAAAGAGGAAAGACAATGAAATCAACCACTAAAAAGAATTTAATTTGTATCTTGATGATAATCTTAGCGGCTGTATGGGTCATTCATTTTGTGGTCTGTATGTGTGTGGGAACGCCGTCGGAACGGTGGCTGCGGATTTGGTGAGCATAACGTGATATTTATGTTATGAGAATTCTTCAATTATCAGATACTTTCAACGGGGCCTTGCCGGACAACTGTAACAGGTTGTGCCCGCCGGCCTCGGTTGTTTGCTTTATAAAGTCTGCAGCGGGCGTATCAGAACTCTTTCGTTTCTTGTGTTTGTTGCAGAATCGTTTTTCCGTTGTGCTGCACTTTCAGGGTAGCTTTATCGCCCATGGTTACCACATAGCGGTAGCTGCCTTTTGAGAAGAGGAAGGTGTTGTCCTTTTCTACGTAGCTGCCGGTCAGCACCAGTTCGGGAGTATCTGACATCTGCTGTGTGCTTTTCCAGGAAGCATATCGCATGGTTTCTTCGTCCAGCTTGTCGATGCGGATGATGTAATCTTTCGTTCTGAAAAATAGTTCCAGACGCTGGTAGTGATGCAATTGGGGCTGCAGCCAGAAAGGAGCTCCGGTTTTCTGATAGACGAAGTTCGTACCATTGAAATGGTAGATGTCGTATCGGTCGGTAATGCTGCTCATGCTATCTGTAGTGGCCACGTACAGGTTTTGTGCTTTTGGGTCGAATTGGAAGAGCCAGTCCCATCCTTCGCCCAGATTCGCAAGGAAGTACCAGTCGGCTGCGGTGTGTTCCAAGCCTACGGTGTCTGTGCGCTTACCGTGGCGTACGAAGCACGGGGCGCTAACGAGGTTTCCGTCTTTTATTCGCATGGCTACCAGGGAATTGGTGGAATAGTTACCGGATATTTTTCAGCTGATTCCATACGGTTTCTACCCACCGGCGGATATTCTCCCGGGTGACTTCCGGACGGATGGCTTCTGAAAGGGGCATACCATCGGGGGTAAGGCTGTCCACCCGACTGAATCCGGCATTCAGCAAGGATTCGGCATCGCTGGCTTTTCCGGCTACCAGCCAGACGGGGACATGCTGTGCCTGTGCCCGCCGCATCACCCGTTCGGGGAGCTTGCCCATGAGTGTCTGACGGTCGGCATGTCCTTCGCCGGTAATGACGAGGTCGGTATGTGTCAGGAGGGTGTCGAATTCGCAGAGGTCGAACAGGAGGTCGGCACCCGATTGGGTGGTAGCCTGAAGATATTGCAGGAAGGCGTATCCCAGTCCGCCGGCAGCTCCGGCACTAGGTTGGAAGGATGCGTCTCTGCCCATGCGTCGGGCGGATTCTTCGGCAAACTGACGGGCGCGTCGGTCCAGTTCTTCCACCATCTCGGGAGTGGCTCCTTTCTGGGGGGCGAAGATGCGGGCGGCGCCTTCGGGTCCGTAGAGCGGATTGCGTACATCGCTGGCCAGTATGAAGTGGCAGTCGGACAGGGAACCTTTCAATACGTCTTCTATCGTGCCGCCGGGAGTCAGGGAATCGGTGAGGCCCTGAAGCATGCCTTTTCCGGCATCGCTCGTACCGCTTCCGCCCAGTCCGATGAGGAAGCGCCGACATCCGTGCCGTATGGCGTGTGCCACGAGTTCGCCTACGCCGTAGGTGGTGGCCACTAACGGATTGCGTTCCTCGGCAGACAGGTATGTCAGTCCGCAGGCTTGTGCGGTTTCAATGACGGCGGTTCCATCGGGAGCAATGCCGTAGCAAGCGGTGACGGGACGCATCAGCGGGTCGTGTACTTTCGCTTGGAGAAGTTGCCCGTGGAGGGCGGTAATAAAGGCCGGAAGCATTCCTTCGCCTCCGTCGGACATGGGGAGGGAACGGACTTCTGCCCCGCGGGCGGTGAGGGCCTGCGAGAAGGCGGCTTCCACTTCTTCGGAAGAAAGGCAGCCTTTAAAGGAATCGATGGCGAGCAGGATTTGCATGAGTGTGGTGTTATAATATTTCTCTGGCTATCCACGCGCAGGCTTCAGCATCGGCCAGTGCGTGGTGATGGTTTCCCAGGCGGTATCCGCAGGCTGCGGTCACGGTGTGCAACTGGTGGTTGGGGAGCTCCGGAAATACTCTGCGTGCCACGCACAGGGTGTCATAAAATTCATAGTCGGGATAGTCCATCTGATAGACGCGGAAGACGGCTTTCAGGCAGCTCTCATCGAAGGGACGGTTGTGTGCCACGAGCGGCAGTCCCTCTATCAACGGCTCAATCTGTGCCCATACGGCAGGAAATACCGGTGCGTCTTCGGTATCTTCACGGGTGAGTCCGTGTACCTGTGAGCACCAGTATGTGTAATAATTCGGTTCCGGATTGATGAGGGAATAAAAGGTATCGGCTATCTCGCCGTCGCGCACCACGACCACGCCCACCGAGCATACGGATGAGCGCTGGTTGTTGGCGGTTTCAAAATCTATTGCGGCAAAGTCTCTCATGTCTTTACTTGCTCTATATGCGTTATCGCTTGGTCACGGTAATCATGAACGTGACGGCTACCATGGCAATGGAAATGCCGACAATGATGTTGGTGGTCAGCGGTTCGCCAAACATCAGTGTGCCTACAATGATGGCGGTGATGGGTTCGAATACGCCGAGTACAGAAGCCTTGGTAGCCCCGATGTTACGGGAGGCAATGGCGAGAGTGGCTGTAGAAACGATGGTTGGCAGCAGGGCAAGTCCCACAAGGTTAAGCCAGTCTGCTCCGGTAGTGATTCCAGCCGTAATTGCAGTGTCGGAACTGAGGATTTTTCCGATAAAGACAATCGCTCCTACCATGAGTGCATAGAAGGTGAGGAGGGAGTTGGATATGCCGGCAATGGCCTTGCTGCGGTTGATGATGACAATGAAGAGTGCATACACCAGTGCCGAGGCGATGGAGAGCAGTACACCGATGGGGTTGATGGTTTGTGAACCGTCACTTTGTGTCATGATGAGCACACCTCCGAAGGTGGCGGCAATGGCAAGCCATACCGGCCACGAGGGAACGACTTTCAGGAACACCATGATAATGGCCACGAGGACGGGGTAGAGGAATACCAGCGTAGTAGCCAGTCCGGAAGCGATGTATTCGTATGCATCGAAAAGAAAGATGCTGCTGGAGGTGTAAAGCAGTCCGAGGATGAACAATACGCCGATTTGCTTTCCTGAAACCCGGAAACTCTGTTTGCGGAACAGCAGGAACAGGCCTAAGAGCAGCACTGCGAAAGCGTAGCGGAAGAAAAGTATGGACTCTGTGGCGGCACCGTTCTTCATCAGCGGCATCGCAAATAAGGGATTCAATCCGTAGGTAATACCGGTGATAATTCCTGCCGGATAGCCTATAATGGCATTTTTGCTTAGTTTTTTCATGTGTTGGTAGAGATAAAAATCTTAGTGTACGATGTGTAGTTGATACGTTTAAAATGCGGTGCAAATGTACGAAAAGCCGATTAATGGTGAACATGAAATAGTAAAGAAAAATCTGTATCTTTGCACGACTTTTTTTTAAGGTAAGAAGAAACAATGGATGCAATCGTTACACAGATGATTATCCTGTTTATTCTGGTAATCATCGGCTATTATCTGAGTAAGAAGAAAATGATGGATGCGGATTTCGACCGCAAACTTTCGGGACTGGTTATCAACGTGACGTGTCCCAGTCTGATACTTTCGTCGGTGATGGGCGACACGCTTCCCGACAAGAAGCTGATTCTGCCTTTGCTCGTGGTGGGTTTTGCTACCTACGTGGTGCTTATCGGGTTAGCCTTTCTGCTTCCGCGCTATTTGCCCGTCAAGCTGTCCGACCGCGGTATTTACAGTTTCATGCTGGCATTCGGCAATGTGGGTTTCATCGGTTATCCCATTGTGGCTTCCATTTTCGGAGCCAGTGCGGTGTTCTATGCCAGCATTCTTAATTTCCCCAGCACGTTGCTGATTTTTGTATTCGGTACCCTGTTTATTTCAGGCGGTCAGGGAAAGATGCGTTTTGACTGGCGCACTCTCTGCTGTCCGGCCATGATTGCGTCGTACCTCTCCATTCTGATTGTCGTGACCGGATGGGTACCTCCCCGTGTCATCAGTACTCCGTTTGTCCTGTTGGGAAATGTCACCGTGCCTGCTGCGCTGCTCATCATCGGCTCGTCCATTGCCCGTGTACCCATTCGCCGGATGTTTGGCAATATGGCCATCTACCTAATGTCGGCCTTGCGTCTGATGCTGGTTCCACTCCTTATTTTGTATCTCTCACGCCTTTGCCGGGTGGACGAAACCATTGCCAATATCAATGTGGTGTTGGCGGCCATGCCCGTAGCTTCGTACGGCACCCTGTTCTGTATTCAGTATCAGAAAGGGGAGGTCATCATGGCAGAAGGAACCTTCCTCACCACCTTGCTTTCCGTACTGAGCATTCCGTTGCTGACGATGTTCCTGTAGACTTATTTCAGCAGGGCTGCATACGTCTTTTCGGATTCATGCGGCAGTATCTTCCGGAATTGGGTGAGCATCCGTTCGTGTGATTCCTGTGGACTGCGGTCGGGGTGGCAGGCCTCCCGTCCAAAGAGACGTTCGGGCGTGGTGAGCAGTGACCAGCCCCAGCCATATTCCCGTCCGTGGCGGTCGAGGGGATAGATAAAATCTTCCGTCACAATGTAGCCGCCCATTTCCAGCCGGGTGAGATAGGCATCGAAGCGGCTCCGCATCTTTGGTCCTGTAAATCCGCATGCCGCACGCAGCTCTCGTGTAATCAGGCTGCCTTCGCATCTTAGTACGTCGAGGATGGTTTCTTCAATACTTCCCGCCTCCGGATAAGGAAACAGACTCCGCCGGTAATTGCAGAAGTCGGGCCACCACTCGCGGCTGATGAATGCAGCTTTGTCCTTGAAGAACTTGCCGTATGCGCAACCGCTTTCTTGCAGGATGGCACCTTTCCATTCCCAAAGCGGCCATTTCCATCCGCCGTCGGGCAAACGGGTGTACTGACAGTCTTCGTCCGTGACTTCTTCGGCCGACTATCCGGCAATGCCCATGCTTAACAAGGGAAGGAAACCCGTTTCATTGATGTAGTCAATCAGTTCGGGGCAGGAGTGTAGGGGTTTTTGTTTCATGGCTACGGTAATTTTTCCTTGTAAGATAATGAACAAAACTGATATATTTGCGTATTATTGTATAAAGCAAAATCTGCATGATGGCATCTACATCGTCCTGAATCACACACTTGCCCAGTTTCTGGCAAGCCAGGCACCCGCGGCAGAAACGTATATCTTTTCCGATGAGTGAGATTTTTTCTACTTCGTGGCCTGCCTGGAGGGCACCTTCCATAAACTTGTCGGCCAGCATGTCGCTGTTGGAACCAGCACGCAGACTGGTTGAAATCACAATTACTTTTTTCATGTTATCTTGTTTTGAGTTGTTTTTTTCTTCCAATTGGTTTGCTTTAAACTCGATAGCAAATTTATAGTTTTTTTGCCGAGTATTACAGGCTTATGGAAAATTCTCATACAAGAAGTGGGGTATTCTAATCAAGTAATTGCAGCTTTTCCGTATGAAAGGTGTGTAGACAGAAGCAAAACCATATCGCTGAATGTCTGAGATATTGAGGACTTTTCGTATCTTCGCAAACAAACAAAACAATCAATGAAGTATGAGAAAAAGAATGATTAATTTTTCGGCAGCCTTGTTGGGAGTTGCCACGATGGCTTCCAGCCTGTGTTCGTGCAGCAGCCAGCAGAAGGAATCGCCGATGAAAGCAAAGGTAGAGGAGTATGCATCTGTTGAACTCAAGTCTGACCTTGTGAATAACTTGAGCGACAAAGAAAAAGAATTGGTGAGAATATTCTTCCAGGTGGGGAAAATTACCGACGACCTTTTCTGGAAGCAGACATTCGGTGATAAAAGCTTGCTCGATACCATTACTGACAGCTATGCGAAAGAGTTTGCCATGATTCACTATGGCGCATGGGACCGTCTGGACAATAACAAGCCTTTCCTGGCTGGTTATGGTGAGAAACCGGATGTATGCAACTATTACCCGCTAGATATTACCGAAGCGGAGTTCAATGCCTTTGAGGATGAAAACAAGGACTCATGGTACACGGTTATTCGCCGCAACGAAGACGGTTCTCTAAAGAGCGTATGGTATCATGAAGCCTATGCTCCGGAAATAGAACGCATCTGTGCTTTGCTGGAGAAAGCGGTAGCACTGGCAGAAGACCCGGGCCTGAAAACCTACCTTGAAAAGCGTATCGAAGCATTCAAGACAGATGATTATCTGGCTAGCGACCTGGCATGGATGGACATGAAGGACAGCAAGATTGACTTCGTGACAGGACCTATTGAAACTTACGATGATAAGTTCCGCGAAACCAAGGCATCGTACGAGTCGTTTATTCTGCTGAAGGATGAAGCCCGCAGCAAGGACCTGGCCAAGTTCGTAGCCATGCTTCCGGCCCTTCAGAAAGAGTTACCTTGTCCGCCAGAATATAAAACCTTCGTGCCGGGCACGTCGTCCGACCTGAATGTGTATGATGCGGTGTACTATGCCGGCGACTGCAACGCAGGAAGCAAGACGATTGCCATCAACCTGCCGAACGACGAGCGGGTACATGCGTTGAAAGGTACACGCCGTCTGCAACTGCGGAACTCCATGAAGGCTAAGTTTGACAAGATTCTGTTGCCTATCGGACAGCTTGTTGTTACGCCCGAACAGCAGAAATACCTTAACTTCGATGCGTTTTTCTGGAACGTGACTTTCCATGAAGTGGCACACGGACTGGGTGTGAAGCAGACCATCCGCACCAATGAAAGCGTGGATGCAGTGATGGGCACAGAGAAGACTTCCTGGGAAGAAGCCAAGGCTGACATTCTGGGCCTGTTCATGGTGACCAAGCTGATTGAAATGGGCGAAATTACGAACATTACAGCCGAGGATGCGATGGCTACTTACATTGCAGGCATCTTGCGTTCAGTCCGTTTTGGAGCAGCTTCTTCACACGGAAAAGCCAATATGATGTGCTTCAACTACATGGAGAAAGCAGGGGCATTTTCACGCGATGACAAAGGTCAGTATGTGATTGATTTTGCAAAGGCCAAGGAAGCCATGAACGGTTGGGCAGCGTTGATTCTTCAGACGCAGGGTGACGGCAATGTGGAATTTGCGAAGAAATACAGAGAAGAGAACGGTGGAATCACTCCGGCACTTCAGGCCGACCTTGACCGGATTAACGGAGCAGGAATTCCTCGTGACATTACCTTTGTGCAGGGAGAAGAAGTGCTATTGGGAAAAGCGCAGTAACATCAGTTACTGAAACATGATAAGCCTGCGGTTCAGATGCGCCTTTGAACCGCAGGTTTTTTTTATGCTGTCATTCTCATGCTGCATGTGCAGGCATTGATTCCTTATTTTTTATCTGCCTGTCTTCTGAAAATCTGTGCCGTAATGCTGCCCGAAAAGTTGTGCCATACCGAGAACATGGCTCCGGGTACGGCCGCCATGGGAAACAGGGCAAAATGAGTGGCGGCCAGTGAAGTGGCCAGACCTGAATTTTGCATGCCCACCTCGATGGCAATGGCCGATCGTTTGGATGGCTTGCTTCCGGCCAGAGAGGAGAGACCATAGCCCAGGGCCAGTCCGAGTACGTTGTGCAGAATCACCGCTACGGCCACTATCAGGCTGCATGCAAGGATGCTGGCTGCGTTGTGTGCTACGATAATGCCGATGATGAACGCAATGGACAAGGTGGAAATCATCGGTAGCAGCGGTACTATCCGTCGGGTGGTGCGCTGGAAGTAATGATTGGCAGCTACTCCCAGTACGATGGGCACTATCACTACCTGTACGATACTTAAAAACATGCCTGCCACGTCTACTTTCACAGATTCTCCGGCAAGCAGCCATACGAGGGCAGGCGTTACGATGGGAGCCAGCAGTGTAGAAACTCCGGTCATGGCCACGCTCAGGGCTACATCGCCTTTAGCCAGGTAGCAGATAACGTTGCTGGCCGTACCTCCCGGACAACATCCCACGAGGATTACTCCTAAGGCGAGTTCTTCCGGCAACGGCAATAACTTGCAGAGCAACCACGCCAGCGAGGGCATGATAAGAAACTGTGCCAGTTCGCCGATGAGGATATCTTTCGGGTGCTGCAAGACCGGCCGAAAGTCGGACGGACGAAGTGTCAGTCCCATGCCGAACATCACCACGCCCAGCATCGGTGTAATGGCCGAAGTATCTATCCAGACGAACGAGGAGGGGAGAAAGAGGGCCACGGCCGTCACAAGCACCACTACAAGAGTGATGTGGGCCGCAATCCATGCTGAAATTTGGATGAGCTTATTTTTCATTGTCATTTTTTCAAAATTGTCTGCAAAGCTACAAAATTTCGTGCGAATCTTGGCGGGAATATGGGCAAACTACTCTTCCTGATTCGTGGAATATGATTCAGTTTCTGCTGTATATGCAAGGCCAGCTCTGTCTGCCTTTTTCCAAAATCTGTAACATGGGTATATTGTCCGAGGATTTGTATACCATCCGGCATTCTGTCCTTTTCTATTTTTGTATCAGTTAATTGATAAGTAACAGATATGATTGGAGAAGAAAATTATATGGAAGTTATCAGAAATTCAGAATTCGGGGGCGAACGCCCTTTGTTTGAGTCGCATAATCTGCGTTTGGAAAACGTAATAATCCGTGCCGGAGAATCGGCCATCAAGGAGTGCAGCAACATTGAGGCAGTAGATTGCCGTTTTGAGGGGAATTACCCTTTCTGGCACGTTCATGGTTTTAAGATTGAGCGTTGCTATTTCGATGTGGGAGGACGCTCGGCGTTATGGTATTCCGACCATCTGCAAATGAAGGATACCGTGATTGACGCTCCCAAAATGTTCCGCGAGATGAGTGAGATTGACATTGAAAACGTCACGATGAACGATGCTGATGAGGTATTCTGGCGTTGCAACGGCATCCGTATCAAAAACCTTAAATTGCATGAAGGAACCTATCCGTTCATGTTCAGCCGTGATATTTATGTAGACGGACTGGAGAGTGACAGCAAGTATGTTTTCCAGTATGTGAAGAATGTGGAGATTCATAATGCCAAGATTACCACCAAGGATGCTTTCTGGGAAGTGGAGAATGTGACTATCTACGATTCTGAGCTTAACGGCGAATACCTTGGCTGGCACTCCAGAAACCTCCGTCTGGTGAACTCCTTTGGGTAGCCGATATGGATTTCCGTACGGCACCGGCAATTACCGAAGCACTGGCCAGACGTGTAGTGCACGGTATATTCGGGTATGTGCGTGTCCCCGATGAGTACTATACGGCAGTAACCCGCTGGTTTGAAAGGCGCCATCACTGGACTTTCCGTAAAGAATGGATGATATACACTTCCGGAGTGGTTCCGGCCCTATCTGCTGTCATAAAGGCTCTGACAGAACCGGGTGACGGGGTGGTTGTGCAGACTCCTGTGTACAATTGCTTCTTCTCATCCATCCGTAACAACGGGTGCCGCGTTGTCACCAATCCTCTGATATACGAGGACGGTACCTACCATATCGACTTTGACGACCTGGAACGTAAAGTGAAAGAACCGGGCGTAAAGTTGTTGCTTTTGTGCAACCCGCATAATCCCGCAGGATGTGTATGGACCCGTGAGGAACTGTGCCGGATAGGGGAGATTTGCCTGCGGAATAATGTGACCGTTCTATCGGACGAGATACATTGCGAACTTGTTTTCTCCGGGCATACCTATATACCGTATGCGTCTGTCAGTGAGGAACATTCGTGGAATTCGGTTACCTGCGTATTACCCAGTAAATCCTTCAATATTGCAGGGTTGCAGATAGCCAGCATTATTGCCCGCGATCAGGCCGTGCGCCAGCGGATAGACCGCGCCATCAACATCAACGAGGTGTGCGATGTCAATCCTTTCGGGGTTGAGGCTACCATCGCCGCTTATAATGAAGGCGAGGACTGGCTTCTTGAGTTGCTGGACTATCTGAAGGCCAACTATGACTGTCTGTGTGCATTCTTCCGTACCCACCTGCCTGAAATACCCGTGACGAAGCTGGAAGGAACCTATCTGGTGTGGACAGACTGCAGGGCACTGCATCTGCCTTCCGATACCTTGCAGACCCGCCTGTTGGAAACCACCGGACTTTGGCTCAACAGCGGTACCATGTACGGAGCCGAAGGAGAAGGATTCTTGCGCTGGAACATTGCCTGTCCGCGTTCGGTATTACAGGATGCCCTGTCGCGCTTCAAGGGCTTTGTCGATGCCTTAACAACAGAAGGATGACCCGATGAAACGTAACTTACCTGAAACGGACACAAATGGAGCCTTACCGGAGCAATTCAGGGAGCATCCGGCTGCACAAAAGAAAACAGATGCGTTGCTTGACCTTATCCGTGACGGTCGTCCGATGACCTTGCGGCAGCAGCTGCGCCTGACCGTAGAACTCAGCGTTCCGGCTATCATTGCACAGCTGTCTTCCATCATCATGCAGTATATTGATGCAGCCATGGTGGGACGTACCGGTGCGAAGGCATCTGCTTCCATCGGACTGGTATCGACCACTACATGGCTTTTCTGGGGACTCTGCAAGGCTGCTGCTACCGGCTTTTCCGTACAGGTGGCTCACAGAATCGGAGCAGGCGACTTGAAGGGAGCACGTATGATTCTGCTACAGTCACTTGTCGGCACACTGGTCTTCAGCCTGCTGCTGGTTGTATTGGGTGCAGGTATCAGCTCTTCGCTGCCGGCATGGCTGGGAGGCGATGTTTCCATCCGTCGGGATGCTTCCATTTATTTCTTCATATTTTCCATTTTCCTGCCTGTCCTGCAAATGATTTTTCTGGCAGGCGGTATGCTTCGCTGTAGTGGAAATATGCGTATCCCCAGTCTGTTGGGCGTCATCATGTGCGTAATGGGTATCCTTATGTATCTGTTTGCCCCTCAGATTATCGGGATGATGACTCCTGTGGAGGAAATCCGTCAGCTGGGGGTAATGGCTTTACGCATCGAAGCTTTTGCTGAGCCGATGTTTGCGGCCTCTATTGTTTCATACGGAGTCTTTGTCGGAGCAGCCGATACACTGATACCATGCCTGATGAACTTATTCAGCATCTGGGTTGTACGTCTGACTCTGGCTGCCTGGCTCGCCCCGACACTGGGACTGCAAGGCGTATGGATTGCCATGTGCGTAGAGCTGTGTTTTCGTGGATTTATCTTCCTTGTACGTTTGAAACGTGGACGATGGCTGAAATGTGATAAGACGTAATTGATGAGAATTACCGAACCGGCAACCTAAGTAAACGCCAAGGCTGTGGCATCAGCTCTTAGGTGCCTTTATATCAAAAAAAACACCGATCATCGGAATATGGTAAAGTCGTATCCGGTGGTCGGTTTCATTTCTTGTCTTTTTGTTTGCCTGTTATTCCTGTTCAAAATGGGCAAATGTGAACTATTATTTGTTCAGAATCTGTAGTTGGTTGTCGCCCATCATTCTCAGGCCTTTAATAAAGCATTTAATAATAAATCTCATTTTCGTAGTTGTTTTTATGTTTTGCAACACAAAAGTACGCATTGTTTATTACATAATATGTTGTATAGCATAAAATTTTCATGAGAGGCCTTAATACTTGATATATGTCAACCAGATGGCTTTTCAAGTGTCGGTAGAGGTGGATACTCATAATTGTGGATATTGATTAAATGTAAGTATGCGATAACAGCCCCACTGATTTTTATGCAGGCAGCGTCCTGATAGGGAAAAATATGCGCGATTTATTATGAAAAAATAATTGATCTGTAGTGTTTCCGGAAAAAGCTTCATTGAATTGTGACTCATGAGGAAATGTTATTTATGTTTCCCATACGAGAGCCGTATGTTTTTCATCTGTGAAATGTACGTTTCTCAAGGCGGAAACATACGGTTTCTGTGTGGAAAACATGGAAATTTCAAGCATAAATGAGTATTTATGCTTAGGTGTTTTTAAGTCCACATAAAAAATGGGGGGGAAGAAGATAGTTGCCAGAAGCAAAAAAACGGAATTCATACCTCATGGCTGAGCGGTACAGGAAATCAAGATTCTCTTTGGTGGTGACATTTACCGTTACATCCCTGTTATTCTCTACATACAGATAGGGAACGATGGAAGGTTTTCTCGTGTTCAGAAAACATAAGGCTTTCTGCAGGAGGGAGTTTTTCTTTTCTTCCTGCTTCTGATGGTAAACTTCCAATTTTAGGGTATCCCCTTTTAGACGGGC
>ULQK01017463.1_pt1 | contig 14441 bp, 18 predicted proteins | sample 1954371 | NCBI WGS metagenome assembly ULQK01 (sample SAMEA4835652, study PRJEB28245) | human gut metagenome | biome: gut microbiome; material: fecal sample | place: Denmark | collected 2008 | reverse complement strand
TTGATAGTTACATGATAAGATACAAATGAAAAAGCGGTTGACTATTTATAGTCAGCCGTAATTTTCAAAAATTTAATAAGAAAAGGAGACTTCAATATGAAAATTGTATTAACAGGTAGAGAATTAAATGCTATTAAAAGCATAATGGAGCATACAGAAAATGGTTCTGTAAATGAATTGGCTAAAGAATTAAAGGATAATAAGGTTATTTCTTATTCAGTTCAGCCACTTAAGAAAGAAATTGAGATAGAAGTAAATCCAGATTATGTATCAGACTTTTTAGATGTATATGACAGATTTATTGGTATTATTGTTGACCAAACAAAAGCATTGTTCAAAACAGCGGTAATGCTTAGTGAAGAAACTAGCAAAATTGTAGAGAAATATGTGGGAGGTGACGATAATGCCTAATGTTAATTTGAGAGACATTCAGCTTGCTATCAAAGATAGTATAGGTTCTGATACATATGACAGTAATGAAATAGTTGAAAGTAAAAAAAATTATTATACCGAATGTGATATGCATTCTCTTATTGAAAGGGGGAATGTTCCATGTTCGGTATTTTGTTAGTAACTGGAATATGTTGCAAAGTACATCCTATTTTGGGTGTACTTTGTTTTTGTATGTTGACATTTTAAAAGAAATGAGGTGATAGTATGGAAAGTCAGAAAACTTCTGCTATTCACTGTCCTCAATGTGGTTCTGTATGCAACAAGACTGAAACTCCATTAACTCATGAACATTCAATTGAATGCAGAGTTTGTGGCTATCAGGAAATTAAGACCACCTCAAATATTGAGAAGTTCAAAGGCTATGGTTCTCTTGTTGTAAATGATACAGTGGTGTTATTCCATGAACCAATACCATTTGATAAAGAGCAAGAAATACTAAAGAGTATTACAGAAAATCAGAATGCAAACTTTATTAAATGGACAGATGAACATGGTTTAACAGTTCTGAAAGGAGAACTACCACAAGAGTTTACAGATGAAGAAATCGAACAGAAAATAGCAGAAGAAGAATACTGGAAAAGTCTAAGATATTCTTCTAGCTATAATTCTGATGATTATGTTGACTTTTAAATTGCCCCATTCGGGGCAATTATAGTAACACAAAATTATTTAGAAAGGAGTGTCATTTTATGGAAGTTGAAACCATGAAAGTTGACGGTTCTAAATGTATTAATGTCAAGGTAACGCCATCAACAGAGGGGACTCCTAATGTTGAAATTGAAGCTGATGATTTTTTAAATCAATTTAGTGATAAACCGCTTACTGAAGACCCAAATGCCAAGAAGAAATTAAATTCTATTATTGGTTATCTTAAGTCTAGCAGATTTAAGAAAAAGGTAAATTCAGAGGCTTACAAGACTGGTGTTCCACCAAAGAAAGTTGCTCAAGGAGTAATTAGCAAAGCATTTGGAATTGTCGGTGATATTTTAGGTATCGCAGTTGATACCGTAAGTTGCACATTAAATGGTCTTGTTGATTTACTATCTAACATTCTCCATAGAGGAATCGACTTAGTAACAAAAATCGTTAATGGAATATGTAGAGTTGTAACATTCAACCAAACAGCATGTGCTTCTTAAAAGACGCTCCCATGCGGGAGCTTAATAGTAACTAAAATTCAAACAATTTTGTGGGCTAACCCTTCCACAGTAAATAAGTAGGGTACGCATAAGGAGGCGTATTATTATGTTAAGAACAATTTGTAGTGGTAGAACTGTATGGGTAAAAGAACTTGTAACAGAGAAGCGTCAGGGACCGAATGGAGAGTTTGACGCAAAAAGCATCTTATTCCGTATTGCAACTCCAAGAAACTACACAAGAACTGTAACAAAAGACGGACAGCAGGTAGAAGAGCGTCCTACAGATTTCATTCTTTGTCGTGCAAACGGTTCAACAGCACAGGTTATCGCAGACAACTGTTCAGCAGTTGGTCCAGACGGTAAGCTTATTAGCCGTCATTTGGAACTTATCGGACATATCGAAACATATGTTACAGACCGTACATTTAAGGTTGAGAACCTTCCGTTGTCTATCGCAAATGTTGGTACTGTAAATGTATCTTTTGACACAACACAGAAAGTTGACGGACACATTTTCGTTGTAGATGAAATCGAATTCCTTGACCCTAAGCCACAGCCAAAGGTACAGGCAGGTACAGCTACAGTAAGTAACGTTCAGGTTGCAGTTCCAACACAGGGTACACCAGTTCAAGCAACAGCACCAGCTCAGGCTCAGCCAGCTCAAACAGCAACTCCAGTTCAGGCACAGACAAATGTAGCACAGGCTACTACAGCACAGCCAGTACAGAATGCAGTTGCAGGAGCAATGAATCCACCTGTAGTTCCAGAAGGATACACAGGACAGGAATCTCCGTTCTAATTCAGATGTAAGATTTTGTTGCATTTCCTTTCCAGTCGGGTTATACTCTATGTATGACTTGACTGGAAAGGAGTTTTTATTTATATGGATAAGAAAGAAACATTAGATATGAATTTAGAACAAACTTTAATGGAAGACGAGCATTTTAAAGAAGGTGCTACCGAATACGAAAGAATTATGGAACAATCCATGAATATCTCAGAAGAGATTACATCAGCTCTTATAAAAGAGATTGTTAAGAAAACTGATACCGGAGAGAAGGCTAATACACTTACTCTTACAACAGCAATTATGGCAACAGCTAAGACTTTAATTAATTTATCTTCATATGTTTATGAAACAGAAGATGAATTAAAAGATATTATTATTAAAGCAAGAGAAACTGTTGTTAATACTGTTATCCCTGCTCTACTTAATCCACAGCCTTGTGGAGAATGTCCAGAATGTAAAAATGGACATCCTTGTTCAAATCCTAAAATGGATACGGAAATGTTACAGACAAGAACATTACCTATTCTTTGTGCATCATTATTGGAGTATGACTTATGGAATAAGACAATGTATATGTACACAGAAGGAAGAGAACTTTTAAATCAAGATGTTGCCGAAGACGAGGCTAAAGAGGAGGGAAAAGAAAATGCTGAATGAGAAAATAACATCATCTAATCCACTTAGTATTATGCCAGAAGATTTCTATCATGATACATTAAGAAAGGATTTTATTGAAGTTTTATCAAAAGTAAAGTTTGACCCAGTACTTACTTTAACAGTAGAAGAAGTAATGAACAAAGCAGATGGTTCTTCTGTTAATAAACAATATGAACAATTAATAGAAGATTTAAATCCATTAGTTATAGCTTTATTAAGCAAAAATTATCAAAAATCAGATGAATTTATTCGTGCTGATGATGAAGAAAAGGTTATTGTTCGTAAGTTAACAAAAGACGTACAGGATTTGATTACTATAGCAAAATGTACAAAAAAACCGGAAAAGAATACAGAAACATCAGTAAGAGAAAGACTTAATTATGACAAAGACAAAAAAGAAAATGTAATTTTGGACTCTGAAGATTCTTCACAACAGAGAGAAAGAATTCCAAATATAGAATAAGGAGGTACTTTACCTATGCGATTACCAAAATTTAATTCGCTTGAAGAGGTAAAGGAATTCATCAGTAGCACCGATTCTTCTGTAATCGGTGCTATTAATTTTATAGACTCAGAAGGAAAGTCTGTACAAATGTCGATGGATAACTTTATCAAAAAAGTAGGTCTTGATGAAGCCGCTGAGTTCATTTACAAGACCAGTAACGAAGGAGAAATGAAAGGTGTTCAATTCTCAAAAGATGAATTAAACAAAATTCTTGAGAAGTTTAAGAATGACCCTGATTCTCTTACAGAAGAAGAAAAGACGATTTTGTATCTTGTTATGCAGGATATGAAATCATCAAATAATACTTTTAGTGTAGCCAATGATTTATTTACATTGTTTACAAAATCAATTGTAGATGTTGGCGGAAATTTAACTAGCACCTATTCTGGATTATTAAGTGTTATTCTTACTTTTATGGAAGATACTTTTACATTAAGTTCTGATTTAGCTGTTCATATGGACAACCAGAATACTTATAATGAAATAGTTAAAAGTGTAACAGACCAGATTGTTATACCGGAAGGCATTGATGAAGCTTGCCTGTTAATAGGGCTTTTCCATATCATAGAAGAACGGTTTGTAGGTTCTGATTTAACAAGAAATATGAAAGTTAATTATCATGATTTTGCAAATCGTCTAGGTCTTGATATGGATTTCCTTTTTGGAGAAAAACAAGAAGTTTCCTCTATACCAGATGATGTAGAAAATCTTGAAAAAGAACTTTTGCCAGATGTAAAAAGCTTTTTGGGTTTGAATAAACCAGAGAGTAAAGAAAAAGGCAATGTTGTAAATTTAGATATTCGGAAAACATTAAAAGAGGATAAGTTATAATCCGGAGGAAATATGGCAAATAATATTCCAGATGAAACATTAAAAAATGTATGTAAAATAGGTCAAGGTATTAATTGTTGCAGGTATATATTATGTGGACAAAATGGTTTTGAATGTGGAAAGCTTACAAAGCTGAAAGAAATCATTGATAAACGTGTAAGTATTATGGTTGCAAAAGGAGACAACTGTAAGGGGCTAGAATAATTTCTAAGCCCCTTTCGGGGCTTCAATAGTATTTTATATCTATTTTTTATATACCCCTTTCGGGGTATTAATAGAATTTTGATATTGACACTTTTTTCATGTTGTGTTAATATTTCAATTATCACAAAAAGTAACATTTGTGCTCTAAAAAACATACAGGTATAACCATGTGCATAAGGTGTTTAATCATCACCGTCATGGAGATAACCGAAGTGGTACGGATAACAATAGACTGATAGGTTTATTGTTACGCACGTTGACTCAACAGTAATGTTGAAGATGGAGAGAAGAACTTCTCAACACCTAAGGTATCGTGTATACTTATACAATGTGTTAGTGCAACTTGCTTCTGGCAGGAGTAATAGACGCTTACTCGAAAGGTAAGAAGAATCCATTGATGTGAGTGGTGTGAGAGACTACGGACTAGATGGAAAACTCAAATAATCCTGTTTGCCGTGAATGAAAGAAATTTCAGTATAACGGAAGCAACGTTTGTTGTAGCTCAAGGCATTAAAAAACATATATTTGATTTGGTATCAAAATATAATCTGAATGATGGGTGAAGCTTAGAGGTATCAGTCCTCTATGAGTTTAAGGTTGGCAAAGTGTGTTAACATCATCTATATGGTGAGTGTTACAGAGCTAGTCAACTAGGGTAAGAAGTCTATAGATGACGGTCTTTAGGCTCAGACTTATCCTCTCATTCGCATAATAAATATTAGGTATAAATAATAGGATGAAGGTCCATACTTGTATGTTTTTTAGGGCATAATTGCTCTAATATATTTTAAGTAGAAACAACTCAGGTCCTATCGGTTGATTAGGCAGGCGAGGTACAGTGAGGTAGGTTTCCGACATCAAGTTACTTAGAGTATGGTTCAAATCGGTATAAAATGTCTACGCCTGAGAATCTGGAAGCGGATTCTTGAAAGAGTATCTAAAAGTAGTTTAGCAACAAAATTAGAGATGGTATCGTAAGCTGGTAGCTGAAAAACGACTACACGCCTAATCTATAACTTAAAATATATTATTGGTTTGTAGCTCAACGGTAGAGCACTCGGCTGTTAACCGAGGGGTTGTGGGTTCGAATCCCACCATTCCAGTTGTTCTAGTGTATAGACCTCTGTTTTCGGACATGTTCGCACACTGGCGGAAGTTTAGTGTAAACTTTTTAGCACACCGCCGGAAGAAAAATACATAGATAAGGCCCCATGGTCTAGCGGTCAAGGACACCACCCTTTCACGGTGGTAACATCGGGTTCAAATCCCGTTGGGGTCACTTGGAGAAGAGGTAGGTTGGAGGAATGGGTAATCCCCGTATGTGAGCAATTGGTTAGCGGTTAGGATGCTGCTGGATAATAGCTAAAATTCAGGTTCGCTTCTCCATTAAGGCGGGATAGAGCAGTCTGGAAGCTCACTAGGCTCATAACCTAGAGGTCACTGGTTCAAATCCGGTTCCCGCAATTGAATAAGTAATGCTATTAGCTAAGTACTCTTATTCACACATGGCACTATGAGCATTATTTATTTAATGCTTGTAGTGCCAATATTTTTGTAAGCAGGTGTGGTGGAATGGCATACACGAAGGACTTAAAATCCTTTGGGAGAAATCCTTGCGAGTTCAAGTCTCGCTACCTGCATTAAGTCGATATGGTGGAATTGGCAGACACGCCAGATTTAGGTTCTGGTTCTTCGGAGTATGAGTTCAAGTCTCATTATCGACATTTGCCCCAATTGCACAGTTGGTAGTGCGACTGCCTTGTAAGCAGTAGGTCGGCGGTTCGAGTCCGTCTTGGGGCTTTTATGGAGAGTTACTCTAATTGGTAAGAGGACGGCCTTGAAAACCGTTGTAGCCGTAAAAAGCGATGGGAGTTCAAGTCTCTCACTCTCCGTTATGAATTAAGCATAAGTAATTCATATAATCATGACCTATAATCGTGAATGTTTTAAACTTATGCAGTTTATCATGTACTTAACATGAAGGCTTTTATTTATGAAACGACAGTCTATAAATAAAAGCCGAAGTCTCCGGAGTCTTACTCAAGTGGTGAAGAGGGAATCCTGCTAAGGTTCTAGTACCGTAAGGTAGCGAAGGTTCGAACCCTTCAGGCTCCGTTTATTTTATCGGGATGTAGTTCAGTTTGGCTAGAATGCATGATTTGGGTTCATGAGGTCGCAGGTTCGAATCCTGTCATCCCGATTTAATTTAAAAATTACATAATATTCGAGAAAGGAGAACGATTATGATTACTTTTATATATGATGTAATATTTGGTTATGTGTTGTTCTTCTTTTTAGAAGACAAATTCACATATATTGAAACTAATAAGGAGGTAAGCCAGAAAAATAATAGCAGTAATTGCTTACGGCAGTTGTTGAGGTTCTGTCGGTTGACATGGCATCCTGTCCCTATTAAGCCTACAAATACATAGTTAAGCGGATTTAATATAATGCGAAAGCGAAACCTCAAAATGATAGTAAACTATCACAAACTTAACTTATATGTAAGAGTAGGCTAATTCATAAAAATATATAATATAAACTGAATCGGCATATTCGCTGCGTGGTTGAGCTTAAAGCTGATAGGCGTTGCGATACAGAAGGTACTGTAAGCCAAGTAAAAACCCGTTAAGACATTATGTGATGTATTCACTTAAATGGTAAAAAACAAAGAATTTCACACTTTTATAAATAATTTAAATAATAGATGATATATATAAATATCATCGAACTAATAGAGATTAATAGAGATTTTTTATGTCATAGACCGCCGTTAAATGTTAATGCGGCGGTCTTTTCTGGAATAATAGTTTAATTGGATAAAACATCAATAACAATATTGAAGATAAGGTTCGAATCCTTAAAATTCCATTCTTACTGGGTTCCTGAATAGGAGTAGATTCTACCGATTAAGAATTTAGAATTCCTTTGTAAGACAACCGAACTACCTTTATTGGTACTAACATAATTTAAGTACTACTTTGTTTATTGAAAACTTTGTGTGTTTCTTTTAATATGTTTTTATCAATACAAATACTGATTTTATCAGATAGGTTAAAGCAGAAGAAAGCATTTATTAGTTAGGTAGTCTAATAAATAAAGATTGGTTAAGAAAAAGATGGCGGTTATTAGTTAGCCATGGACAATAACTAATAATGACGTTGCAAATCTATCTTAACCGCCTATGGACCGTTAGCTCAGTTGGTTAGAGCGTTCGGCTCATAACCGAATGGTCCGGGGTTCGAGTCCCTGACGGTCCATTAGACTATGGTATTTTGTACCATAGTCTTTTTTGTTTCAAATGTATGTGCATAGAAGGAAAACTATAAACCGTTAAGAAATTTATCATGTGGATATTTAAAACAAGAGCATGAAGGAACCGGGCGATAGTTCCGAAAGCCTATTAATTTCACTTAAATGAAAGAAAGAAATTGTAAATGGAAAACTATCAAAAAACAATGCTGATATTTTATGAAGGATTATTCTTGGATTTGTTATCTATATATCCTAACGTCTATACATTAAATCTAAGATGGGCCTAATATTTGGGCCTAATATTAAGGAATAGCGGTCTAGTATAGAGATGGAGCATCCGTATCAGCAATAAATAATAACATGATATACATATGTAAATGAGATTCGCTATGGCAAAAAATGTAACTTTAAAAAACACAAAACAGGAAATTTATGATGCCCTTAATGCTTCTTTGGAAAGAGAAAAAGAATTAAGAGAACGTAATTTTAGTCCAGCAGTAGAAGCTAAGGAGAAAGAAGATATGGTAATTATTGAATCCGCAGAAAAATCTGTAAAAGAGAATTTATTCTCAGAAGAATTAAGTAAGAAATTTGCAGATTTAGAAGCTGCAATCGAAATTAAATCAGCAGAATTACAGGAAATGTATGGAATTGAGAAAGAACTTCAAAACATTACTGTAACAGTAAATGCAGGTAAAGAACTTTCTGCAAAGATTGAATTAGAGAAAGCAGCAAAGAAGGCTGAATTAGCAGAGTTAACAGAAACTTTACAGAAAGAATATGAAAAGAAAGAAAAAGAACTTTCTGATAGTTATGCTGTTTATTCTGCCGACCTTAAAAAGAAACGTGAAAGAGAAATTGAAGAATATGAATACAACTTAAAACGTTCAAGAGATAAGGAAAATGATGAATGGGAAGATGTTAAGACAGAACGTGAAGCTGATATTCAGGCAAGAGAATCTAAGGCTCAAGCAATGTTTGAAGAAGCAGAAGCTAAAGTAGCTTACATTGCAGAGCTTGAAGAAAAAGTAAACAGTATTCCAGAATTAATTGAAAAAGCAAAAGCAGAAGGTGCAGAAGCTGCATCAAAAGAAGATGCAAGAGAATATGGTTATAAGAAAACCATGGCAGAGAAAGAGTTTGGATATGAGAAGCAGAGACTTGAAGATAAGGTTGAATCTCTTTCTGCTGAATTGGCAAAGACTTTAAGTGCAAATGTAGCATTAGAAGAAAAACTTGATAATGCTTATGCACAGATTCGTGAACTTGCTACAAAGACTGTTGAATCTACTGGTGGAGTTAAGATTCTTGGTAATGCAAATAACGATACAAGAAAGTAATTTTTTGTAACATAATATTGAACAAATCACTGTTTTGGTATATAATGCCATTACAGTGATTTTATGGGCCTGTACCGGCTTCGATGGGGGCATAAAAGTTATAAATTCGCTAGTGTGATGACTTAATCATCAACCTTAAAATTAAACGCAAACAAAATTGTGAATTTCTTTGGTCGTAGACAGGTTGCTTGTGCAGCCTAGTTTATAACTAGAGACTTCAGGTTATTCTTGTGTTCTGTAGTCAGTGCCTGATTTTATTAAATAAAACAGAATAACGTACAGTTGTCCATATACGAATTCTTAATGGAATGGACTGGTGGATTAGTAAAGAAACCTTTACACCCATATATCGGAGGAGCAAGGCTTTATACTCAGGATGAATACTCCGAGGCAGATATTCCTAAGAAAGCCAAAAACAGCGTAAAGATTTATAATAAGTAGTGTTTTCAGACAGGGGTTCGACTCCCCTCAGGTCCATTCTGTAGAGCTTATGATAAGCAGCTACCAATAAGTAGTGAGTTAAAACGTATTATACGTTACTTACGGTAAGAATCCGTATCTACAGTAATAACCAACATGGCGGAATATGCAATGCTGGATGCAAGCGGCTACTTGTTAGTAGTGAGAGAAACACATGAGAGTATTCTTGTGATGTGACCGCCCTTGTGGGATAGGGCAAAAAATTGGGTGGTTCGAATCCCCTATCCGCCACTTCTTGAAAATTATATACACTTTTTGGTATAAGTGTTATAATTAGTATAATTTTAAAGAAAGGAGACGGATAATTATGTATAAGGCAGAATTAATTGAAGCTATCTCTGATGAATGTAATTTTACAAAATCAAGTGTTGAAGAAATGTTAAATGCTTTTATTAAAGTAACATCAGCAGAATTAGCAAATGGCGGTAAAGTACAATTAATCGGGTTTGGTACATTTGAAGTTGGGGAACGTTCAGAAAGAAGTTGTAGGAATCCTCAGACAGGTAAAGAAATGATTGTTCCTGCATGTAAAGTTCCTAAATTTAAAGCCGGAAAAACATTAAAAGAATTGGTTAACAATTAAAGTTCTGCGGTGGACGTTTTTCTTCTATTTTCATCATCGCATTATAAAACAAGGACAAGATAGATAGTTATGCATGTAGCTCAGTTGGTAGAGCAAGTGGTAAAGCCATTGTGTCGTAGGTTCAAGTCCTACTGTGCATAATATGGGTAGGTATGCAAGTGGTTAAATCAGGCAGACTGTAAATCTGTTGCTTCGGCTTCGTGTGTTCGAATCACACCCTGCCCACTAGAGATAAGACTAATCTCGAAATCTTAGAGTTCAAAGATTTAAAATAAAGTGACTCCCCAATTACGAGAGTGGTTAACGTAATCCTGATATGTGTGGAAGGTCAATACACATCCCTACTTTTTGGACAGCGGGATAAAACAGAACAAAGTCTGCTTAGTTTTAGGAACATGAAACGGTCTAGGGTGGCAACCTCTTAGTCAGAAACAGCTAAATTAATTAATGATAGATTTCTATGTAGGTTCATCTATCATAATTACTGGTATGTAGTGCAAGGCACATCCCTCATTTAAAGAATTCTGTAAGGTGCAGAATCGCCAGTACATGAATCATTAGCTCAGGTGGTAGAGCACTTGACTTTTAATCAAGTTGTCCGGGGTTCGAATCCCCGATGGTTCATTATTAGGCAGTTCCCATTTGGGAACTGCCATTTTTATTTCCCCCTTTCGGGGAATAAAAAGAATTTATCAAAGAAAGGATAATAATATGAGCAATATAGAAGAAACAAAGAATATGTGTTCTAAAGTATTTATGTATTGGTTTATGGAAGAAAAAGAAAATCCTGAAATGAAATATAAACCTGAAGACGAAGAATTTTTAAGAATTTCTTTTATTACAAAGATAATACTTAAAAAATTTCAAGCATTTGATATTCAGATTCATTTGCCTATTCATTTATTAATGATTTTATCATTATGTACAAATGAGAATCCGGGACAAACTCAAATAGTCCTTAAAGATTTATTGTTAAGTATTAAATCTAAAAAAGGTCCGATACCAAGCGGTTATGTAATCACTTCTGATGATTTTTCTTTAGCATTTCCATTTTCTTTTCCTATTATGGAAATACCAGAGGTTAATAAGAAATATGAAAAATTATGGAATGAACAAAAAAGAAAAAAGGAAAATCCATTAGAATCAGATAATTCATGTGATACAGTTGAATGGTGGAAAGAAGTAATGTTATAGGAGGATAAAATGGTAAAAAAGATTAAACATTTTAAACTTGAGAATTTTAAACCAGAAGAATTACAAAAAATCGAAGATGAAATTAATGCTTTTACAACTACACACAATGTATTAGATATTAAAGTAACTTCTTGTTGTAATTCATTTGGATGGCTTATGATGTATATCGTCATTTACGAAAAGGAGGAATAAAATGGCTGCATTGCAAGGTACTAAAAGAGTATGGAAACAGGAATCTGAATTTAAAAACATGGCTGATGCTGAATTAGTACAGCAAGAAATAGATTATGTTGCATCTCAAGATGTTAATGGTAAATGTAAAAATCAAGATTTAGTTGATTATGCAAGACAAAATCCATCATCTGAGACTTATAAATGTATGGAATGGAACAATCAGATAGCAGGTGAAAAGTATAGGTTACATCAAGCGGCTCGTATTAAAGATGGTATTCGTACTATTGTTATACCTGAAGCTACTGTAAAAGTAGAAAGAGAAGAACCGAAGGTATTAGAGATTAAAGTTGCTACAAATCATTCTTTACCTACACCGGGAGAAGGGCATAAATCAATTGAAATCATTCTTACCGATAAAGGAGATACGTTGGCTTTAGAAAAAGAAATGTATCATGCAATAGAGATATTTGCTAATTCATTTAAAACACGTTTTGCTTTAGCCCCAAATGCAGGTAATACAGACCCTAATCCAGATTCTGACCCTAAGGATGAATACAATATTAAGCTTTCTAAACAGAGGGCAGAAGCAGTTAAGCAGTATTTTATTATGAACGGTATTTCTGCTGACAGAATTGTTACTGTAGGTAATGGTTCAAGCAATCCGGTTGTAGATAATGATACTGAAGAACATCGTGCAATGAACCGCCGTACAGATGTATCATTCAAGATTATTGAATCAAATTGATTGACACATTTTGTTACATGTAATATAATAAAACGGTAATGTAATAATTTTTCATTGATACATTAAACCTCGTATTGGTGACAATGTTAATTCATTGTCACCGAACATTGGGCTATCGCCAAGCGGTAAGGCACAGGACTTTGACTCCTGCATTCGTTGGTTCGAATCCGACTAGCCCAGTTTGGACATATAGTATAATGGTGGCTAAGCTTAAAGAAATACTCAGTACACTGGAATGTCTAACCAGAGATTCAGGTTCGATTCCTGATATGTCCGTTGAGATGAAAATCTCACAGAAACATTCTTATTATGCTAATAAACTGTATAATCCATGTTTCACCACAATCCTTTCTGGCAGGGGCGTTTAATTACGCCCCATTTTTATTTTATGGAGAATATAATATGAATGTTAAAGAATATATAAAACAACATAATGATAAATGTTATTGTGAAGCTATTATATATCCAAATGGAGATATAGAAGATGCTATTCCGGGACATACATATAAGTTAATGTCCATAACAAATAAATCAAAAAAAGAACTTAATGAACTTATACCAAACAATGCATCTCCTTTAGATTGGTTATTAGGATATACGAAATGTATTGTTATATGGTATAGTTTTTTTAAATATGATTCTATTACACCTGAACAGTTAAATACTATTCAAGAATTAGTAAATCATAATGTTTTATCTAATGGAATTATTGGTAATTATACTGATGAATTTACTAGATGTGATTTACTTAATAAATTTTATAAAGGTGAAATAGAATGCAATAAAATACCTGAAAGAATAAATAAAACAATTCAAGTATGGAGAAAATAATATGGATATTATTACAAAAAATACTTCAATAAAAGAATGTATTAAAATATTAGATAATCATGGAATAAGTACTAAAATACATGGTTGGGAAATTATAATCGGTATGCTTTTATATGATTGTGATTATATAGAAGTACACGATTATGGACATAATGCATATTTTACAAAGAAAACGGAGGAATAATTATGGCTGATAAATTAGATGTGTTACTTGAGAAAGATGACTCAAAAGTAGAGATTCACCCAGAGGAATATTTCAATGCTGTTAAAGAAAGAAAGAATACAATTACAGATGAAGCTCTTGTTAAATTGTATGATAATTGTATTGAATTAATTAATAAATACATGATTACAGGACAAACAAGAGGTTTAAGAAAAATATTATTCTGTATTGATAGTATTGAAAGAGAAAGAGAATTAGTCAAAATGGGAATCAATACATTTGTATATCGTGATGATGTTGATTTCTATATTGACCAAGTTGCTAAAAATACTGTTAAAATCATTGAGCTTGAAAGATATGAGCGTGAAATACCAGATGAAATAGTAGAAATCATTGCAAAAGTTAAAGACAAATTTGACCAGTTATATGTTGTATTTACAGATTATACTGGCAAAGAAGAGCGTAAAGTTGAAGCTGAACGTAGACAAAAAGACCCTATTTTATTTGGTACATTTCAGGATAAAGAAAAGAAGGTTATTATCGACAGATTCTATTATCTTGGCGACTGGATTGATGAATATTGTGATTTAACATTGGATAAAATGATTAATGAAACAGAAAAAATCGGCAAAAGAAATATTGTTAGAACTATTTCCACACCAGAAGATATTGAAGCATTAAGAGATTATCTTAATAATCATCTTGAAATGGAAAATAATAGTGTAACAACTTTCAGAATGAAACCGGATAAAGAGAAAGAAAAAGCTAAGAAAAATGTATTTTCTAAAATTAAAACTTTCTTAAATAGAGATACTTTATAAGGTGATAAAAATGAAAAGAAATGTTGATTTAACAGATAATCAAATTTTTTCTTCTAATAATAATTTCTTTAATCTTATTGATATTAGATTATTATTTGTTGGAGTACAAGAGATAAAAAGTGATTATGACATTACTGACCCTGACCATGAAGTATATTTCACTGGAAATCAAGCTCAAAGAGCAAAAAAAAGATACTATCAACAGGATAAATTGAATGAGTTGTATTGTGATTGTTGCGGTAAAAGATTAATTTATGTTCCATATAGAGAAATTAA
>ULQK01056943.1_pt1 | contig 14463 bp, 17 predicted proteins | sample 1954371 | NCBI WGS metagenome assembly ULQK01 (sample SAMEA4835652, study PRJEB28245) | human gut metagenome | biome: gut microbiome; material: fecal sample | place: Denmark | collected 2008 | reverse complement strand
ATTCTTGTATTGTACAGTGTATCAGATGTTTATAAGAATATCGTGCTAAATAATGATACTTTGATACATTTTCTCGCAAAAAACACACTCATGCGCAAGCAATTATTTTCAATACCTCTTTCATATTATCCAGCAGATAACTGATAGTCTTGTCCGCAAGTTCAACATAGAACTGCAATCCGCAGCAAAAATACGATTATTTCTTGAGACGACCAAGAAATCTGCAATTTTTCTTATGACGCATTTCCCATATTTCTTAAATTTCTTATTCGTTATGCAAACGAAGATGATTCCCCAAGCAAGTAAGTTTAGTTAAAGTTCAATAATAAATATCACCCTAATTATCAGACATTTAGAAATATCTTCGAAAAAGATTATCTTTGTGCAAGATATTTCTAATGCAAAGCTTATGGAATTTAAGAAACTCATAGATAGAGGGGCAGAATTAGAGCGAATGAATGAAGCCCTTCATAGAGAAGATACTCAGTATAATACACCCTGTGAGGTGTCCCCATTGCTTTGTTTTTGACAACTTGTTTGAAGTTGCGAAGTTCTAACACGTCAAAACCAAAGCGTCAGTTATGCCTTTATTTATGTATATGTATCCCCACCTTAGCCCAATCGTGGGCTTTCAGCAAGGATTACGGTTGCAAAGATAGTGATTATTTGGGAAAGTTGTATCAAAAAAGAAGAGAAAATTACAATTATTTTCTCAATTATCTGCCCAAAAATGAATTTATCTGCATCATTTTGATATCAAATGAGGCAGATAAATCGAAAATGAGGTCGATAAATTATGACAGGATCTTTTATTTGACAATATATCCTGTACCTCTTCCTTTCCCTACTTTTTGGATTTCTCCAGCATCCAGCATTTCTTTTAATGTTCGTTCGATGGTGCTGATACTGATGTCTGGGCAAAGGGCGGAAATGTCGGTCTTGGTAATCTTACCTATTCTCTTTTGGAAGATAGACTTAATGCGATCTGCTTTTGAAAGAGTTTTACCATGTAGATGCTCTACTCTGTCTTGAAACTCTTGGTAAGCTTTCAAGATGACACCAAGGTAGTAACTTGTAAAGGGTTGGTAGTCATTCTTGCTTTCATGCCATCCTATGGAACTCGCTTTTAGGGCTTCATAATAGGTTTCCTTCGACTTCTCAATGAACATTTCTATACTGATGTATTTGCCGACAATGTACCCACAACGATAGAGCAAGAGAAGTGTGAGCAAGCGACTCATGCGACCATTGCCGTCATTGAAAGGGTGGATGGAAAGAAAGTCGAGCACGAACATGGGTATGAGCAACAGGGCATCATACTCACTTTTGTCCAAGGCTTCGTTGAATGCCTGGCAGAGATCTTCTATCGCTTCTGGCGTTTGGAATGCAGGAACAGGCTTAAATCTGATATGCTCTTTCCCCTCTCGGTCTGTTTCTGCGATGATATTATCTGTGTTCTTGAAACGTCCACCAACTTCTTTTCCACCGAAGGAGTAAAGGTCACGATGTAGTTGCAATAGGTTGTTGGGGCGAATGGAAATGTACTCATAGTTCTCATGGATGGTAGTGAGTACTTCTCGATAGCCGGCAATTTCTTCCTCTGAGCGATTTCGTGGTTCAGTTTTCTCTACGACAAGGGCATGAAGGCGTTCATCGGAGGTATAGATGCCCTCAATACTATTGGATGCTTTGGTACTTTGTATCTTTGCAATCTCTAACAGGGCTGAAAGAGTATCTACTTGGGCCGAAATATAGAGGTCTTGTTTGCCCTTGTATTCGTGAAGTGCTGCAATTTGGCTGACGATGGAAGGTGTCAGCAACTTCTTGGGGGTATCTTTGTAATCGAATCGATGCATGCCTATTGTATTTATTGGGTTTATATTATGGTTGCAAAATTACGATAATTTTCTCAATTATCTGCCCCAAAAATGAATTTATCTGCCTCATTTTGATATCGAATGAGGCAGATAAATCGAAAATGAGGCAGAAAAAACTACTTTGTCATAGATTTCACGGCACTTACTTTCCGCCATCTTATTCTTCACACCTACGGTTATCATATCATCCAATGTCGGATGACCTGTGCCATTTACCGATGTCGCATGTTCACCATTATACCCTTCTGTGCAAAACGAGTGATATTGCTGACAGCCACACCCGACTTATCCGCCACTTGTTCACGTGTCATATTTTTCTCTATCCTTCGTCTTCTAAAGTCATTCGCCATCTCCTTGGCAATCTCATCGGGATTGTCATGGAGATAGTTATCCAATATTGCTAATATATTATTTGTTTCTTGCATAAACCGATAGATAATAATAAGATATTATCAGTTGCAAAGATAGTATTTTCTGATAAAAAGTAATACTATCTTTAAGAAACTTTTAGAAAAAATCAAGTTTCGCACATCAGTTACATTTTCAGCCACAACCCCATCAATTGATCATCTATATAATAAGTAGCTTGCGAGGTAGAAACCAAGTGATATTCCAACAGTTTTTTGATGGCGCTCTGTACACTACTTGCTGAACGAAGATTATATTTTTTAACGAAAGCAGCAGAAGTAATTTGCTTAGCCATGCCAGCTTTGGCAATAGCATACAAAAGTTCTTTTTGAGGCAAGGTTAACCGTGAAAGGATTTCACTGAACTTACGGTCATTGTCCAATATCAATGAACGGATAATAGCATCTATCATCTCACTATCCGCAACACCCTTTGGGTCTGTTTGATTGAAAGCCTCATGCATTACTTTCTGTATATAATATGTATTGCCACCAAAAGTATGATAAGCTAATGCAATTGCTTCCGCTTGAATATCTTTATCAAAATGATGGAATAAGCCAATGGCAAACTCGGTGTATTTGTCTATAGGAATGACATCAAGATTCATGATGTCTGCACTATTATAGAATGGTCGTGCTTTCTCAGAAAACATCTCAGTGATGAGATGTCGCTCACTTCCCGAAAATATAAAGTTGGCATTGCTGCATCTTTGGATATAAGTACGGAGAACTGCTTCCATATTTTTCTCTGGATAATAGCCAATCTGCTGAAACTCATCTATCGCAACAATACATTTTTTGTCTGCTTGCTCCAAACAAGCAAATATCTCCTCCAAGGTATAGAGGGGATTGGAAATATCGCCAAGGGAGAGGTTGAAAGTAGGTGTATTGGAGATTGGGTCGTATCCAAAACAGCCATTGATGGATTTCAAAGTATTGACCACCATCTTTAGCAGCTTAGTGCTACGACGAGCAGCTTGCTCAAACACAGCCTTGCCTAACTCAAAGGCAAACTCATTGATACTGGATGTGCGAAGAATATCTATGGAAATAGAAAGAAAATTATCCTTTATAGTAGGCGAATCCAAGCAAAAGTCAATAAGTTTACTTTTGCCCACACGTCTTGCCGCCATTATGACAATATTCTCACCATTGGTGATTTTTGTGATGATTCTTTTGGCTTCTTGCTTTCTGTCGCAGAAGTACTCTGGCTTGATGTATCCAGTTATGATAAAAGGATTCTCCATATTCTTCTATGTTTTGATTTCTGCATGCAAATATAATTATTTGTTTTAAATTATGCAAACTGCATAATCTAAATTACATAATCTTAACAAGTAGAAAGAGAATTTCCCACAGATGATATACACTAACCTTTACTATCGATTGCTTGATTCAATACACCATCAAAGAAACTGTACAACTGCAAAAAACGTTTTCTGAGAACAAACACATTGATAGGATGATTAAACTCTTTAACTTTCACTTTTCCAAGAGAACCAACATCAAAGCTATACCTAAAAGTTGTTGCACTCTTATCCACGTCATCCAACTCATGTAATAAACGACTTATGTTTTCAACATCTTCTCCTGAAGATAAATGAGGACGTAAACTTTCAAATAAAGAAGAGAGGTTATGTCCCAAACACATTTTTCCATATTCTTTTAAGGTAGCTTTTATAGTAAGTTCCAAATAATGTCTAAAACAGAATAAAGCAGGGAAAAAATAGGTGTCATGTACCAAGTTATCATTCGACAATATTATACTATTTAATAAAAGTAATGCACAATTTGCATAGCCTTCCTCTATTAAACCATACGATGGAATACTCCTTGGAAAAACTTCGTCAAAAAGTTTATCTGTCTTTGTTAATGGTGGCAAATACAATGACATCATATTTGCATCTTTCTCAGTTATCAAGTAAAACTCCCTAAGGACTTTACGCTCCATTTGAGCCTTGATAAACTTTTTGTATTTCCGTTTAAGCTGATACCGCTTAATCTTTTTTCTTTTTCTCATATTTCTAAAAAATAAATGGATTCGCAAGAAGTTATGTGCTCGCTCCTTGTGAATCCCATTTAATAGTTGTACAACTTATTTTACAAGTACTTTTTTAGATATATTTCCTGCTTTGACTATGTAAATACCACCTTGGGTAACAGGTATGACACTTTGCCCAGATACCATACCATCATAAACAAGGCTTCCATTAGTTGTACTCACAATAGTTGGCTGCATAGTATCATTTGCAGTAGAGATCAGAATGTTCTTTCCATTAACAGCAACGCTTGCATCGTCATTATCAGCCTTAATGGTTATAACCTTTGTTGGGTCTTCCTGAATAACAGTAAATGGGAAAGAAACTGTTTCTGATACATCAAACTCATCAACCTTAGCATAAGCTGTAAGAATGTACTTTGTTGACGGCATGATAGGCTCACCATATTTAGCATTTTCAACATCATCAACTGCTTTCAACGAATAATAAATATCTGCATCTTTGGTATCACAAGTAATATTTATTTTGTTATCAACAATAGAAACAACAGGAGCTTCGCATGGCTCTCTCGTCAATTGCTTTTCCACTATGGTATTAAAATTCTTCCAATATTCACCTACATAATACCAAGGTTTTGAACCCTTCTGAACATACAATATGGTATTATTATAAATGTCATCACTAAAAGAAGATTGACATGCTGGTGGAAGTTCGCATAAGCACTTAATTTGCACCAAACCACTTTTATGGACACCATCTATTTTCCTTATATTTTTCCCTAATATTAGCTGTTTTAAATGACTTGAACCTTCTTGATCGGTAAGATAAGTTAATCCATCGCCTGTATCGAAACTATTTATAGAATTACAAAAAGAAAATGCATTTTGTCCAATAACAGATACTCCATCAGGAATAACTACTTTTTTCTTGCCTTCTTCTATGTTTTTATTTTCTGCTGCATTTTCCATATAATAGCAACATTCAAAAGCCTTTTCTCCAATTTTCTGTAATTTCTCATTAAACACAACTGTTTTCAAACAATTATTTGCCAACCCTTTTCCACTAAAAGAAAAAGCATAGCTTCCAACTTCTTTTATGTTCTTACCAAACACCACTTTTTCTACATCACTAAAATTACCTTCCAGTATAGAGGTTACAGGATACACTACATTGCCATAAGAAACAGCATCAGGAATAACGACTTCTTTCTTTATTACATTACGTTCTACTCCCATAAACGCGACCTCATTATTCTCCTTTATTTGATATTTCAAATTATCAATATAAAAAATATCCCCTACAGAAACAGCCAACATATTCACATTTACAAACAGCCATAATACAGCCACCAACCATATCCTATGGTTTTGAATAAGATTAATTCGATTCATAGTCTCTAATTTTTAAAATTTAAAACTTCCAATTCTTATCTTTTCGTTTAACTTCCGTGATTTGATAGTTAGGATTATCATCACGTTCCAACTCCTGACGAATATAATCACGAATAAAGACATCATTACTTGTTGCTTTTTCTGAAACATGAGTTTGATCCACATCTATAGAATATACACGTGAATCACCTTCTACTTTAAAAGAAATAGTATTATCAGCCATACGCATAACTATTTATGCCCACTGTTTCCCAGAAGTAAGCGATTATTAAAAAAGGCAAAGCGTGGGAACTATCGAATATTGTTTTTTCGAGGTTGTGGAAGGACCTTGACCAACAATAAACAATAGCCCACGCTTTATGATATATTGATTCCTCACATGAGGGTACAATACGTCCAAAGCGTGAGCGTCATTGCCTATCACCCTGGTCATAGAAACTTCCACATTTCGAAGAAGGGTAATATCTTTAACGCTCATTTTTAATCTAAAATTGAGTTTTCATCATGACAAGTCTCTACCTATCACTCTAACTTATTTGCAAAGATATGAATTATTTTTCAAACTTATAGCATTTTGAACAAACTTTTTCTTTTTTTATATTTGCGTTCACAAACTCATCTTTACAACTCAAAAATAGGAACAACTTCTAAATCAATATCTAAATCTTGTAAAATGATTATTTTCCTTGTCCATAAGTGCCATTCCAGCATAGCACAAGTACATCTAACAATGGCTCAGGAGAGATTATTGTGGTTTAACAATCTCTCTGGAGCCTAAGACTTTGCGATGTATATGCCGATTCAGAAATTACCGTAAAGGATGCCTTCAAACTGGCAGACAAGGTGCTGAGCGATGCCACCAAGAGCATCTCTGAACTGATAACCGTAGAGGGAACTATCAATCTCGACTTCCGTGACATCGAGACCACCATCAAGAGCGGCGGCGGTGCCATCATGGCTATGGGCAGAGCCAGCGGAGAAGGCAGAGTTCAGAATGCCATCCTCAACGCTTTGGATTCCCCATTGCTCTACGGCAGCGACATCAGCAATGCCCAGCGCATCCTCTTCAACATCTATACCTCCAGCAAGCACCCTATCTTCGTTAGGGAAATGCGAGAGATAGATGCCTTCTTCGATGAATTGAATCCAGACATTAAGGTTATCTGGGGCCTTTCAGATGATGACAGTCTGGATGAGGATGCCAAAGTCACCATCCTGGCAACAGGTCTCAACAACGAGCTGGCAGACGAAATGCAGGACAATCCTGTCACTACCACCAAGGATGAAGATGATTACCAGAGAATTATTGACAAACTTTATCATCCGATACGTGACAATTTCCAATTTCAAAAGAAGAAAGATTCCCCAAAAGAAGAGATTCCAACAAATCCATCAACCAATGAATCCACAAACATCCCTGATGAGCCAGCCCCACTCATCCCTGAAGCTCCGATAGAAGAATCTCCAGTCATAGAAGAAGAGCCCATAGAGCCTGTCGTCCAGCAAGAGCCACCAACCTTGGCGAAGAGGATAAGAGACAGACTGAAGAAAATTGCCGAAGATTTAGACATCATCACGGAAGATGAATAGCCTTTGCTGATGCAAAAAAATCCTGTTGGCTGTAATGCCGGCAGGATTCTGCGTTTTATCAATCTCAAGATGTCATTTATTCTATCACCCAATCCTCTATGCTTCGCTGGTCTTCAGAGAAGTTAATACCCACTTTCACAACCTTCCGCTCATCATCGGCAAAAGCCTTGGCATAGTCCTTGCCGCTGATTTGCGCCATAGCGGTATCAGCAGATTTCTCATATTTCAACTCAAAGATAAAGATACTCTTATCTGTCTTGAGCACAAGGTCTATTCTTCCATCCGAAGTGGTATGCTCCACCTTCACATCTTCACCAAGCATGGTGAAGATGGTGAACATCACGGCTTGATAATGACGCTCATTATTGTTGATAATCGTATATGGGAACTTATCGTAGAAGGCCTTCAAGTGAGGCATAAAGGCTCCCATATCGTCATTGATGAGCACATTCTTGGAATAGGCATACACAATAGCATCATATCTGTTCATGTCTTGCGCAGTATAATACCTGACGAGACTTTTCGAGAAGCCTTGTCTTACTTCTTGATTTGGGAAACAGAGATGATACAATTTTCCTCTTCGCTCATATCCTTTAATGGTAAGGTAGCCACTCTGGAAAAGAACAGGAATCGGGTCTGTAAGCTTTTCTGTAGGGGTATCAAAACGATCATCATTAATCCATAAATCGTCCAGATTGAGCATATCCAAATTCTTCTGCTGCAACAACTCTACCAGGAACGTAGGCGTACCAGATGTAAACCAATAGCTATTAAACTCCTTATCGTCCAAAGCATTGATAATACTATAAGGATTGAAGATATCCTCACTATTGATACTGAAATGGTAGCCTTCATAATGCTGCCTGAGTTGTCGCAAGGTCTCCTCATAAGTGAGTCCATTATGCTCAGCCATCTCCTCGATACCCTCACGGAAATACTGAGTCAATTCACTCTTGGTAATACCACAACAGCTACTGTATTCATCCTTCAACGTGAGAAACTTGAGATTGTTCAACTCGCTAAAGATGCTGAGCTGACTAAACTTGGAGATGCCTGTGATGAATACAAAGCGAATGTTTCCCTCTTGTTGCTTCAAGGGGCTGAAGAAATCTCGCATGATGTTGCGGATGGCCTTCTGCAACTCTTCGTCACTGACAGAATCATGTATAGGGGCATCATATTCGTCGATGAGAACAACAACTTGCTTACCTGTTTGAGCCGTGGCAGCCAGCAAGATGTTCTTAAGACGACCTCCAAAAGACTTCTCATTTATTGAATTAACCTTTAAACCATATTTTTTCTCTTCTATTTCCAGTATTCCGTTTAGAATTGAATATGTATTCTCCAAACTATAATATTTACCACAACTCAGATCCAGGTGGATGACAGGATATGCCGTCCACTCCTTCTCCATCTGTTCGATGGCAAGTCCCTTGAACAGTTCTTTCTTACCCTCGAAGTAAGCCTGGAGGGTAGAAACAAACAAGGATTTTCCGAATCGACGTGGGCGACTCAGAAAATGAAACTTGGCATAATGAGCCAACTGATAGACGATAGCCGTCTTATCAGCATAGAAGTAATTCCCCTTCACGATTTCGGAGAACGTTTGTATTCCCAAAGGATATCTCTTTGAAGCCATAATCTTAATCTTTATAATCCCGGCACAAAGATACAGATAATATTTCAGAAAGCAAGTGTTTTCTGATTATTAACAAAATACTCCTTACTTTGTAACTACTCATCTTTATGCTTGATAAATAGCCCTTTAGTAAAATTCAGAGACTCTTGAAAACTGAGTAGTTACTGAAATAAACATTTAAAACAAGCTTTACTTTTTAAAGTGGGCTCAGTTGATTAAACTCATATAGCACATGACGTAGATAATCGTCAAGCACATGATTGTAAATATAGTAAGCCAAGTCCTCGGGCATTTCCATGCCTTTGGTTGCTATAGCAATACCGCCAGCCATGCAAGCCATTGTATCGGCATCACCACCAAGAGAAATGGCATTACGAATTGCCGCAGTATAAGAATTAGCCTCTATATAAGAGACATAAGTCGAAGTCCATGCTTTTCACAGGATTAAACTCATAAACTGCCCCCAAAGCAATCGCCTGCTATTGCTCCGATAATGCCTATTGTAGGAAAAGATGGTTTCGCCTTTACCTCTTGCGCCTCATCTTGATTTCTCATTCTATGACGAAGTACATTCCATGAATCTAATATTTTCTTTAGTCTCCTCATAGGCATAAAATATTTATTCCACTATCAATGCTAACACAAAAATTGCAAGAGTTGCTTTCTTGTGCTGCAGAATAACAGTTATCAATTCTATTACAGTCATTGCTTCTCATCTTTTTTATAATCTTCAAACGACATTTCCTTGACGAGGTTTCCTTTTTCATCATAAACAGAAACGACAGAATATCTGCCAGGCTCGCCATTAGCATGATGTCTGAAAGATAAGCAAATAGGTAAGCCCTCCTCAGATGTAAAACCGATGCAGCCACGATTAGATGTCAATAATATAGACTTCTTAGTTTCCGTATCAATGATAAAACTAAAAGTCGATCCTAGTTCATCCCTATTGCCATTCACAACTATTAAGTTTTCATCGAAAGGAAACGCCATCGTATCCATAATGGAAAAAGTAGAATCAATCGACATCTTTTCACCACCATAGACATATTCATGTCCTCGAAGAATTTCCAACAAGCTATCATTCTTCCCTTCTCCCACTTCCATTCTATCCCCTTGCTCTACTTTTTCAGTTTTTTGATTGCGACAACTGGCAAAACAAATATTGAAAAAGAAAAGAGACAGCCATAGCAATAAATATTTAGAAACTCTCATTTTTCTCATTCTATTTATGGTATTGGTACCAACTTCGCCGATACCAATGATTATATTCTTTGAATTCTCCGTATTATTCCCCATACACACTTCATTTTTGGGTGCAAAGTTAATCAAAATTTAATATAAGATTCCACAATTATACGAGAAGATTACAAAATCTGCCCCATGTTTGTATTCCACAACTCTATTTTCTTGAACCTTCATGATTATGTGTTCTCGAACAAGACCCTTCCACTCATTCCAATAACAACAATAAACATGAGCATCGAATCCACCTTCACAATCTTCAATCTCAACGGATGAACGAGTATATCCCTTATCTATCACAGCACTTACGTCCCTATCTCTCAAAGCAGGAATCTTTGCAAAATCAGAATCATCGAATATGAAAACACGCTGACGATAACCACCATGCCACCAATATGGCAATATGGTATTAGCATTCATCAATAGATATAGCTCCCAAATTGCACGTGTAGACTTTGACACAACTACATATTTCCAAATTAAAAAATCTCGCTCTCCCTCAAATTTGACGCTATTACTTTCCATATCAAAGTATGTTGTACTATTCTTTGAGTTAGCCACATAGAAATAAGACTCATCTCCTATTGCATTTTTCCCATCAGAATATAACCTGACACTTATATACCAATCCCGGACAATCTGTATTTCAGGAAAAAGCACATGAATGAACTGAGAATAATCCAAATTACTTTTGATGATCTCAAACTTAGATATTCTTTGAAAGACATTGCCTTCTATTTCAAATTCATTTTTACCTTTGTCGTCTCTTAGCAAGGATATTAAATCTTCGTACTTTCTTTCCTGCCAAAAAATCTTCACTAAATTTTTAAGGGCTGCTGTTGAATTATGATCAGCTGCTATTCTAAAATATTCGAGTCCTTTTTCCTTATCTAAGTGTTCTACGTTATAAGTCAAAATTCCCAAATTGTTAGCAGCCTCATAAACACCACTGTTCAAGGCATCTATATAGCAATTCTTGATTTTCTCATACTCATCATAGTTCTCCATATATAGGACATACAAGACTTGTTCCATAAACTTAGCTGCAGCAGCATAGGGTGAAGTCTCTTTTCTCTTCGTTGCACCTAATGTTGCAGCAGCAACTTTCATTTTTATCGACTCCCCTTTAAATAAAGAAGCGATGTATTCACTATGTCTCAAAGGCATAGTATAATATAGACCAATCTGAAACATATCATTAGTCATCCAAAGTTCTTCCTCTTTTTTTGTACCAATGACTTGTTCCAACCTATTATCATCATGCAATGCGCTCTCTTCATCAAAAACGAACTCAACAACCTTACCGCAACTTGGACATTTTGACACAGCTCCACAAAAGTCAATAGAACTATTGCTAAAAACGAAATTCTCCCAACTAAGCATTTCGGAAGTTCTTCCACAATTCAAACATGGCATTCTATTACCTCTTGCCTCCTGTTTAGATATTTCCTTTATATCTTTATCTTGCAGAGCTAAAGGAAAATGATCCAATGTTTCCTCCCATTTATTACCAGCTTTTCCAAATAGATTAATTCTATCAATAATTCGACCAACAAAGACGCCAAGTTTTATCAAACCATTCTCTATGTAAAACAACACATATGCAGTAGCATAACCTTTAGGAGAAATGGCCAAAGTTGTGCGAGAATAGAAAGTACAGAACTTTACTTCAAACTCAACATTCAACTTATCATGGGTTACTCGCTTCGCCCAGTTCTTCCAATAGCCAACAACCTCATTACGCCCAACAATCGGAGCCAAGTCTATCTTTGGCCATTCCCATCTCACATTCTCATCAAGCATACTTTCAAAAGCAGAGAAATCATCATTGATAATTCCTTCACCTAAAGCCTGAGCAGTTTTCATATAGATATCGTCCGGCAATCCTTCTTGAATTGTCAACGTCCATTTTTTCTTTTTAGCAATTATTCCCATTACTATGCCATTTAATCTATTTCCCAATTATTCCAACTTGCAGCAACAACACCAAGACTCAACAGTAGAGACAATATTACAGCCCCTATAGATACCAAATTAGCCCATACTCCACCATCAGATAGAAGCTTTGCTATATAAACATTTGTACCTCCAAAAATATCCGCACAACACTTTAAAAAGTATATACCCAATATAGGTATCATTAACACAGAAAGAACTTTTGACCCTTTTGTCAGACGACATACCCAAAATAGAAGGAATGTTGAAACTACAGCAGACAGAACTATGCCCAACAAATAAACAGTAAATATAATTCTTATAGATCCTTCACCATGAACATATGCTACAATGTCATCAATGACAGAGAAATCTACGGCTGGAGCAGAAGCACAACTAAACATATTAGACAGAACCGCAGGTATCAGTGAAAATACAAATACCACACCAAGTTCTACAAAAATATTGATTCCTATGGCAATTATCAAACTACCAACTAATACGCCAAATACTTTTAATATATTTTTCATTATCTCATATATTTATAATTAGCACCACCAATAATAAAGGATACACTAGAAAAAAATGTAGTTATCCACCACCAAACATTATACCCTGTTGTATAATAATTAGCCTTATACATGGCATCCCCAAACCAACTTCTAAACCAATTAGGTATAAAAAACAATCCATGCCATATTCCAGAATACCAACTATAAGTATCATTGGGATTAATATCACACAGATACCATCCCATAAAACAGGAGAAAAAATAAAATACGATTAATGCTACAATACATCCCATAATCAATGTCCCTTTCTATTTTTAGTTTCTACTAAGACTAATACAACTAAAGCGATAGCAGCAACAACATCCACCACATTCCATACAAATCTGCCTAAGGCAAACTTAATAAATGGTTGGAATAATACAGCCAAAGCTCCAGCTGCAATTGCCAACTCTTTTTTGTTCTCTTGGTAATAAGAGTATGCCATATAACCAAATACAACTGTCGCTACATATCTTATCAAAATGTAGAAGCCGTACGGCATATCCAATAAACACAACAGCAGTAATACTGCTAATACGATTTTAAGATAGTTCATTGTTATACATATTTTAAATTCCGTACAAATCAATACTCTTTTTGGAAATATATCTTTTATAAGCTACATATATCATCCTAAACGCTCGACAGACTTTAATTGGCAACAAAATGTTCCAAAGCATATCCGTCATCTTCTTGTTTAATTTCAAGGCAAGAAGGACAAAGTTTAAAATGAACTTTATTTAATTGATTTCCATTAAGTTCTACAACATTAAAACGAGGCAAACCATTACACTCATCATATAAATGGTAAATTCCCCTTCCTTTCTCTACATAATAGATTGTACATTTTTCCTTATAAGCATATCTATAATTATAGGTATAATACATTGCATAAAGTCCTGGCAATAGTATTATAACATTCCATAACATCGTTATAAAAGTTACAATCTTTACATTTCGTTTTTCGATAGAGAGACGAATATCTAATAATAGAACAAAAGACAATATATACAATATAAAAAGTGGGGAAATACAAGAACACCAATCTAAAATAAAAGATAGAAGCCCATTATTATAAAAGTAGGTCAACGTATATACAATTCCAAATATTACAGAACCTACGATAAAATAAACAAAAGCCGCTTTCTTTATATCCTCATAGTCTTTTTCACCTATTCTTTTTAAGAGAAAAGAAAATTTAGTTTCTTCCATAACCTTACTCATTACCTTTTCAGTCCTATTAGGTCTTTTTGTCAAACAGAGAAGCGTGAACTGCAATGCCCACATCTCAATACCGGAGGCCCTAGGAAAGCCCATACTCATAGATGCAACAATAGCAGCCCACGCTATGCGTGAGAACCACTATGCTATCTTAGAGTATGTCGGGAAATTTCCTAGGTTTCCAGTACTTCGATAAGCATAACGCTTCTTAAATCTCAAAAATCAGTGGAAAGGGAATGCACCCTATCCGACAGTTTTCCACTCCAAATTAATGGGGTAGAAATAACAGTTTCTCAATAAAAAGTTGTATCTTTGTAATCGCTAAACAACAATAAAACAACGATTTAAAGAATAACTATTATAAATGCAAAATTAAGCAATTTTTCTGAGTTGTCCAACATATTAAGTGTTAAAAGTTCATTGAGAACGAATTTAATGTCGCTTTTTGGTTTGGGCTTGGCCATCTGCTCTGCAGAATGTCCTTGGAGAAGCAAGCAGGGATACCTTCCGTTCAGTTAATCCTGTCTCTCTGTCTTTTCCGTATAACAGGTGAAAGCATACACTCCATACCCCAGTTCGGGATAAGAAATAGTTCATAAAAAAGTTG
>ULQK01087364.1_pt1 | contig 14525 bp, 16 predicted proteins | sample 1954371 | NCBI WGS metagenome assembly ULQK01 (sample SAMEA4835652, study PRJEB28245) | human gut metagenome | biome: gut microbiome; material: fecal sample | place: Denmark | collected 2008 | reverse complement strand
CTGCCTCGGGCATCCGCCCGGGCGACAAGGTGGCCATTCTGGCTGAGGGCAGCAACGCATGGATCATCTCCGAACTGGGCCTTTTCTACGCCGGAGCCGTCAGCGTCCCCCTCTCGGTCAAGCTCGAAGAGTCGAACGACCTGCTCTTCCGGCTGCGGCACGCCGAAGTCAAAGCGCTCTTCGTCTCCAAACACCAGCTGCCCAAGATCCGCCGCATCCGCGCCGAACTGCCGCAGATCGAGCTCGTCGTCGTATTCGGCCACATTGCGCTGGAAGCGGGGGAGACGGCCTACGGAACGCTCCGAAAACTCGGCCGCGACTACCTCGCAAAACACCGCGAGGAGTTCCTGAAAATCGGGCAGGCGATCCGCAACGACGATTACGCCACGATCACCTACACCTCCGGCACGACGGCCGATCCCAAAGGCGTGATCCTCACGCACCGCAACTATACGGCCAACGTCGAGCAGTCGCTCACGCGCATCGACATCCCGCCGTACTACCGCACGCTCATCATTCTGCCGCTCGACCATTGTTTCGCCCATGTCGTGGGATTCTACATCATGATCGCCTGCGGCGCCACAGTGGCCACCGTGCAGATCGGCCGCACGCCGATGGAGACGCTCAAAAACATACCGGTCAACATCCGCGAAGTCCGGCCGCACTTCCTGCTGTCGGTTCCGGCGCTGGCCAAGAATTTCCGCAAAAGCATCGAATCGTCGATCCGCGCCAAAGGCCGCATGACCGAAGGGCTGTTCCGGCTGGCGTTGAAGACGGCATACGCCTACAACGGCGACGGTTACCGCCGCGGACGCGGCTGGCGATGCGTCCTGCGACCTGTCGTAGCACTGTTCGACGTCACGCTCTTCCGCAAGGTGCGCAAAGCCTTCGGCGGAGAACTGCGTTTCTTCGTCGGCGGGGGAGCGCTGCTCGATGCGGAACTGCAACGTTTCTTCTACGCCGTCGGGATGCCGATGTTCCAGGGCTACGGTCTCTCGGAAGCGACACCCGTCATCTCGACCAACTCGCCCCGGCCCCACAAATGCCGCTTCGGCTCGTCGGGCACGCTGGTACAGCCGCTCGACTGCCGCATCCTCGACGAAGAGGGTCGCGAAGTTCCTCTCGGTCAGAGAGGCCAAATCGTCGTCCGCGGCGAGAATGTCATGGCCGGTTACTGGAAAAACCCCGAAGCGACGGCCGACACCGTGCGCGACGGCTGGCTCCATACGGGCGACATGGGCTACCTGACCGACGACGGATTCCTCTATGTGCTGGGACGTTTCAAAAGCCTGCTGATCGCCTCCGACGGCGAAAAATACAGCCCCGAAGGCATGGAGGAGGCGATCGCCGACGCATCGCGGCTGATCGACCAGATCATCGTCCACAACAACCAGAATCCCTACACGGTCGCCATCGTCGTTCCCAACCGCGACGAACTGCGGCGGCGTTATCAAACCTGCGGGAACGATCTCGCCGCATTGGCGCGGGAGGTCGCAGGCGAGATCGACGCTTTCCGTGCGGGCGGAGTCCATGCCGGCGAATTCCCCGACCGCTGGCTGCCATCGGCCGTCGCCATCGTCGACGAAGCGTTTACCGAGCAGAACGGACTGGTCAACAGCACGATGAAGGTCGTTCGCAGCAAGGTAGAGGAGCACTTCCGCGACCGGCTGGATGCGCTTTACACTCCCGAAGGGAAACGTCCCGGCAGCGCACAGAACCTCGCTTCGCTGAAAAAACTGGTGGAATAAAGCCTCCCTTACCGAAATACGGGGACGGATCGTTGCGGTTCGTCCCCGTTCGGTTTACCGGCGAAGCCTGCCGCACACGATCCGGCGGCGCGACCGCTCCCAGAACAGGAACAGCCGTCCGGCAAAAATTTTACGGCATCGGACCGTCCCGTCGCAACAGCCGTCTTCTCACGCCCCGTCCCGACAGACCGCGACATCGTACAAAAATTATGTGTCGAGAGACGGATTCTACCCGCAGGAACGGTACAACAAGATAACACCATACGATCGATTCAGATTTTTTTTCGGGCGACGCCCCATAAAAATGCGAAACCAGTTGGAGATTCACCGTTTTTTTATTACTTTTGTCCTGCTTTCGGAGTTTTTCCATAAGCGACATGCAATGCGGGAGTAGCTCAGGGGTAGAGCATCAGCTTCCCAAGCTGAGGGTCGCGGGTTCGAATCCCGTTTCCCGCTCTTGAAAATCAAGCAGTTACGACACTTTCGTAGCTGCTTGATTTTTCCTCCGGCAAACAATTTCGAAACAACTTTGCCATAATTTCATCCGGTTGTTACGCGGGTTTCGCTGTCCGGTCAGGCGTCCGGATGTCGCCGGCGGAGGTTGAGGCGGTCAGCATTTATTCTGTTTCTCCCTTTGGGTCTCGCGGTCTCGTTTCTTCTGTGTTTCCCGTTGCAGTGCCTCGCTGTTACCTCGCTGTTCAACAGCCGAGAAATCGCCGTATCGGTTTCTGTCGTCAATAACCCGTCCCGCGATACTCTTTCCGTCTGGCTGCGTTTTAGGCTGTGGGTGGTACTTCTTATCGTTCAGGAGGAGAAACGCGGTAAAAACAGCTATTCGGGAAGAAAAGAGGGCGACCGTTTGGCCGCCCTCCTGTCAGTCGATCAGCAGTTGCAGCGCCTCGACAATATCGGGATATTCATTCCCGTCTTTGTCCCAGACATCGGCAACGGTTACGGCTCCGCCCTCCGATGTACATCGATATTCGACGGATACCAGATAGCGATCGTAGGCTATTTCGAAACCTTCGTCTATATCGTCACAGTTGAGGTCGACGTATTCCGAAATCCTCCGCGCTATTGCTTCATATTCGAGCGGAATTTCGGCAAATAATTGCCGTTATTACTGTTTGTTATCGAAATCATATCGTTTATTGGTTGAGGGATCGAACGTCATAAATTCGCCTTCGTCCATCCATTCCCGAACCGTGTAGCATCCATTCGGGAGGTAGTCCGCACGGCGGACGGCCTCGGCCTCGGTGGGGAAGAAACCCCAGCCGATAGCCGTCGCAGGATAATTCGTACATCATAGCCCTATATCTTTTCAAAGAATCGGATACGGAACTTGTTAAGGCGGTCAAGGAACCATTTTTCGCGGTCAATCACAGCCGGATAGCGCTTGTGATCCACATAGTCCCGGCAAATGCGCATCAAGGTGACAAATGCCACCTCGTCGAGATCGAGGGCGGTGTCCCGCTGGGCATCTTGGGCGATCGCTAAAAGTTGGAGGGTTTGTTTACTTGAAAGTTTCATAATCTATGAATTTTTGACATTCAGGCACAAAAAAGCGGTGCGCCTTTCCCGCTGTCAAAGTCTCATAGATAGGCTTGCAAATGCCATTACAGCAAATGCACGGGGGTACGCACCGCATAACGCGTCGTATATGTACGGAAACAAAAAACGCCATCCCATCGGGGCAGCGGTATATTGTTCCGCCTATCTATTTGAAAAACTTTGACAAGGGCAAAGATAGAAAATGTTTTCTATACCCGAATGCCTCGTTAACGTTTTTTTATTGGTAAATTGCTATAAGGTTCTCCACTTTGAACGACCGCCAGCCGTCGGCCTCAACGTCGTAGTATCTGACCGCCTGACCGCCATCCGGTCGGCCCGTCCCTTTGATTGTCGCCGACACCTCGTGCAGCGTGCCCGCCGCCTTTCGCAATGTACCGTCCGCTTTCTCGTAGGCGAATCGCACCACGCCGGCCCGCATCCGCTTCGTCAGACGGTAGAGCTGCCACGCCTTCGAAAGACACACGGCGAAGGCTTTGCCCGTCGAGCGGAACAGGTGCCACGCCCGACGCATAATCGTTTGCAAATCGTTTCTTTTCATAGCATTGTTGTTATTTTGTTGGGGGGGGGCGGTTGAAGCCGCCCCGATTTTCGGTTAATTCAGTTGCTTTTCGAGCCATTCGGTAGCCTCTTCGTCCTCGTTGCCGTCCTCGTTGATGACCGCCTCAACGGCTACCGTTTCGTCCTCGATCGACCAGCTCGGCGCCGTCCAGTAGTCGCCCTTGTCCTCGACGATCTCGGCGTCGTATGCGATAACGGCCGTAATACCGTTACTCTTGATCTCGAAGGTCTCGGCTTCGCCGTTGAGCTTCGTAATGTACGCTGCTGCCTGCTTGGCGAGGTTTTGCATCGTGGTATAGGTTGCCGTTGTCATAGTTATTATAGCTATTGGTTTTATTTTCTGATGCAAATATAAAGCTATAAATTTAATTATGCAATTAAAAATTAAAGTTTTTGCTATTATTTTTGTGGAAAAATAAAGTTATAGCTACATTTGTACCAACACCAAACATTTAAAGCTATGGATATAAAGAGATCAATAAAAGCTAACGGCTTAACTGTTAAAGAAGTGGCCGAAAGAATGGGAATTACACCCGTAGGACTTAGCCAACATATTAATGGGAATCCGAGTGTAGAAGTGCTTGAACGTATCGCCGCTGCTATTGGCTGTAACGTGGGGGATTTTTTCGCCCCTCAGCCGACGAACACGATAATGTGTCCGAAATGTGGTACGGTGTTAGAGGTCAAAGAAAGGGAATAATCATGGAGCAAGAGTTGATCCTATACAATTCGGTGGATGGGAAAAGTCGCGTATCCTTATTAGCACGCGACGGTTCCGTTTGGCTCAATCAAGCACAGATCGCAGAACTTTTTGCCACCTCTGTTCCCAATATCAGCCAACACGTAAGTAATATACTAAAAGAAAATGAATTAGACGGAAATTCAGTTGTTAAGGAATACTTAACAACTGCCGCAGATGGCAAACCCTATCAGGTCAAATTTTATTCGCTGGAAATGATTTTGGCAATAGGTTTCCGCGTCCGATCCATCCGTGGCGTGCAATTCCGCCAATGGGCAAACCGCAATCTCGCCGAATATCTCCGCAAAGGCTTCGTTATCGACGATGAGCGCCTGAAAAACCCAGACGGCCGCCCCGACTATTTCGACGAGTTATTGGATCGCATTCGGGATATACGTGCCTCGGAAAAGCGATTTTATCAGAAGGTGCGCGATCTGTTTGCATTGAGCAGCGATTACGACACGACGGACAAGGCTACGCAAATGTTTTATGCCGAAACGCAAAATAAGCTCCTCTATGCCGTAACAGGACATACATCCGCGGAGATCGTGATGCAACGAGCCGATGCAAATGCTCCCAATATGGGGCTTACCTCCTGGAAAGGTGCCGTAGTACGCAAGCAGGACGTTATTATTGCCAAAAACTACTTGACACACGACGAACTCGATTCTTTGAACCGGCTGGTTGTGATCTTCCTCGAAACAGCCGAGTTCAGGGCAAAGAGCAGGAAAGACCTTACGATGGGATTTTGGAGGGAGAACGTAGATAAAATTCTGGTATCGAACGATCAGCCCCTTTTACCCAATGCCGGTACAGTTGGCAAAGAGCAAAAAGACGCATTCGCCTACCAGGTTTATGAAGAGTTCAACGCCCGCAGAAAACGTAAGGCCGCAATCGAAGCCGATCGGGAGGATATGGAACAGTTAAAGGAGCTGGAATCCGAAATCAAACACCGAAAATAAGACCTGCCTGCATTGCGGGAAATTGATAACCATAAAGGCGGAATAACGGTATGCGGCGGCTTGCTGGTGCAGGGCCCTCCTTATAAATGTTCACTTTTTTTGTGGATATTCCAAAGAAAGCATTATATTTGCGATTGAAAACTATACGACACGATGTTTATAGAGTTCGACAAAGAGTATTTGCGGGAATTGTTCGAGCAAGGACGCACGGGCGACAAAAAGCACCGATACCAACCCGAGGTAATACGAGGGTATTATAAATGCGTTATGCTGCTGAAACGGTCGGCGAACGTGGAGGAGCTATACCGGATCAACTCGTTGAATTACGAGGTTCTGCAAGGCGACAAAGCTGGTATTTCGTCCGTCCGTATCAATCGCAAATATCGCCTCGAATTTACCGTAAGGGAGGTAATGAACGAACAGATAATAACCGTATGCCGATTGTTGGATATTAGTAACCACTACAAGCAATAGCGATATGGAAACTACGAAAAGGATTTACGCCCCGCATGAATTGATATGCGCCGAACCGATTCACCCCGGCGAGATGCTCAAAGACGAATTACAGGCGCGGGGCATATCGCAACGAAAATTCGCCGGTATTATCGGAATGCCTTACACGGCGTTTAACGAAATAATCAACGGCAAACGATCGATAACGACCGATACGGCATTGAAGATTGAGGCAGCAACAGGGATAACTGCGAATTTGTGGATAGGTTTGCAATCAGACTACAATATGCAGACCGCCCGCCGAGATACTCGTCTTTCTGCGGTATTGGAACAAATCCGCAAGGCAGTTGCCGTGTTATAGCTATGGGAAAGAAAACGGATCAGATAGACGCTCAAAGCCTCGACAAGGCGCACGCCCTGTTCGAGAGTGGCGATATAAACCGTATCGAAGTCGGAACCGTGGCTGGGCTGTGCGAAATACATCGCTATTTGTTCGGCGGGCTGTACGACTTTGCCGGAAGGATTCGGACGCTGAACATATCGAAGGGTGGATTCCGCTTTGCCAATGCCCTATACCTCGACGCGATATTGCCGGTCATCGAGCGAATGCCCAAAACGACATTTGAGGAAATAATCGCGAAATACGTCGAAATGAATATCGCCCACCCGTTCATGGAAGGTAACGGACGAGCCACCCGAATATGGCTTGATATGATGCTCAAAAGGCGACTCCGGCAGGTTGTCGACTGGCGCAAAGTGGACAAAGATTTATATTTGCAGGCAATGGAACGCAGCCCGATCAACGACTTGGAACTGCGTACGCTGCTCGGCGGGGCTTTGACCGACCGCACGGAAGATCGGGAGGTTATTTTCAAGGGTATCGAACAATCGTACTATTACGAGGGTTACGAGGCGTAACCCCTCCAAAGCAAATACGGGCATAAACAGACGACAGCCCCGCCGCCATTGTGTGACGGGTGTACTTGTGTTGTGCGGTTTGTTGTCTGCCGGCCGGTCAGGTGGCCACGCAAAGACGAACGCGCCGACAGGTAGGGGATAATATTTTATCGCTTCTTACGTTGCAGCCCTCGCCGTAACCTCGCCGCAACAGCAAGGAGAAAGGGCGACACCTCAACGGATCGCCCTCTTCTTGTTTATTCAGTATTTTCAGTTCCGAATACTCGTTGTATTGCGGCTTCTCGCTGAATGTATCGTGCGCTTTTAATGCGGAGATATTCGATTGCGTCGGCCAATTCCTGCCGGCTGTACCCTATGTGCAGTTCTGAACCGGATAAACAACCTGTTCGCTCCACCTTCTTTCGCACCGCAACACTGAACGCCACATTGTCCGGTATTGTTACGTTCTCATTGTCCAACATATCGAGCCTGCAAATACACGTGTAAATCATGCCACTCTTCGATCAGTCGGGGATGCCGTTCGACAAATGCCTCCCACTCGATGCGGCGCAGATAGACCCGCCCGTTGCGGACGACTGTGCCGAGTGTCCGATCCACTCGAATCGATTTCCATATCCAACGTGTCGAAATGCCGTACTCATCGGCTGCGGCCTGAATTGAAATAAATTCATTTTGCATAAAACTCTACTTTTTGTTCTTGCGTCCGGTGTAACGTGATTCGTCGTCTAATACATTTATCGTATGTTTGACATTATCTATTTCTTTGACCGTTACGACGGGATTCGGCATTTCCCGCATTACACGTCTGAGCATCTGCTCCATCTCACGCATTCCGCCTGCTCTTCTCTCTGGTAAATGCGATGTCGGAATGGCGTTGCCGCCGCTCGACACGTTCATCATCGAGAGCACCGGCCCCCAATCCACGACCGCACGGGCCGTCATCACGGCCTCGCCGTTGGACAGCCGCGCAGGGATGCTGTCGCTCGTACCCGTGCCGGGGCCGGTCACAAGACCGCCGCGGGCAAATTTCGGCGTAGCCGGTTTCTCGGCTTGATTCAAAACTTGGTACGCCTGCGCAATAGCGGAAAGGACAGCCGCAATCGCAGCCGCCATTTTGATCGGACGCGCGGCATTGCCTGCAATCGCTTCGGAGATCGCCAACGCCGTATTGACACCGATATTGAACAGCGCCAGCAGTTTTGCGAACTCGGCAAACTCCGCATTATCTTCGGCCAGCGTATTGAACAGATTGGCTGCCGCACCGCTGATCGTCGACATCGCCGTCAATGTGGTGTTTAGCTGATATTCGGCCTGCTCTTTGGTAATTCTTGCCGTCTCCAATTTCGCATCCTGAACCGCCATTTCACCATTGAGAACGGCCGTCTGGTATGCAACATCCGAATCATACAGAGATTCTTTCGTTGCTTCGTCCATACTCAGCAGTGCCTGGTATTTATCCATAGCGATGCGAAGCTCCTCCTGCGCGATCGCCCGCTGCGCGGAGAGACGTTTCCCATTATCCTCGCTTTTCAGGTCGGAATAGTTCTCGTTCTTGACTTGCGCACGAGCCAGGGCATCCATCTGGGCATCCATACCGAGGCGGGCCCTGATGCGCGCCTCCTCACGCGCCAACTCCTTGCGCAACGCCTCCTCGCTGTATTTTTCCTCGACGGATATTCGGTCTTTCTGATACTTTTCGTCCAGAGCCAATATCCGTTTGTTCAGCGTCTCTTTCTCTTGAAGGAGCCACGCCGCCTGCTCTCCTTCGGCGGTTTTCAGCAGGATGTCGATCTCGCCGATTCGCTTTTCTGCCGATTTTTTCGCAACCGAGTTTTGCTCAGAAATGCTTTTCAACTCGCTCTCTTTCGTCTTGGTACGCATCTGCTGGACGAGTTGGAAATAATCCTTCTCCGCTTTGAGGGCCGCATCTTTCGCTTCCTTGATGGATTTGGCGCGGGTTTTGGCGGTTTGGGTTGCTTTTGCATCGGTTTCATTCAGACGTTCTTGCAATTCCCGCAGAGCGGAATTTTCCTGAGCATTTAGCCGTTTTAACCCCGCTTCCATTTCTGCAAGTTTGTCGTTTGTCTCAACTGAATTCTTAGTCGGTTCGGCACTTAATTTCGCGATCTCGAAATCCAACTGGGCGATGTCCTTTTTGATTCTGAACATTTCCCGCGTCTTGTCTATTGCTTCCTGTGCATATTTTGCACGTTCCGCATCCGAGTTTTTCAATTTATCGTTCGATTTCAGCCGCGCCTCCGCTATTTCCGCTTCGAGTTCTGCAATCCTTACGACGCCTTCCCTGTATTTGATGTTTCGTTCTTCCTGTTTAGCGGCTAACTCGTTGAATGTTTTTTGTAATTCATTAGCTTCAACACCTTGCCCCCAGAAGCTAATAAAACCACCTATAAACCCCGAGTGCATTATATCTTTCGCAAGGATTTTTAACTGCGTCCAGAAAAGTTTTAATTTCGATGTCGTTTCTACCGTCGCTTCGCCCATCCTGTCAATCGAATTGGTGTAGGCCGCATTCCACGCATCGGCTGCGGACATCGCCTTCTGATTTTTGTAAAACAGTTCCTCGTTCTCCTGAATACGGGCATTTACTTCCCGAATGGAAAACGATAGCGCCTGATAGCTGGCATAGATAGCAGCAATAGCAGCTCCGATAGGTGTAGCAATGAATGCCGCCATCTGTTTAACAAGAGACCCAATGGCACCTGCTGCACCCTTAATGACATTCGTAACGCCTCCCGCATTTTGAGCCGTTTGCGCAAGTTGCAGCAAGAAATTGTTCCCAACAGGAAGCGTGTTCTGAATGGCATTCTCATAATTGCCGACATTCGAACGATAATCGCCGATTGCGGCCTCCGCCTCTTTAACGGCGTCGCGCTGCGCTTTGATATGATCTACCAACGCTTTCCCGCTGGCGCTTTCGCGTTCGGCGGCCGATAACCTTCCATACTGCGCAATAAGGCCGTTCAGATTCGCGCGTAGTTGATTCAAAGACCCGTCAAGCTCTTTTTCGACCTTAATGTTATTTTGAATCTCTTTTTCATACTGTCTTTGTTCATCCGTCAAGGCTTTTGTGGTAGACTTCAATTCTAATTGTGCCTTTTTATAATCGGACAGCGAAATCTGGCCGGTCTCGTACTCTTTTTTGAGGTCGGCCAAAATCTTCTTATTGTCTTCAATCGCTTCGTTGGCTTTTACCCAGCCCTGAACGAGTTCCTTATAATTGAAGCGAATATTAATAATCTTATCGATCGAATCTTGTGTAGCCATAATTTTATAGTTTCTTATTTTTGTGTATCTTTGTTTTCAACCAAATCTCAAATCATCATGGCTGACATCTATGCAATCATCGGAATCGTAATGCTGGTATTCGGCATTCTGCAAATCGTTCTTTTCTTCAAACTCTGGGGAATGACGAACGATGTAGGTCAAATCAAGTATTTACTCTGCAATCTGTCAACTCAAAATGCCGCTGCTATCAAGAAGACCCAAGACTTGGAGCAGACATCATCCGAGCAAAAAGTTGTCGGGGAATGGCCCGTGGGAACTCTCGTTGTTCATTCGGCCACAGGGCAACAAATGCGCATCAAAGAGATCACGCCCGACCATAAGTATGTGTGCACACAAGGAAATCTTGTTAGGGGCCCATATACAGAAGGATGTTTGATGTCATATGAAGACTACGTTACTACCATTTTAAGTAAAAACAACTCCAGCGGCTCCATAGTAGGCATTGTGATTGCTCTTATCTGTATTTTAATCATCGCTATTCTATTTTTTACAGCTTGATCAATTTACACTCGCATATACCGTCCTCACCAGTCGTGACAGAGTAGATGGCGAAATAGCATCCGTAGACGTCGAGGTAAACCCGCCGCGTATAGTCGAGATTGCAGATGTCGGCCACGGTCAGTTTGACGTAGACCGTAATCATGCGGAACTTTTTCAGGATCCGCTGGTAGTCTGCATACCGTTTCGCCACGATACCCTCCGACCCGCCGAAATACATCGTGCGGGGGAACAGGCCGTGCCTGTAACGACCTGCCGGCGAACCGTTCCCGTCTTCAATCGTCGTATTCACATCGGCAAGAATACGGGCAGAAGGAGCAGCGTAATTTACCTTATTTGCTCCGCTGACTGTCTGTTCCTCATAGCAAGGCACAAAAGCGAATGGCCTATCAGGGCGATCCGGATTCCAGCCTGTTCTATTGGCCGAAGCCGAGAAATTCAATGATACCAATTCATTCCCCCGCTCGATGTTCTCGTTGTCGATGGAGATGATACCCTGTGTGTTCAACATCTCGGCGTCCTCGTCGTTGTCGTAGTCGAGCGTGTTGGTCTGGGCATAATCCCCCATCGTGAACTCCGTCCCCTCCGGCCGCCAGATTTCGCCCCGATCGTTCAGAATCACTTTGCGGCTCCAATCCTGAATCGTTGCGTCGAGATGACTGTCGACGATTCGTCTGTCGGTCTGCGTGTTCGGCGTCCGGTTGTCTCCCGAATCGACGATGCGATAGTCGTAGTCGATCGTGTCCGTCGAATTATAGAACTGATCGGGCGACATCATGCGGATCGTATTGCTATCCGAACTGTCCGGATAGGCGAAAAGTCCGGCCATTGTCATCAATGCCGACAGGAACTCCGCGTGCGTCATATCCGGCAGGTTCTCGGCAATCGGAAACGGAGAGGGGAATTGGATGTCGTTAAGATGAGGAACAACAATGAATGTTGCATTTGTATACATCGAAACAGTATCGTCTACTTTAAAATCTTCAAGACTCCACCAAATAACCTCGAAGTCCTCCACATTAACAGTTACATTGTTAAATATATCCCCAGACGAGAATGTAACATGCAAACCTATTTCCCCGCGATCTTCTATTTTGAGTAATATTTCTTCGGTACCATCCGCTCGTCGCCCTGCGAGACGAAGGGAAACAGGGGTATTAGGATTATTTCGCATCCCATTGAAAACAATAGGCTTTCCATCTGGACTCAGGATAGATATATTTACGACATCTGCATTTTTTACATTAAAATAAAGATTCCGTTCATCATCTACTATTGATAATCCCCGCTTATCTATATATCCTATTTCAAAATCCCAATACATGTAAATAGGATAATAACTCGTTTGGCTGTATAATGTGTAACTTCGATAAAATTCAATTCTGTCACTATACCAACTGTCCGGCCCCGAGTTTTTCGACACGAGCGGAACAATCATCGGATGTTTGTCGCTGGTTTGGCTCAAACGGGTTATATTCTCTATCGTGATACCGTGATATTTCTGTATGGCATCCAAGATCGCGGATACTTGTACGGACGGATGCGAATAATTGATATTACGCCCTGCCCCGAAATCAATCTGGATAAATCCTGCCAATGCTGTATCGGAGGGCAATGCCCACGGCACCTCTTCGTTCCACTCGACATAATCCGCTCCCGCCACCTCGATGATCTGCTCGCGCAGATCGCGCAGCGAAGCGTCGAACAACGGCTGGAAGTTGTCGATGTTGCCCCACACGAGTGTGATGTTGATCGTGTCGGTTACGTCCGTAACCATCGCATACCCCCGCGTGAAGATCGGAAAGCCGCCGAGGTAGTACGCTGCCGAATGCTTCCTGTATACCGCCGAATCGTCCAAGATGTCGATGCGGTCGATCAGACCGAAGGCCTTGCGGTTGCGGGGCGTCAGCGGCAGATTGATCTCCGCGCTGCGGTTGCTCTGGATCACGTCGAGATCGTTGAAGACCGGCGACTGGAAGATCAGCGACGGCGTATCTTCCAGATCGCACAACTGACCGTTTATGTAGAGTTCCTTCGTCATAGCGTACGTTGTTTTATTTCTTGTTTTACTTTACCGCAATATTGCCGTAACGGCCTTCGCACTTCTATCCGTAACGGTCGCCAGCGTCCCGCCTCGAATCCATTGGCCATATAGAAGGCGATTTTGTCGTCGACGTGCTTCTCGTTTCCGCGGATGCAGAGGGCGGTGCCGAAGCCGAATTGCGAACTCGTCGGGTAATACTCGTATGCGTTGCCGTTCTCGTCTTTGGTCGTCGGTGCTTTGAATACTTCGTAGTAGGTCAGCCCCTCGGAAGTGGTACGTTTGTAACAGTACATCCCGCTGGCCTCATTGTGGGCGATTTTCTCGAATTTGTCGCCGAATTTGGCAAACTCGTCCCGCAAAGGCGGGCAAAACTTACTTTGTTTGCTGTCCGTTTTCATGTTTTTTCGATTATCTTTCCTGTTGTGGGCACTTGTTCCACCCGCAATGTTTCATGCGCCGAAATCTCAAAATAGGCGGATGTAAAGTCCGCCGATGTCTGCTACCAGGCGGCAACGTCTGACAGGTAGTCGAGAGCGGACGAGAGTTGCGCCGCCTGCTTCGGGGTAAGATACACCGTGCAGGTATCGCCGCTGCCGGTCTCGATGCTCAGGTAGATTTCATCGGGCGCCGGTCGGCCGTCCTTTGTGACCTTGACCGTACCGGCAAGGATTCCCGCTGTGCCTCCGTTGGCCGCGATACGCTGCGACGTGCAGCTGCCGACGCCGCCGATTACTTTCTCGATGAATTGTTTTTTCGTTTTCATGTTTTTATCGGTTTGGAAGTTTGTTAAAATGGATTTTCACTCGTTGAGGTGGTTCCGGTTTCGTAGTCCGTTATCTGCGTCAGGCTGTCATTGTGCCGAAAATATATCCGCCCCGTAGCACCTTCGCGGTTCTTGGCGATATGCAGTACCCCGACACCCTCCGAGGATATTGTCCCGTATCGGCTCGTCTCGATCGTCTGCGCTCCGTACATTGCCGGCCGGTCGATGAATGCCACTATATCGGCATCCTGCTCGATGGCTCCCGATTCGCGCAGATCGGACAGCAGCGGCGTTTTATCTGCTCGCTCCTCAACTTTGCGAGACAATTGCGACAGCAGGACAACGGGGGCGTCGATCTCCTTTGCCAGCAGTTTTGCGGCGCGGCTTGCCTCTGCTACCTCCCGCTCGCGGGTCGAGGTACGATTGCCTGTCGAAGTATCGAGCAGTTGCAGGTAGTCGATAACGACCATTCCGCACCGTCCCCGACGCTGCATTGTACGGCATTGCGAGCGTATCGCCGTCATTGAAATGCCCGCCCGATCGTTGAGGTAAACAGGCAGCGCAGAGAGAGCCGATCTTGTCTGTTCGAGTTTATACCACCCGTCCGCATCGATATTGCCCACACGAAACGCTCCGGCACTCACATCCGAACCGCCGACCAGCATACGACCGGCCAACTGATCGTTGGGCATTTCCAGTGAAAAGATGCACACCGGAACCCCCGAAGCGGCCGCAGTGCGGGCAAAATACAGCATTACGGCAGATTTACCCATCGCCGGACGTCCGGCCAGCACGATAAGCTGTCCGCCTCTCCATCCGCCCGTAATAGCATCGAGCCGTTGCAAGCCCGTAGGAACACCCACACACGCGCCCGATTGTCGGGCCTTCTGCCGTTGTTCCAACCGGTCAAGGGTGGCACGCAATACGTCCGAAAGCGGCATAATGTCGCCGGCACGTACCGTAT
>ULQK01075339.1_pt1 | contig 14562 bp, 17 predicted proteins | sample 1954371 | NCBI WGS metagenome assembly ULQK01 (sample SAMEA4835652, study PRJEB28245) | human gut metagenome | biome: gut microbiome; material: fecal sample | place: Denmark | collected 2008 | reverse complement strand
AGCAATATTTTGACGATGAGACAGGTTACTTCTTTTACTTTCTTTTCATCAACAGATAAATAATTGAAACACAAAATATCATATAAATATGAAGTTGTGTAAGTATCCAACCCCTATTTTGTCTGTTTGAAAATTAAGCTTTACCTTTGCGCCATGTTCAACAATTAAATGTACATAATAGAATATGGCAGTAAGTAGTAAAGACCTCGAGCCTATATGCTCCACTGGATTTCTTCAGGGGATTCTCCTTTGTGGAATAAAGGTTAAAAACGAAAGTTTTTAGTTGAAAATTGCTTTAAATCAAAAATAATAGCTATTTTTGTAGTTACTTTTATTGATAGATAAAAACCATGATTGCATTGTCTAATGTGACACCCGGAAGAGGTCATTTTGTACCTCTCAGTGCATGCTTTACCTTCTGCATCCTCCGCGAAGAGACAGAAAAGGGGTGTCGGTAAGAAATGCGCCTATATTTGGATATTATTAATATAGCAACAATCAGGTACAAAATTACTAATTGTTTTTGTAAAAGCAATAAAATTATTGTAAAATATCAAAGTATGACATTGCAGCAAGATTATACCCTCCAAGATGGAAACTATAGAATCTTAAAAGTCCTCGGTCAAGGTGGCTTTGGTATCACCTATTTGGCTATTCAAGTAAGACTTGATAGGAAGGTTGCCATTAAGGAGTTTTTCATGAAAAATTTCTGCGAGCGTAATGAGACAACGAGGCAGGTTACATTAGGAACTGCTGGAAGTCGTGAGACGGTGAATTCGTGTCGTAAGAAATTCTTGAAAGAGGCTAAGCATATTGCAAAATTGGATCATCCTAATATAATTCGCATTATAGATGTCTTTGATGAGAATTCGACATCATATTATGTAATGGAATATATTGAAGGTGGCTCTCTTTCAAATAAATTGGGGACAACTGGATTGTCGATGTCTGACGCTACTCGTTATATACTTCAAGTAGCCGAGGCACTAAAATATATTCATAAGCAGAATATTGCCTATCTTGATATTAAGCCAAGTAATATCATGTTAAATGGTAATGACGAGATAGTGCTCATCGATTTTGGTGTTTCCAAACAATATGACTTTTCAACGGGTGGACAGACAAGTGTATCTCCAGTTGGTTGTAGTTCAGGTTATGCTCCGTTGGAACAATATGATCCTAATGGAGTGAAGGATTTTTCACCGCAGACAGATATTTATTCTCTTGGTGCCACTTATTTTAAATTACTTACTGGTATCTCCTCTAAAGGCTTCTAAAATAACGAAAGACTTTTTGCAGGAGAATTTGAAAGCAAAAGGTGTACCAACTGCGGTAATAAGCATCATCTGTAAATCGATGGAGAAACTTAAGGAAAACAGGTTTAGTGATGTCAGTTCCTTTATAGAAGGATTGAATAGTATTAGTTTGCAGGTAGCTGATTCAAGTGATAAGAAAGATGGAAATATAGCATATAAGCAGTATGAATAAGGAACAGCTGTTATGCCATCGCAAGAAGAAATTGACACTTGGGTAAAAAATGTTATATCTGGAGAATATAATACTGGGAGATATGAATCTGCCTTTGAGCATTTTTCTGAGTATGCGAAAATGGGAAATGCTAAAGCTCAATATTATTTGGGTAAAATGTATTATGAAGGTCAATGCGTTGGTGGTTCCCGAAACTATGACATAGCTGCGGAATGGTATCGGAAATCAGCTGAACAAGGAGATGCTGATGCTCAATGTGAATTGGGCAGAATGTACAGAATTGGTTTAGGTGTATCCCAAGACTATGCCAAAGCTGAGGAATGGTATCGAAAGTCCGCCGAACAAGGAAATGCCAAAGCTGTAGAATGGTATCGAAAGTCCGCCGAACAAGGAAATGCCAAAGCTGTAGAATGGTATCGAAAGTCCGCCGAACAAGGAAATGCCAAAGCTGTAGAATGGTATCGAAAGTCCGCCGAACAAGGAAATACTGATGGTCAATATGCATTAGGCTATATGTACCATAATGGTATCGGTGTTTCCAAAGATTATGTTAAAGCTGCGGAATGGTATAGAAAGGCTGCTAGGAGAGATATGAGGGCTAGAAAGGTTTTGGCCTCTCCGATGTTCAAATTTAAAACATTTATAACGAAAATTTTCAATTAAAAAACTCAATTGATATTTGAAAAAATAGAAACATATAATTTCTTATAATTATTTTTTCAACTTTTATTGTTTACAATTAATACGATGGTCAATATAATACGCCAGATGGTTATATGAAATGTCCTATATGCCATGGAACTAAAAGGTGTAATGTATGCCAAGGTACTGGAAGTGTGTAAGGCATAATGCAAGTTTCAATGCCAAATGAAGTTAGCTTCATTCATCGAACTTCATTTGCGCCAAAGCAAGACAAAACGGAAAAACTTGTAAACCTAACACCAGTCTGGTTTGCAAGTTTTTTCGTTTCCAGTGATAGCAAGGTTACTTTTTCCCCACTCTATAACATAAAAGGTATCACAATTTAAACATTAGAGAATTAATGATATGAGCAAGACAAGTATTATAGATACAGCAGTATTGAAAGAGAAGGTACGGGGGATGCAATGAAGGTGGGATGCTTTTGTGCCAGACCCGTTTTGTTGCTCCACTTCATCATGGTCAGCAAGGACACCCCAAAGAGCGATAAGTTGATGATTTTGGTAACTATGTATAAAAAGAGATAAGGCTATGGGTAAAAAGATTTTTAATGATTCCTATGAAATAATGGAAGAACTTAGAGGTGAAAAAAGAAGTTTTATCCTCACCAATAAGGAAACTTTGCATATAAGCAAAAAGGTTACGCAAACAATAAAACTTGATGGTGAGCACTTGACATTCAAAGGCAATGTCCATGTCTCGGTCGGCAAAGAATATCGTATCGAGTATGATAAAACTGCTTTTCGAGTGGAATATAGCTGTAAATATTTTCATCCCGAATCTGGAAGAAAGATGAAGCCTGGTGGTGACGGTAAAATTGTTACATATACGTTTACCCCATTGAAGAAAGGGCAATTTGAAATTTACGAAGTAGAGGGCTTTCGTGATCATGAAACCTCAAGAACTGAGCATACAATAGTAGTCATATAGCCAGTTGTAAGATTTCATCAAGAAATTATGATAACAAAGAATTTAGAGTCCCTTAGATAAGTTAAGGTTTGGTGCTTTTTTCAAAATTCATAAAAAATGAGAATAGAGTATGAAAAAGGATAAATTATTTATGAAAGAAAAGCCTGTCATTGGTATGATTCATACCAATCATACAGACGAAGAATCGTCATTGCAACTTGCACAAAAGGAGATAGAAATATATCTGAAGTATGGAGTGTATCCTTTGATAGAGAACTATTTTGGCGACGATGATGATTGTGAGAATATATTAAGATGGATGCAGCAAAAGCATAACGATAAAATATATGGGCTGAATATCTTAGGCGATATTTACCGATCATTTGAATTGGCAGAAAAGTATGGGGTGAGTTTTATACAGATAGACTCGGTATGTGGGCATTTAGAGCCTGACCTTGACGAAGAATATGAATCGATGCTCAAGTTCTTGCGTAGAAATTCTGATTGTACTGTATTGGGTGGAGTGCGTTTTAAATACCAACCTGTAAACTCAGGACGCACTTTGGCCGAAGACTTAAAAATTGGCATGGGACGTTGCGATGCTGTAGTATGCACGGGAGAAGGCACTGGCTTGGCTACCCCGATGGATAAGGTAGGGAAATTCAAGCAAATTCTGGGCGATTCCCCTGTAATTATTGGTGCTGGCGTTACAATCGATATGGTTGAAGCATGTCGCAGGAATAGCGATGGAGTCATTGTCGGAAGTTGGTTTAAAGACAACCACAGAGCGGAATACTCCGTCAACGAAGATAATGTGAAAGATTTCATGCTGCGCTGGAATGCCCACACATAAATAGCGTATTGAATGACGGAAGAATTAAAAAAGGAGAAAGTATGAAGTGTAATTATAAAAATCAATACATTAAGTTGGGTCTACTCTCAATAGTTTTAGCCTTGTTCGGACAATTATCCCTTGTTCAAGTGAAGGCTGCAGTCGATACCCTTGGTGCTGATGAGGCTTTGGGCAAGAAGCATGTTACCCAAGTACCTTTGGAGCAGTGCAATCGGATAGATACTTGCAGCGTAACCAGGTTTGCCATTGTTTCAAAAGATGGCAAGTTGGGTATCTATGACTTGGAGAAGCATGAGAATGTGACGGAGATAGATTTGGACGTTGCGGGTTTCTCTCGTCGTTATGTATCAGAAGATGGTATCGAGGTGTTCTATTTTTATGTTGAGAGAGGCATTGAGCGTGGTACTATAGGAGTGGTGGGAGAAGATAATCAAACTGTCGCTATGTGGATGGATAATCCCGAATATGTGGCCAAGCTTGATGAATGCACAACGATAGATAGCGTGATGACTCAGAAATGCCAAGAGGTTTTATCTGGAGGGTTGAAGGCGTTGAACGGCACATACGGACAGATAGCCGTTATTGATGCACAAACAGGAAGATTGAAGACTTGGGTGGCATTGGAGAAAGATGGAGATGGTTATGCTGATGGCAAGCTGTTGAAGCAAGCATGTAGCCATCGCATATTGACGCTTGTTGGTGTTACGCCGATGTTGGCAGATATTGATGGTTCGCTCAAAGACAAGATTGATTTGTGTGGTGGCGTATATAATATAGGTGATAGCATCAGTATCCGTGATCATAACTGGAAATCTGGTGGATATGGTGTGATGACTTGCCGCCAGGCTTTGACGCATAAATCGAATGTTGCGATGTTCAAGATTCTCCTGGTAAACCGTGGCGATGCTGCCTTTGGTATCTGGAAGAATATAACAAGTGCAGAAAAGCATACCAGTGCTATGGAATTGGCTGCAATCCTGAATAGTGTCTATCTGAAGAACGTTCTGATTTTTCCTACTTTGGAAGGTGATTCGGTTACAGAGGAGCCTAATGACATGATGCCTTTGGGACGTAAATATCTGCAGGAAGTCTTGGTCGGCTTAAATAAAGGGGATGGCATACAGGCTGCCTATGCTCCAAAGAAGGTTGAATTGGCTGGCATTTATGGTGATTATCAAGGCGAGGAACTTGAAAACGGCAAACATACACCGGCAGAAATGTCTTTCGTAGGAGTATTCCCGGCCCAAAAACCTCGCTATGCCCTGGCGGTATTCGTCAACAAGCCGGATGAGCCAACGCATAGCTCCAAGGATTTTGCTAACAGCATCGTGAATGAAGTTGTAGAATGGCTGTCAAAGCATTGAAAAACTGATTTTTTTAAACGTTGAACTATATGTAAAGAAGATATGGAAGAGAATTATAATGCAACCTCATGTAATGGGCATGAGTCTCAGGATATGTATGATCCAGAGACCAATACGTTGGATATACGTTCAAATGGTCTTTATCCTTCAAATGTATTGAGCAATCTGTGCAGCAATGGATTTCGTTTCGATGGAATGATATGTGGCAGCATGGAGGGATTCCTTCAATCGTTGAAGAGACAAGACATCAACAAGCAGCGTCAGATATGCAGCATGAAAGGTGGCAATGCGAGAAAGATGAGTGTAACATCATGGCAGACAGACCAAATTGTTTGGTGGAAAGGACAAGCTATTGACAGGCAAAGTGATGAATATCAAGATTTGATACATCGTGCTTACAAGGCAATGTTTGAACAAAGTGAGCGTTTCCGTGCTGCACTGATGCAGACAAGAGGCATGGTGTTGACACATTCTACTGGTGAGGACAATTCTTTCAAAACAATTTTGACACCAACGGAACTGTGTGGAATATTGATGGAGTTGCGTGATAGCTATGACAAGCGAGACAAGACTCAAGAACTTATCGAAAAGTCTGTTGCCATCGAACAGGAAAATTTGGATTCTGAGAAACCAACGGCTAGGAAGATAGTCTATGTTGATATGGGCGGTGTGCTTATGGATTTCCATGCTGGGTTGGAGTTGATAGGTGATGAACTCCGTAAGGAATATGCAGGAAGATACAGAGACGTACCTCATATTGTTTCTTATCTGCCACCTGTAAAAGGTGCAGTCGAGGCTATGCATGCCTTACAACAAAGTGGTAAATACGATGTTTATATCCTTTCAACCTCTCCTTGGAGTAATCCAACCACATGGTCAGACAAAGTGGAATGGATAAATAGATATTTGGACAAGTATTATTGTAAGCATCTCATTCTCTCTCACCACAAGAATCTACTCAGAGGTGACTATATCATTGATGATAGGGGAAAACATGGAACAAGTGGATTCAAGGGAAAATGGCTTCGCTTTGGAAGTGAAGAATTTCCTAATTGGGAGAGTGTACTTGAATATCTCCAGGCGTAAGAAATGATATAGATATCATCAATTAAAAGGTAAAGTAAAGAACTACCGAATAAAGGAAATTGTATCCCTCAGCTCAATTTGATATAAAATCGAATGGGCTGAGGGATTTTTATATACTTTGATGATAGGAATGGTTACTTGTTTTACTCTATACGCATAAACAAATAAAGTTTATAACACAAAAAAATATCAGATAATATGGAAGAGCTAAAAGACAAGACTGCAATGCAGAAGACTCAAATCTTCAATGTGATAATTCTTGACCGTAGTGGTTCTATGCAGAGAATACGTCAAGCAGCAGTGGATGGATTCAACGAAACCTTGGTTGGAATCAAGAAAGCGCAAGAGAAATTTGCCGACACACAGGAGCATTTCGTTTCATTGGTTACTTTTTGTAGCTGTGAGACATGTAATGTTTTTGACAAAGTACCCGTGGGTAAAGCGCATCCGTTGAGCATGAACGACTATGAACCATGTTGTTCAACTCCTTTATACGATGCTATGGGATTCACCCTTACTGCGTTGCATAAACAGATTAAAGACATTGAGGATGTTGCGGTCGTTGTTACTATCATTACTGACGGTTATGAGAATGCGTCCAAAGAATATAATGGTAGCAGCATTAAGGCACTTGTGGAAACACTTCGCAAAGAAGGCTGGACATTCACTTACATGGGAGCAAATCAAGATTCAATGGAAGTTGCTATGTCAATGTCTATCCGCAATGCTCGTAATTTTGATTATAGTTCAGAAGGAACACGTGCTTCCATGCGCAAAGACACCACGACCCGTATGAATTTCTTTTCTCGTCTTTCTCAAATGAAGAATGAGGCTGCTTTTTGTGCAGAACCGATGTCAAAGGAAGAACGTCTTGGTTGCTATGGTAGATTGGCAGATGAAGCCTTTGATGAGGAGGAAAATAAGTAGAAGCTTAAAATAAGAGGCATATGAAAAGTTTAATGAACAATAATACGTTTGAATTATGAAACATTTGGTTACAATAATCTTGTTTAATGTGTTGTGTCTGACAGCTAATGCCCAGACGTCAGATTTCTACACTCGCCAAGCCCGGTCGTACCAACGTGAAGCTGCTTATTATATGCGGCAAGCAGACAGCTATCAGCGAGAGGCCGACTACTATAACAGACAGACGCAAGGCAATCTGCGAGAGGCCGAATATTACACAAGGCAGAAAAAATATGACAGGGCAAAGACTTATCAGAACAGGGCAAAGAGCACGACCGATAAAGCCTTGGCCTACTCTCGCCAGGCAGACAACGCGAGAGAAAGGGCGGCAGACTATATGAGAAAGGCAGACGCCATGTTGAGCAAAAGCAAAAAATGAGGATATAACAAACAGAAGACGATGAAAAGAGCTATTATATTATTTTGGAAAGGGCTGACAGGCATCCTTGCGGCAACAGCCGAGTGGTTTACTGTCATTCTCGGCATGCGTGACGAATCGAAGTATGGCAAGGTCATTCGCCGTGTGGTGGGCGGATGTTTCGCCCTCATCATGCTGCTGCTTGCAGGTACGGCCCTGAACGATTGCATAAACCATCTTTATTACAGATATCTGGCTGACAATTCTGACGATAGTTATACCTACTCAGGCCAGTATCTCTCGCGTAATGTCACTTATTACAGTCAGGAGTATCTGACCAATGGTTATGTGGAGACTCGCGACGGAAAGAAGACGGTGAAGAACATCCATTGGATTGCCAAGCCTTTGGGCAACGACTCGTTGGTGTGCTACAGCAATGGCGACCGTCGCGGCTATTTCAACCTGCTTACGGGAGAGCTGGCTGTCAAGCCGCAATATAAACATGCATGGGTGTTTTCCGACGGACTGGCATCGGTTGACGACAATGGCTGGATCAAGTTTATTGATGCCAAAGGCAATGTGGCCATAGATCTTAAAATTCCGTACATCTCTGGGGCTGACGGATATGTGTTCCATAACGGCCATTGTGTGCTCCATAGCAACCGCCGCGACAAGTTCGGCATGATCGACAAGCACGGCCAGTGGGTGATGAAAGCCGAGTTTGACCGCATTCAGCCTGTCGACTCGTTCTGGATTGCCAGTAGGGGAGGGAAGCAATGTGTCCTGTCAGGCAACCTTTCTGTCGTTCTGCCGTTCATTGATGCCGACCTATGGGTTTCAGACAATGGCATATCGGCAGAGATGGCAGACCACACCCTTCGAAAGTATGACCTGCAGGGCAATCTGGTTGACGATTTCTTGATCAGTGGGGTGGAAAACATGGCTTATGAGAGTGGCGAACTGCGCTATCTCAAAACCCACGATGGAGACGAGGAAGGCAATATGACAGGCGAGACGGAAGACATTAATCCCTCTCCCGTACACAAAACAGCCCGGTGCAAACGCTACGAGGCTGCAAGCGGGTGGTATGGACTGATGTCGCCCGACGGAAAGGTGCTGACTATGCCCTGCTACAGCGAGATATCTGCCATTGGCTACGACCTGTATCTTTGCAAGATCGGCAGCATGAACGGTGAGGTATTGAACGGAAAAGGGATAAGGGTGAAATAGGGAAATGGTATAACTAACAGAGCCCACTTCTAAAGGTGGGCTCTGTATTATATGCCAATTGTGCAAGAGCTTATGAACGAATGTCTTAAAGCATAAGCTATAAAACTGATGGATTATTTGCTCTTTATATCGTGAAGCAACAAGTCGCTACATGATTCCCTCACCTCATCAAAGATCTCCTTACATCTGCGCTCCGACATTTTGTTTTTCATACCCACAGTTAGATCATCACTTATATGCCTTTTTCTTGTTCATGTTTCGTTTTATCTGCTGTAGTTCTTCCATTGTAGAATATTTGGGTGAGGCAAAGAGGTATCTCATCTCTGAAGTATACTCCATAACCATTGCTATACTAATCAGATTTTTAAGCGAAATAAGCCCTTTTTGTTCAAAACGTGCGATATTGCTAATGGCCACCCCCGACTTCTTTGCGATGTCTTCTCGTGTGAGATTCTTTTCGATACGACGTCTTCTGAAGTCATTGGCAATCTCCATAGATATCTCATCAGGATTATTATGAAGATAGTTCTCCAGTACGGATAATATATTACTATTTTCTTGCATATTCTTTTATAAACTAACAATATATTAGCAGTTGCAAAGATATGAAAATAATGGATATAAAACAAGATTTTTTCATGAAAACTTGAGCTGCTTATTGTTAATATTTCAATGAAATCTGCTCTTGCGATATTTTTCTTGATGAAACGTTTGCATTGTCAATAATTCTTTGTATCTTTGAATTGATATTCGATATACAGTGGTGCTAACTCCTGCATATCACCATTAAGTTCTCATAATAAGAAAAACAAGTATATAGCTGAAAAATGAAACAAAATAAGTCTTTACATAACATTGTACAGAAACTAAAGAGAAATGAACTCATTAGATATGCAACAAACTTAGGTGTGGAAATTGATGAAAAATCAGATATGTCAAAGCTGCGCAAAGCATATACGGAGTTCGTGTTGTCCCACCCGAAGAATCTGCTTATGATGCTGCCAAAGTCTGACCTTGATATTATTAGAAAGGCAAAAAATATAAAAGTAGGAAAGGGCGTGGAAAGAGTGGATGATCACCTGATACCCATTATGGTGATGTATGGGTTAGCAGATATCGATACGCCCCAGGAAGATTATATCGTTGTCACCATTGCTGAAGATTTACAGCCGCTTCTGATACAGCACATTGATTGGGCTTTAGAATCGGAGCAAAATCAACATCGCATGAGCGTGGAAATCATTACCGAGGGATTGGCTAACATTTTTGGCATCGTAACGCAAGAGGAAATTAGAAAATATCTGAAACAGGTTATTCAGAACGATAATGACGAAGATGCAATGAAAGTGTTTCAGATAGTACGCCATTATTCGTTACTGCTTGACAGCATGGAGTATGCTGAAGACCTTGAAAATGCGAAAGAAGAAGATATCCGTTTCGTATCCAGATACGGATGGGAAGATAAGCGAAAGATGGCACATTTTATTGCCCAACATTCCAAGAATATAGATTCTGTACCAGTGTTCTCGCTTGAAGAATTGGCGAAATCGTCAGGAGTCCTGTTTCCATTCATTCCCAATCTGAAGAAGGACGAATTTATGCACTACCTCACTGATCAGATAGGGTTTGATGAACTCAACGCATATATCGTTTGCTTCAATCTGTGGTATTACAAGATACACTATGGTGAGTCTTCTCTTGACGACATGCCGATGGAAGTTTATTTCTTAAGCCGTGTATTGGCAGAAATAGATCAAGATCTGACAGACAGACAGGCAGAAGAAGGGATACAGAGACTTGCTGACTTTGTCGACAACCTTCCTCTATGGCATCTGCGAGGCTTCACGGCAGCAGATTATCCCTCTGAAGCCTTTGTCTCAAAGACATCGACTAAGGAGCCGTTGGGTTCTATGCTGAGAAAAGTAAAGCGTGAAGCCAGCCTGTTTAGAGGTGTCCTTAACGAAAAGCCATATCTGTCCGATCAAACGAAACCGTCAATGGATGATAATCCATGGGCAGGTCAAAAAATTGGACGCAATGATCCATGTCCCTGTGGCAGCGGTTTGAAATATAAGAAATGTCACGGAAAAAACCTGTAAAACCATTCACTCATTTTGTGGAATAGCCTCTTAATGATACAAATCAAACAACCGAATAGGCATAATTTTCAACTTATTATATATAGATAATCCGTCGCAATTTATAAAAATCCGTCGAAATTCGACGGGCTTTATAGCGAAACCGTCCGATTAAATCGAATTCGAAAAGCGAAAGATATATGTTATTAGGAAACAAGATAAAGGAATTAAGAGACAAGCATGAGGTGCTGCAACGTCAACTGGCAGCATACTTGGAGATAGACACCCCAATGTTCAGCAAGATAGAACGTGGCGACCGTAGGGCAAAGCGAAGCCAAGTGATACTATTGGCAAAGTATTTCCATATAGACGAAAAGGATATGCTAACCTTGTGGCTTGCCGATAAGGTTTTGGATACTTTGGAGGGTGAATACGAACTGTGCCTTGATGCGCTTGATACTGCAAAAGCCGAGTTGACGGATGTTAATCGCTAAAATCATCTTATAAAATGCTAAATTGTTACCTTTTATAATAGATTATCGTAATAAATTATTATTTTTGTAAGGTAAAATGCAATAAAAATATGAAGTTAAATCGCATAAAGACAGTTTTAGAGGAGAAAGGAATAAGCCAAACTTGGCTTTCCAAGAAAATGGGCAAGAGTTTTAGTACGGTCAATGCCTATGTGTGCAATCGTACCCAACCCAACCTTACAACGCTTCTTGAAATTGCACAGATATTGTCTGTGGATATGAAGGAACTTATCTCAGACGCGAAAGAACGTACTACTAAATAAAAGACAAGCTATCAAAGATAGACAGTTGCATGGCAGACCTCCAAACCGAGATTGACTATCTCAAGGAATTCAAGCAACGTTTGATAAGTGATGTAGTGACAGGGCAGATATGTGTGGCAAAGCCACAGAAAGGAGAACAACAATGAACAAGGAACAGCAAGACAAAGCAATGTTTGTATCGTTCTGTATAGAGCAATACGCAAAAGCAAAGAATATGACTACTGAAGATGTGGTGAATTTGTTTGAGCAATATGGCATCGCAGAGCATTTCTGTGAGTTCTATGATGTGCTTCACACACAAGGCGCACAGTGGCTGGTTGAAGAAATTGATGAAATGATAAACGAAAGAAGAAATTGAGCAAAGTATATCATGGAAGTATCGAGGAAGTTAGAAACCCAGAGATACGTCAGCCCAACCGTTCTCTCGACTATATTTTCCACACGGAGAAATCGCTGCTTGCCATTAAATTTGTGGAATCAAAAATTACAAAGTTATGAATGCAAAAATAACGCAAGACAACTTGTATATGTTGCTGCCATTAAAGATAGGATGGCTTGCCCCTTGGCTCTTAGAAGACAAGGGAATAAGCCTTACGGATGCAATCAACCGTATATATCGCTCAAAACTCTTTAAGAAGCTATCCACCGAAAGCACCCAATACTGGCACTTGGGACCAGTGGACTTATACAATGAGCTGAAGAAAGAATTTTAAACAGAATAAATTATGCCAACAGACATATCTCAGTTTTAGCAATGTCGGCGAGACGCGTTCAAACATCGTGTGGAAAAAGTTGAAAGACTATGCCACGGGCCTCTCTTCCGTCCTTTCCGACACCTCTGCCTCTCGCCGTTTCTTCATGCTTAACGGCGTAGAGACCAAGAGCCCGTCGGGCAAGATCGTCGTTGTGAAGAGTGGCACAAAGGTGCGTAAGATGGTTGTTAGATAAACATCTTTCAAGATAAAAAACCAACAAAGCCTGTCGTGGTGAGCGCTTTCTCACCGCGACAGGCTTTGTTGTTTTTTTATCCCACCCAGAAGATATAGGCGAGGCTGATGCTGCTGATGCTAACCCAAAGGAGAACGCCCAGAACGAGGGGACGGAGGCCTACGCTGCGCAACGTGTCTCTGGTTAGCGAGGCGCCTATGAAGAAGAGGGAGAGCGTGATGAGATGCTTGGCGAGCTTGTTGACGGCACCACTAAACTGACTGCCCATGGCCGCTGCACTGTCTCCAAAGAGCGAGGCGTTGCTCAAGATGTAGGTGTTGAAGATTATGGCTACGATGAACCAGATGATGAACAGCGGAATGGTGCTGTACCATGCCTTCGTCTCTCCGCCCTGTCGGGCGAGGGTGGTGCGGAAGAAGAAAGGGGTGACCAACGCCAAGACCACTATCCACAAGGCGCGGGTAAGCTTGATGGTGGTGGCAACCTCAAGGGCACTCACGCCCTGAGCAACCACGAGCTCTGGATGCATCTGGTCGTATGCCGCTCCTGCTCCAACAACGGATGAGGTGTCGTGTATGGCTATGGCTGCCCACATGCCAAACTGCTTCATCGACATGCCCAAGGCATCGCCAATGGTCGGAAACAGAAACAGGGCGATGCCGTTGAGCACAAACACCACGCCCAATGCCACCGACATGCTCTCTGGCTTGGCTTTGATCACAGGTCCAACGGCTGCTATCGCCGAGCCGCCACAGATGGCTGTTCCCGAACTTAGCAGATAGCTTGTCTGAGAGTCTACTTTCAGGAGCTTTCTTCCAAAGAACCAACCCAGAGCCAATGTTCCGAAAACGCTCGCTATGGTGAAGAGCATTCCCTGGCTGCCCGATGCCAACGCCTTGTCGACATTCATGCCAAATCCGAGTCCGATGACAGAATATTGTAGCAGCTTTTTCGACATGGTCTTGTTGAACGTCGGAAAAGCTTTGCCTAACAGCAGGGCGAAGGCAAATCCTAAAGCCAATGCTACTGGCGACGACACCCAATGGGCTACCCAAGAAAACGGACCAAGGTCAAGGGTAAACACTTCTTCTACAAATCCAAAAACCAGAGACACACCAATTAGTGCTACGATGACGATGTAGCAAACTTCATTTCTTTTCATATTTTTTTATTTCTGTTTCCTGTAATGGCGAATGCAATCATGATGCAGCAAGCCTTAACGACCGATTTGGGTTAAAATGTAATTGACTAAAAATATATCGATCAGCGAAAAGTTGTTGCGCTTAACATGCTCAAGCATAAACGCTTACATATAAATTAATTTTTAATGCCTTCTTAAAGATGGCAAAGTTACTGCTTTTTTCTGTATTACGGCTTTTTGTCGCAAAGTTTTTTTGATGTCTATAGCTTTTTGATCGGCACCATGCAGTCGGCCCAAGACGTGTATGAGGCATGGATAAGCTATTTCAAAGAAGAGGTGCTCGAAGGGTTGAAAATGGAATAAACAAACCTGTTGAAACAAAAGAAGGAGGTAAATAGCCACATTTACCTCATTCGATTCGCCGTAGGCCCACTGACCGAATGGAAGTAATAACATGAATTAAACGAATATTTTATTTTGCTCACGGAGCTCTTTTTTTATACGCTCACGGATTTCTTCTATTTATACGCACACGGATCTCACTCACGGATTTTTTGCCTACGGCAGTTCTTGATTATGATTCTTGGATTTCTAATGAGGCACAAAAAATGACATTCGTGAGACATGTGAAACATTGGTGTATCCG
>ULQK01024546.1_pt1 | contig 14582 bp, 13 predicted proteins | sample 1954371 | NCBI WGS metagenome assembly ULQK01 (sample SAMEA4835652, study PRJEB28245) | human gut metagenome | biome: gut microbiome; material: fecal sample | place: Denmark | collected 2008 | reverse complement strand
GCATATGATTGTTCGAGCCATGTATAAGAAGTAAATCATTACCACTATCAACAGGTATTGGTCTCAAAAAATTTGCAACATGCAATGAATTATATTTTTTGTCAGTCTTAAAGACTTTAGCTTTTGAGTAGTCTTTACTTGAAAGCGTTTGGACAATCTTTCCATTAAGAGCATCAAGATAATAACAATTTGTAGAAAAATCTCCACAAACCACAAATGGTTTATTATCACGCTTCACCACACATACAGAATACATAGGAGTACGGTGTACACTATCATATGGAGTAAAAAACCATTTCTTCTCTCCACTAATATCAAGACAAGTTAAACTTCCGTTTGCATTTGCAACGAAAATCTCCTGCTTTCCATCACCGTCAATATCTGCACACCAAATATCATGGTTCATGGTTCCATCTGCAATTTTTGTTCTCCATAATATATCTCCATTATAGTCAGTAGCAAGAATAACACCATTGTAATCTGAACCTATAATTATATTATCTGTCCCTTTTTTTGCTACACGCACCTTCATAACTGTATTGACTTTTGTGTCAATAGATTTAATTCCATTGGCAAACAACAGCAAAGGTACAACACTGAAAAGCGCAGCAGTTATAAAATAATTCCGTTTCATTGTTTACAAATTATATTAACATTCAATATTCAGCAGAAGTAAGCATACTATACTTTTCAAATAATCCATTTCTATTAATTTTAATAATAAACATTTGCAATAAATAAGACTACTTGCCATTGGCAAGTAGTCATGTTATCCTAACCTTTTTACCTTAATATAACATTATTTCTTTCTCTCTGATGCATAAAGAGGATAAGTATGATTATAGTATGTTCCTTTTCCATAATAAGCTCTGCATGTGGCTGTATTACAGGTACAAAAGCAAAAAACGGCTTAACTTTATTTGAACGGATAAATTCCAAAGCCTTTTCATGTATCAAATCTGGAGCATATATTGACTTGTTTTTGATATCATTACCCTCAAATAAAACTTTTTCTTGATTATGCCATAAATGTGTTGGATAATATCTATGCGCTTGTCTCTGACAATTGTAACCAAAGAACTCATCAAATCCTTGCTTATTCGGATCTCCTTCTGAGCCAGGATATCCTAATCCCCATTTGCCAAATGCCCCAGTAACATATCCTTTTTCCTTAAACATTCTAGCCAAAGTATAAGTTCCATCAGCCTTAGGCAATTGTCCCTCACCATCCAATTCTTTATTACCCCTTACTTGTGCATGTCCGGTATATAACCCAATCATTAAGGAACATCTTGACGGAGCAGAGACAGTACATCCCGCATAGAACTGATTAAACTTCATTCCTTGCAAAGCCAAAGCATCGATATTAGGTGTATAGTATTTTTCTTGACCATAACAACTAATATCACCATACCCTAAATCATCAGCTAAAATAAAAACAACATTAGGCAATTTTTCAACTTCTTTTTTTCTGTCCTTGAGTATGAAGACATTACTCCTAGTATTAATAAAGCAGATAAATTTACTGTTTTCATAAAAGGCATACAAATATAAAGTTAATACACACAAAAGTACTTATATAAATATTTCTATACGTATTAATGAATAAATTTAATGTATCTACAGATACAAACCTCCTAAATTAATGTGATAGTCATTATTTTAAACCCAGAGGCACATATAATTTACCGCAAGATACAGCTCTAATTAATATTCATACCATATTTGCATACAAAGAACAAAAGATTAATTATAGTTTATTTTATCATGAAAAATTATTTATTAATAAGCTCACTTATTACTCCGTTTGCCATAGGAGTGACAAGCTGCTCGTCTAAAACGACAAAAGAGCAAACAACAAAACCTAATGTTATAGTAATCCTTACAGATGATTTAGGTTATGGTGATGTTAGTGCGTATGGAAGTAAAACTATTTCTACACCAAACATTGACAAGTTAGCAAATGGAGGTGTATGCTTTACAGATGGACATGCAACCTCTGCTACATCTACTCCAAGCCGTTATGCAATGTTTACAGGCTTGTATCCATGGAAAAACAAAAATGCAAAAATTCTTCCGGGAGATGCACCTCTTCTTATAGATACAGCTCAGTATACTATGCCTAAAATGTTTAGAAATGCAGGATATACAACAGCTGCAATTGGGAAATGGCACTTAGGTATGGGCTCAGGTAATCCAGATTGGAACAAAAGAGTCACACCAGGAGCAAATGAAATAGGGTTTGACTATTCATGTCTCATTGCAGCAACAAACGACAGAGTTCCTACTGTTTACGTCGAAAACGGTATGGTTGTAGGCCTTGATCCTGAAGACCCTATTCAAGTAAGTTATGAAAAAAACTTTGAAGGAGAACCTACGGCTCTGGATCATCCCGAGATGCTAAAGATGCAATGGGCTCACGGTCATAATAATTCTATTGTCAATGGCATTCCTCGAATTGGTTATATGAAGGGAGGTGAAAAAGCAAAATGGGTAGACGAAGATATGGCTGATTATTTTGTGGATAAAGTAATGAACTTTATTGATGAAAATAAAGAGAAGCCGTTCTTCCTTTATTACGGATTGCACCAACCTCATGTTCCACGTGCTCCACACCAACGATTTGTTGGAAAAACCACAATGGGACCTCGTGGTGATGCCATCGTAGAAGCAGACTGGTGTGTAGGTCAACTCATAAATAAATTAGAAAAGGAAGGACTTCTTGAAAATACTTTGATTGTATTCTCAAGTGACAATGGTCCTGTTCTTAACGATGGATACAAAGACCAATCGCCAGAATTAGTAGGCGAACATAAACCGAATGGTGGTATGAGAGGAGGAAAATACAGCTTATTTGAAGCTGGAACAAGAGTTCCATTTTTTGTATATTGGAAAGGACACATCAAGCCAATAAAATCTGATGCATTAATATCTCATATGGATATGCTCGCATCATTTGCAGAACTTATTGACGTAAATATCCCGGAAGGACTGGACTCTAAGAACTATCTTCCAGTATTCATGGGACAATCTACAGAAGGAAGAAAATCATTTATTACGGAGGCTATGGGAAGATTAGCATATAGAAAAGGTGATTATGCACTGATTCCTCCATACAAAGGTGAAAAAATTAATAAAACCGGCAACGAACTTGGAACAATGGAAGATTTTGCATTATTTAATGTAAAAGAAGATTTTTCTCAGGATAAGAATCTTGCTGACGAAGAAAAAGAAAAACTACAAGAAATGAAAAACGAATTTCTTAATACTGTAGGAAACTATTATAACCCGAAAAAAAGAGGAGAAACTCTGAAATAAATATATTATTAACCAGGTGGTAAATTTATTATAAGTTTATCACCTGTATTTACTTATTACAAAAAAACAATTATGATTTTAAAAGGAATCTATAAAAAATATGCAGTTACTGCAATATCATTATTATTTGCAAATTCTTTTATTCTTGCACAAGAAATTATAAATATTCCATTGCAAGACGGTGATGCAACATGGAGCATAAGAAAGGCTATAGAAAATGCAAAAACAGATGATATAAAAATTAATCTTCAGAAGGGTACATACTTTTGCAAACCAGACTATGCAACAGAAAAATATTGTGCTATAACAAACCATGGTAACGGAATAAAGAAAATTATTTTCCCTATAAAAGGATTCAAAAAAGTTGAATTGGAAGGAAATGGTGCTACGATCTTATGCCATGGACAACTATTCCCTTTTTTATTTGAAGAATGTAACAATGTAAAGATTTCTGGAGTAACTGTAAATTGGGATATTCCTTTTACATTTCTTGGAGAGGTTATTGCTATTAATCCTAAAGAAGGTTGGAGAGAAATTAAACCTATGCGCGAAGGATTTTCATGGAAATTAGAAAAAAACAAGATTATGTTTCCTAATATAGACGGATTCAATTATTCTATATTGGGCAGCACTCTACCATTCGATAAAACAACAAAAAAAGTAGTTACTGGTGCACAAGATATGCATAGTGACCCTACAAAGGTAATCGAACTTCCTAACGGAAATCTTCGCATATATGAAAAGCAAAAATATTACCCGCCAATCGGCTCATTATTAAGTTCTAAAGGAGATAGAGAAAAGGACCGCTATGCTCCTGCATTTGATTTTAAAGAATGCCAGAATATCAATATAAATAATGTGACCGTACATCATGCGCTTGGTATGGCGTATTTGTTTGAACGCTCTGAAGATATAAAAGTCTTAAATTCAAAAGTTGTTTTACCACCAAATACCAATAGAGTGATTTCGTCTACAGCAGATGCAACTCATTTTGCCAACTGTAAGGGTGATATCTTGATTGAAGGATGTAGATTTGAGAATATGCTTGATGATGGCACAAATGTTCATGGCACATATGTAGAAGTAAACAAAATTATTGACTCAAGAACCATACGAGTGAAATTGAAACACTTTGAGCAATTAGGGTTCAAGTTTGCAGCTCCAGGTGACGAAATGTGGTTTATCAAGTACCCATCACCGGCAAGAGCTGAAACAAACAAAGTAACAAATGTAAATGTACTTAATGAAACATACATGGATCTGACATTCGAAAAAAATATACCAACTGAGTTGAAAATAGGTGATATAGTAGAAAATAAGACTTGGAATCCTACATTTACAGTAAGAGGCTGTACAATCAGAAATCATAGAGCCAGAAATCTTATTCTAAAAACTCCTCTAAAAACTGTTATTGAAGACAATAATCTGTCATCAATGATGTCTGCAATTCTCTTTAGAGGTGAAACATTCTTTTGGTTTGAATCAGGAGCTGTAAATGATGTCATCATAAGAAACAATAAATTCAAGAATTACGCAGACTGCGGAAAACCTCATGCTGCAATATATATAACTCCACGCCTTAGTGAAAATTTTGACCAAACAGAATGTTATGATAAAAATATCCAAATAATCAACAACGAAATTGACGGATTTAATCCGAGGGCAGTATGGGCAGACAGGGCTGAGAATCTCATAATTAAAGATAATAAGATAAACCTTAATGACGAAGAAAGAGCTCCGTTTCCTGATGCGCCTGTATTCCAGTTAGAAAATTGCAAGAATATTATTATTGAAGATAATACCCATACAGGTTTAAAGCCTGCTAAGGTGTTGCAAGCTGACAAAAAATCTAGAGAAACTTTAATATTAAAAGGAAATAAAAATCTAAAATTTGAATAGTCATGAAAAATAATCTTATTACCGCCTCTGCCCTACTATTAGGATGTCAGTCCATATCTTATGCAAAGGAACAACCTAATATAGTAATTCTGTTTGTAGACGATCTTGGCTGGGCTGACTTGGGATATAACAATCCTGTATTTGATACTCCTAATATCAACAAACTAAAATCTGATGGATTATATTTTTCTAGGGCATACGTAGCAAGTGCTACTTCAAGTCCGAGCAGAGCATCTCTTATGACTGGTAAAGAGTCATTAAGATGTGGATTTGTAAGACATATATATGGTAAAGATACAAGCCTTGAATTTGAAACATTTGAAAATGATCCAGGAAAAATGAAATCAAGAGCATATCTCCCATTAGAAGAAATCACTTATGCCGAAAGACTTAAAGATTTTGGCTACTATAATATGTTCGTAGGAAAATGGCATCTTGGTACAGAATCATATTTTCCTACAAAACAAGGTTTTGACGCAATGTATGGCACGTGCGAACATGGACACCCGAACAGTTATTACCAACCATTTTTCAAAACAAATAATCCTTTCCCAAAAGCTGGAAAGAATGACTATCTGATAAACATGGTTGGGAATGGAGCTGTTGATTTCATTAATAAATATGACAAAAAAGCACCATTCCTACTCAATGTGTGGTACTATGGTGTACATGGTCCACAAATAGGAAGAAAAGATCTGGTAGTTAAATATGAGAAGAAAGGACTTAACGGAAAATATGCACAATATGCAGCGATGATAGAGGCTCTTGACGAAACAGTTGGTGAAATTCGCAATTCATTAGATAAAAAAGGAATAGCGGATAATACAATTATTATATTTGCTTCAGATCAAGGCGGTGCTTTCAAAAATGGACATTTAAGAGGTGGTAAAATAGGTGGAGATGCTCTGGCTGAAGGTGGTTCAAGAGTTCCATTTATAATTTATGACCCAACACGCAAAGATATGATGGGTAAGACTGTCTCAGATCCAATAGAAACTATAGATGTGTACCCAACTCTAGTTGAATTCGCATCAGGCAAGCCTTGTAAAGATGAACAAGTAACGGGTAAAAGCCTTGTGCCAGTTCTAAATGGTAAAAAGCTCAAAAAAAGGGATTTGTTTATGTTCAGAAGCTATGAAGATCAGAATGCAGCAATAATAAACGGTGACTGGAAACTAATTAAATACCGTAGTGGAAAAGTTCAACTTTATAACATCAAAAATGACGAGAGCGAAACTACAAATTTAATAAATGTATATCCTGACAAAAGTGAAGACATGCTTGAAAGACTTAATAACTGGATAGAAGAAGCTACTCCAAAAGAATTGTTATAATTTAATCTTATGACCTATATGAGAAATACAAGTTTACTAACCCTATTATTTTTATCTTTAATATTCAGTTTATCAGCCAACAAGACATGTCTGAACAAAGACTGGAATTTTTTTTATGGAGATATACCAGAGGCTAGATATGCAGATTACGATGACTCGGAATGGAGAGTTCAGAATCTTCCACATGACTGGGCTTTCGAAAATGGATATTCTGCTAATGCCCACAAAAAGATAAGGGGGCTATCTTGGTGGAGGTATAGGATGGTATAGAAAAGAAATATATTTATCAGGTAAAGAACTGGAAAAAGATTTTATCTTTATTGATTTTGAAGCTTCATATATGAATAATCAAGTATGGATAAATGGAAATCTTGCCGGTGAAAGGTATCAGAGAATAATAAAATGGTATCTGAAAGTACAGGTACCTTGTCATACTCATCAGATGACAAAGTGCCCATATTTTACATACTATTCAGTTATATATCTCACAATAAATATACTTATCTCTTAAAGAGCTATTACCGGCAAACCTACAAGCAACAGCGTTATTATGTCAGTGGTAAGAGTTATTATAGCAGAAATAACAAAAGCTATAACTATAGCATGCTTTCGATAACGCTTCATAAAGTCTGAAGCTACAAGTTTCAGCTTTGCCATCAACCATGCAATCATAGGAATTTCAAAAACTATTCCCATCAACAAACTCAATACCACCAATGTGTCAATATACGAACTTAACAGTATAGTATTACTCACCTCACTGCTTACACTATATGTGGCAAGAAACCTCAACGTCAAAGGGAAAATAAGGAAATAGCTTAACAACATTCCAATTATAAACAATATATATCCCCAAGACAATAAATAGAAAGTATATTTCTTCTCTTCCGCGTATAATGCAGGCGAAACAAAAGAAAACAACTTATAGATTATATAAGGAGAAGAAAGTAAAATTCCTACATAAAACGAAACCGTCATATGTGCTACAAACTGTCCTGACAGATTTGTATTTATCAGTTCCAACTGTAATATATCGTTATCAGAAGAATTTTCTGAACCAAGAAATCCGGAAATTATATCAAAAAAATCATAGATAAAAAAATCAGGATTCTTTGATGAAGGTATAATAGAAAACAATTCATCTTTCAATAAGAATGATACAACTACAGAAACAAAAATGACTATCAGAATTTTAAAAATAACGTATCTAAGCTCCTCCAGATGTTCCCAAAAGCTTAAGTCCTTTTCATTCACTTTTCCGTATCACTTTTCTTATTTTCCGGGTTAACTGTTTCCTCTACAGTTTCATCTATACCATTCATACCATCCTTAAAACTCTTACCCCCCTTACCCAGACCTTTCATTAACTCAGGAATCTTTTTACCTCCAAACAAAAGGAGTATGATAAGAGCCAAAAATATAAGTTCCTGACCGCCTATACCTAAAAGCAATTATTGCTGTCCGATAAAAAATTCGCGAAGGCATAAAATTAGGGCTGACTTCATTTGCGAGGTCAGCCCTAATTTTATTGTTTTGTAAAATTTTTATCGGACAGTAATATTTTTTTTTCACTATTCTCATGCGTCCGTGAGACCTCCTCGGATAAGGGTATTAACTTTCCACCTTATGTCTGCTTCATCTACATTAACCGTTCCGAATAGCTATAGGGCTTTGGTTTGTGTTGCAACCTTACCCACGGTTTTATGCCTTATATGAAGTTTCTGTCCGTCAGACCAGATGTTTGCCGCCAGCTTCTTTCAGATTCCACCTCGCAGTGGACACCCTTGCTTTTGGCTATATGATTCCCGCTATTAGGGCTCATTGGGGACTTCCACCCGTTAGCTAATACTCATGCCGAGCATACAACAAGACTCGACCATTGAATATACAATGGTCGAGAGGTATTTTTTATATGCAATCGATTTTATCGGACAGCAATAAAAAGCAATAAATTACACATAACGATAATTATAATAAAAATGATTTAATAACATCTAATCTCAAAAAGTTTCACATCAGAAGCACCATAAGTTTCCTTCAGATTCACACGTATTCTGGAAGTGGAAACAGATGGGAATTTCAGCCTTACTAGTCTGTGCAAGTTATTGTCAACTTCTGCCAACTCTTTCCATGAGCCATTAATTTCAGCCTCAACAGAAACTTTCTTTACAAGTTCAACTGGCATTCCAGGTCTCTGCTTTCTTCTCTTTTCTATATATAGGGTGAATCTGTATTTCACAATGAAGATTTGAATCACATTTTATTTCAACAGAAGACAACGAAACTGGTTTATCCCAGGAAAGAATCAAATCAGGGTTCAATCCGTCAGACTGCCAATGGTGTATACGTTCCACCTCATCTCTACTATAACCATCTGTTAATAATGCAACATTGCCAGAGATTGTAGACGAGGCTTCAATCTTCGCCTTGCGTGCCAAGTCAGCTCCGTCGTTTGCTGGACGGTTCGGAATATAGCAGTCATCGCGTAAAAGTCTTTCCTGAAGCTCCGGAATGTGTTTCTTGTAAACTCCTCTTGGAGAAGCCTTATACTCCATACACATGGCAGCAGCAGTACCCGCAGCTTGTCCCATAAGACCACAAATTGCAATAAGTCTGGTTGCAGAAAGAGCTATATGAGTTACACTTACATTTCTTCCTGCAAACATAAGATTATCAATATTCTTAGAATAAATACATCTGTATGGTATTTCAAACATCTTCTCAAATCTTTGATGGAAATAGCTTGCAGGTTCTTTATCATTAAGAATTCCACCCGGACAATGTTCGTCAAGAGACCATCCTCCACCATAAGCAATTGCATCTTCAAAATGAGTGAACTTTGTCAAATCGTTTTCATTAAGGATATAGTCACCCATAAAACGCCTTGACTTACGTCTTCCAGGAACAGAACCAACCCAGTCTAAAACCAGATTTGCTGCTTCAGGAAATTTTCCTGAATTTTTGACATAATCCCATGCACCATACAAATATCCGAGCAACTTATGACGGATTTCTTCCGTAACATCAACAATATCCAAATCACTTCCCAATTCTACCCACCAAAATCCACAACTTAATTGTGTAATTGTACGTTTATTTGCTTTACTAGGATCATATTTGATAGTAAAAGAAGGAGGATTGAAAGGTACAGGATACCCCATATCCTTGGAGCTGAACTGGATACTGTCTCCCATCACCCATCCGTCCGGCTCGTCTGGAGCATATTTCTCATTAAATTCAGCCTTACCTTCTCTTCCGCTCCTATATTCAGCACCGGCACTTGCAGCCAACGCACCATCGCCGGAGCAGTCTATGAATATATCAGCATTTATTATGATTTTAGCCTCGGTAGACATTTGGAAACAGATAGCTTTCTTTATCGAATTTCCATCCATAACAGCCTCCATAGCCTGAGTATTAAGCATCAGTGTCAGATTCTCCTGGCGTGTTACATAATCGTACATCACATGGTCCCACACTTCCCATGAGTTCTGCACATTATAATATCGGTTTTCCAACTGGATTTCCTCCACTATACCAGTTTCCCTGTCGACTCCAAACTTATTCTTGAAATGATAAGATCCGCTTATCGGTACATGAATCTCACTTGAAGCATTACCACCAAGAACCGGTCTGTTCTGAACTAAAACAGTTTTAGCGCCGTGTCGGGCTGCAGATACAGCCGCTCACAATCCGGCTACTCCACCACCGATTACTGCTACATCAAAAACATATTCCTTTTCGCGCTTTACAGAAGAAGTATCCTTCTTGCCCATATATTTCCAGTTATCATCGCGTTTAGGCCAATCGGTCTTTGACTTGAATTTACTATCTACATTAGCCAATGAATATCCTCCCATTGACAAAAAAGCTGTCGTAAGAATAGAGTTTCTTAAGAATTCACGTCTTTTCATGTGTTTATAGATTTATTGTTCGCATAATATTTATCAATTTTTTCACCATCGTAAAGGGAAGAAAACCGTCATTTCGCATTCTCCTCTATTGGCCCAGGAATCATAAGGTATAAGCTTCAACGTAAAATCATCATATCCACGTTTCAATGGTGAATAAAGGTTCTTTTCATCAAAAGAAGACTTTCTGACCATAGCTTCTGTTGTCAAAGTTCTGACATCACCCAGTAATGACTTGTCAAACTTTTCAACGAATTTTGCATCAGAAGGAATAATGATGTCCTTCATTTCTACTCCCTCCGGCAAATCGACAGCTTCAGCACAATATACAATAGGTCCGCATGAAACTGCAACCTGGTTTCTCAATTCTTCAACCATAGGATTTGCCTGTAAGCATTCTATTTTCCGCCATGACAATTTTATCGGCTGTTTTTCAGCCGATAAAATAAAAATGTCCGCAAGAAAATAGTTTAGTTTTAACATTCCGATTGATAAAAACATGGCAGAAGGGCTTTTTTGTCGCAGTCCTTACCATGAAGAATACATTCAAACAAGTGCTTCAGGTAATCCTGAGGATCTATGTCATTAAGCTTGCAGCTTTCTATCAGAGAAAAGATGAATGCCGAGTTTCCTGCTGCATCCTCACTGCCTATGTTCATACAGTTCTTGAGCAGCAGCTTTACAGGTTTCATCCTTTGCTCACAGAGGTTGTTCGATATTTCCGCAGAACCGTCCTTGAGGATATTTTTCAGGGATTTCCACTGGTTTATCGTATAGTTCACAGCCTTTCTCATCAGTTCGTTTGCCATGAGTTTAGTATCCTGCATCATCATGACCACCTTATGATGGATACATTCAAGAATAGGTCTCGTAAGCTTAAGTCTTTTTTCCTTAATCTGCTCACCGCTGAGTTTCATTGTGCGGAACAAGTCTTCATTTCTGAACATATCACCGATAGGGTCTATTATATCCATCGCAGTTCTGTCTGATGGCAAGGCATCGACCCACAGCCTCCTGCAGTGTGTCCAGCATCCTATATGAAGCACCTTTGAGTCTTCTCCGTCGAACATCCTGTAAACCGTATATCCGTCTGTAGATACAGATCCCATAAAATGTTCAAGGAAGGTCTTTGCTACATCAGAGGCTCTGCTGCCGTTATTGTAATGATAGTAAACCAACTTGACATGCTTTGCAAAAAAAGCCCATAAATACTTTCTCCTGTAAGCCTTGCCTTCCGGTGTTTCAACTCCGACAAGTTCGGTCGTCTCGTCAACCATAAGGTATTTTGCCTGTTGTACAAACTCCTTGAAGACATCTTCCATAAACTCCCTAAGCCTGGAGATTCCGTTATGGATATAGCCGTTCAGCGTGGTATTGCTTATGTGGATGCCTTCTCTTGCAAGCAGTCTTATCTGTCTGTTCTCAGGCATACTGAAGTCATATTTCAGACAAAGCAGACGGGCAAGCAAATCAGGGGAGAAGATTCCTCCAAGGTTTTTCAAGGGATGCTCCATCGTGTTAGTGAAAGTGCCGTCTGCAAGCTTTACCCTTGCCACCTTGTACACATGCTCCACGTTATGAGCACGCACATGTTCTATAAACCTGTATTCCCACACATCAGCCATTCCGTTACGCTTCATAAGCCTTGCACCATCCGGGAGTTGGTAATAGTCTTCTATTTCATGAACAATTACCTTATCCACCTTCAGCCTGCTCTTTTCTGCACGGGGAGCAGTTTCCTTTTTCCTTGAAGGCCTGCAGTTCTGTGCAGGTACGTTACCGGAAGAGGTATTGCTGCCGGTACCGTTACCATCGGTCTTATTATCATCATCACCTTTCTTGCCAGAACCGTCGTACTCGGACTTCTCCATTGCAGACTTGTCAATGTTACGGTTGTTCAGCAGCCTTCTTTGTTCTGAGGTACGGCCGAAACGGTGTTTCCTGCTGCCCTCAAGCTGAAGCCTGAGATTGGATATCTCATTTGCCAGCATCATGTTCACCTCGTCTTTTGCCTCAAGCTGCTTTCTCATAAGTTCCATTTCCTTTCGATTATTCTCGACTGTTGTGGACAACTCATTGATTGTATCAACCATAGCCTTGGAGTTCTCTTTGTTTGATTCTTCAATAGCCTTAAGCCTCGCAATCAGTTCGTTTACCTGTTTGCGAAGCCCCGCCTTTTCCTCATTCGCCAGACCCAGCTGGCAGCAAAGTAACTCGTATGCTCTTTCATCAATCATGATATAAAGGTACGAAAAATCAGGCAGTTACGCAAACTTTTTATCGTTTATTTTGTATCATTTTGTTGATAATCAATGTATTAATATTAATCTTTCGGACTGACGTACATCTTGTCAACTACTATGCTTTCCGTAAGATAGGCCATGTCCGACCATTGTATCCGGTAGCATTTGGAGACTTCATCAAACACAGGTTTCTTGAATCTCCCCATGACAGGACGTTTCTCGTAAAGCACATAAAATCCGCGTTCATAATGAAGTATTTTCACAACTTTTCGGTTCCTGGACATGAACATATATACATTGGATGCATTGCTCGGGTCAAGTGACATCTCTTCCCTTATACTCTCACACAGGCGGAAGATTCCTTTCCGCAAATCCACATTACCGTTGAACAGGTAATAGTTCAGGTTAGCACTCAGTCCAAGCATATCATCCTATCATTTTATTAAGCAACAGGCTCAAGTCAAGAACTGTGGTGTTTCTCAGGAACAGTGTGGCACCTGATGTCAATTGCAGCTTAACCCATCTTATAGGAGATTCACCTTCAGGTTGTTTCACCTCCAACTTTACGGTTGGACTGTTGCAAGGCTTGCCGGTTATCCGGACTTTGGCAACCTTGGGTTGCTCAACCTGAACTGTCTTGCCTAACTTTTCGCTCCATAGCTGATGACGCTGCCAGTTCATGAACTTGTCGTAATTTACTCCATAATCCGCACAGAACTCACGAAGATCCTTGGTCTCACTGCATAACTGATAGAGGTCATATACCTCCTGGTAGTTTACTTTTTCTTTTGCCATAATCATTGTTGTTTAAGGGTTACGGCGCAAAGGTAGGTTTAGGGAACATGCGTGTCAAGGCGGAAAATAGAATGGTTACATTATTAGAAGTGTCCCTAAAAGAATTTCAATCAATTACTTCTTTATGCTTTTTATTACGGTTGAGGCTATAATCTCACGATACAAAAATAGGGATGCAATGTTACATCCCTATTTCATATATGTTATGTTTCTGCTTATTTCTTGTTACTTGCAAGTCCGGCAGCTTCTACAGGGTGGTCTGTAGTGATATAATCAACATTCAGTTTGAGCATATTTTTGATATCTTCCGTATTGTTTACTGTCCATACGTTCACTTTCATACCAAGATCGTGTGCTTCTTTTACCAATTCAGGCTTCTTTTCGAATACTTTGTAATGATAGTCTATACCATTGATTCCCTTTTCTTTAAGTTCTTTGGGTGAGATATCTCCCTTCAGATATGCAATCTCGGATTCTGGAGTGAGTTGTGCCAAAGTCTCACAAATGTATTTGCTGAATGAAATGTATTCCACTTGTTTTTCCATTCCTGCTTCCTTTACCATTTTAACGGCTTTCTCTGAAATTTCCTTTTCCTGTTCTTTTGTCTTGTGAGGCTTGATTTCCAGTATCATCTGTATATCCTTTAACTTCTTTCCTTCTGCAAGATATTCTTTCAGTGTAGGGATTTTTTCGCCGTTCTTTAGCTTGATTCCGTTAAGCTTATTATAAGGGACCTCGGCAATTGTTATTCCGTTTATGTTGTCATCGTGGTTCACTACAATTACTCCGTCACCTGTGAGCTGAACATCAAATTCCGAGCCATAAACTTTGGCTTCTGCTGCTTTCTGCAATCCTGTAATTGAGTTTTGAGCAGAATTCTCTGTCTTCCAGTATCCGCGATGAGCTATTATCTGTGTCTGTGCCTGTGCAGTGTAAGTCATGAATGCTAATGTGCATCCCAAAATAATGTTTTTTAGTTCCATAATATTTATTGTTTTATATTTTCAATAGTTCGTTAAAAATTCGCCAAGCCTAAGCGGATCTGGCAGTAAATAAAATGAGTTCTTTGAAAAGTTTGTCAA
>ULQK01032534.1_pt1 | contig 14666 bp, 7 predicted proteins | sample 1954371 | NCBI WGS metagenome assembly ULQK01 (sample SAMEA4835652, study PRJEB28245) | human gut metagenome | biome: gut microbiome; material: fecal sample | place: Denmark | collected 2008 | reverse complement strand
TCCCGCCAGCAGCAGCGTGACCTGCGCTGCTGCCTTCTTCCTGTGACTCATTTTGATCACCCTTTCCTGTTTCTGCGGCCTATCATAGCGCAGGCGGGTTAAAATCTTTGTTAAGAACAGAAATTTAACACAAATTTTATCCGGCTCTGCTATAATAGGAGACAACCTGTTCATTAAGGAGGCAACTATGCACCTTTTGATTGTAGAGGACGAGCGCGCCCTGTGCGACACCGTCGCCCGCAGCCTGCGGCGGTCGGCCTACAGCGTGGATTGCTGCTACGACGGCGAGAAGGCGCTGGAGCTGCTGGAAACGGAGCGGTACGATCTGGTGCTGCTGGATCTGAACCTGCCGAAAAAGGACGGAATGACGGTGCTGCGCACCCTGCGGCAGACCGACAGAGAGACACCTGTGCTGATCCTCTCGGCTCGCGGCGAGGTGGAGGATAAGGTGACGGGTCTGGATGCCGGCGCCAATGACTATCTGGCAAAGCCCTTCCATCTGGCGGAGCTGGAGGCGCGCATCCGCAGCCTGACCCTGAGGCAGTTTACCCAGCAGGATGTGGTGCTGCGCTGCGGGCAGCTCACCTTTGATGCCCGTGCGCGGGCAGTTTCCGCCAACGGGCAGCCCCTGACGCTGACCCGCAAGGAGACGGGGATCCTGGAATACCTGATGGCGCATCAGGGGCGGCCTGTGAGTCAGGAGGAGCTGATGGATCACGTCTGGGACAACAGCGTGGACAGCTTCAGCAACTCCATCCGCGTCCACATCTCCGCCCTGCGGAAGAAGCTGCGCACCGCGTTGGGCTACGACCCTGTCCGCAACCGCATCGGCGAGGGCTATCTGATGGGAGGGGACGAAGAATGAAGCGGCTTTCCCTGCAGTGGCGCATCACACTGATGTCCGTCCTGCTCATCGGCATCACCTGCGTGGCCATGAATTTGCTGCTGTGCTCCTCCGGTGTGTACTATATGGACACCATTGCAGACAGCTTACAGGGCGGCGGCACAGTGATCCTGAATGATGGCGGCGCGGCAAGCTTTGACCCGCAGCTCGTTGCGCCCAGCGAGGAGCTGACCATCGTTGTCGATGGGGCGCAGGGACGCTTCCGCACCACCAACTGGTATATCACGGCTATAGTGACACTGCTCAGCGGAATTTTGGCCTATTTCGTCAGCGGGCGAGCCCTCAAGCCCCTGCACAGCTTCGCCTCTCAGGTAGAGAAGGTGCAGCTGAACAATCTAGCGGATGTGAGGATCGATGAGGACGTGCTGCCGGAATTCCGGCAGCTTAGCCACTCCTTCAACCAGATGCTGGAGCGGTTGAACAACGCCTTTACCGCCCAGCGGCAGTTTACCGGCAATGCCGCCCACGAGCTGCGCACGCCGCTTGCGCTGATGCAGGCGCAGCTGGAGCTGTTTTCCGCAGAGCACACCGATGTGCTGCCGGAGACGGCGGAGTTTCTCCTGCTTTTGCGGGAGCAGACGGAGAGGCTGACGCAGATGACCAAAACGCTGCTGGAAATGAGCAATTTGCAGCAGGTGGCGCGGAACGAGCAGATTCAGCTTATCCCAATGATTGAGGAGATCTTCACAGACCTCGCCCCGCTGGCAGAAAAGCGCGGTGTCACGCTAAAAGCGGAGGGCGACGGCGTTATGACCGGCAGCGACGCGCTGATCTATCGGCTGATCTTCAACCTGACGGAGAACGCCGTCAAGTACAACCGGCAGGGCGGCTCGGTGCGGGTTTCTGTCACACAGGAGACGGAAAAGCTCTTGCTCCGCGTTTCCGACACCGGCTGCGGCATCCCGGAGGAATTTCAGCGGAGCATCTTCCAGCCCTTCTTCCGGGTGGACAAGTCCCGCAGCCGGGAGTACGGCGGCGTGGGGCTGGGACTTTCGCTGGTGTGGGAGATCGCCGATCTCCACGGCGGCTGCGTCCGGGTAGAGGAGAGTTCAGATGAGGGCACTACTATTGCAGTGGAGCTGCCGGTACAGTGAAGCTGCATCTCTCATAAAGCAATAAGCCGCGCAGCGGGAGCACCCTTCGGGCGCTCCCGCCTTATCTTAGCATTTTGGATGACTTTGTATTTTCCCAAAGGCTCCCGTTTCGGCGGGGACCCTTGTCTTTTCACCTTTCGTTTCCCGCTGCGTAGGATAGACTGTACGGAGTCGCCCGGCTCCGCATACTACGGATACGGAAAAGGGAGTGTCTATGCAATCATCTGTCCTTCAGGGGATATTGCTCCCCTTCTGGGGCACGTCGCTGGGTGCGGCGTGCGTATTCTGCCTGCGAAGAGCGCCCTCCGCCGTTCTGCGCCGCGTGCTGGAGGGCTTCGCCGCCGGGGTGATGACCGCTGCCTCGGTGTGGAGCCTGCTGCTGCCCGCTATCGACTGGGCGGACATGGGCCGCTGGTCCTTCCTTCCGGCGGCGGGCGGTTTCTGGCTGGGGGTGCTGTTCCTGCGGCTGCTGGAGCGACTGCTGCCGGAGGCTGTTACCGACCGTTCCACCACCATGACCCTTCTGGCGGTGACGCTGCACAACATCCCGGAGGGGATGGCGGTGGGTGCGGCCTATGCCGGATGTGTGGCGGCAGGAGCCGCCGCGCCCGCTGCGGCGTTTACGCTGGCGCTGGCCATCGCCATCCAGAATGTGCCGGAGGGCGCCATTGTGGCCCTGCCCCTGCGTACCGCCGGCGCAGGAAAGGGAAGAGCCTTTCTGGGCGGTGTGCTCTCCGGCGCGGTGGAGCCCCTGGCCGCCGGCGTGACGGTGCTGGCGGCGGCGCTCATCGTTCCGGCGCTGCCCTGGCTGCTTGGCTTTGCCGCCGGGGCTATGCTCTATGTGGTGGCCGCCGAGCTGCTGCCCACGCGCGGCGATTCCGGCCCGGGGGCGCTGGCCTTTGCCGCGGGCTTTACCGTAATGATGATCCTGGACGTGGCATTGGGGTAGGGAGGAGGGTTGACAACGGCCAATTCCTGTAATATAATGTCGCTGACAAGTAAATAAACAGTCTGTTGATCCAATGTCGCCGGCGGCCGTACAGCCCACCACGGGCCAGGCGTCGGCATAGAAGGAAAGGGGTAGCCAAACCCCGCACGACCGGTACTGTGAGCGCAAGGATGCACCGAAGCGGCGTAAGCCGCCGGGACGAAAGTCCGCCATTGTGGGTAAGCCCATGAGAAGGTAGGCTGCAAACGAGGAGGGATGTCTGCCCCCCCACGGCGCGAGCCAGGAGAATTGCATTGTGTAGGACAAAGTTGCAGCGGGCGCGCTCTCCGTGTGCGGGAATCTTGTACCACCATGTAGATGTACCACGCTGACCTCCTGGACGGGAGGTCGGTGTTTTTTGCACCGCCTTTTTCGCGGCCGGCCCTTTTGGGCGGGCGGCGGGGGCGGCGACGTCTTTCCGTGGTGCAGGGGTCGTATCTATTGCGTTCGCTGTCCGGCTTTGCGCCGGGCAGCGTTTCATTTTCGCGGGACAGAGTGCACTCTGTCCCGTTTTTCATGCCCTGCATGAAAAACATTTCCCTTGCCAGGCTGACACGCTGCCATACACAGCGAAGCGGTGCGGAAAACTCGACTGTCAAGCTGAGGCGCCGTGCGCTTTCCATCTGCACCGTGAAACTGTGCAGACAAGTCCCCTTTGTCAAGCTGAGGCGGCCATTGGCCGCGTGCTTTTCCATAAGTGGGGCGGGGATGTTGCCGCATCCCCGCCCACCCCCTCACGTCGACAAAAAATTTACATAAAGGAGAAAGAGACATGAAGAAGAGAGTCATAAGCTGGCTGCTGACCGTCGTGATGGTCGTCAGCCTGCTGCCCACCTCCGTGTTGGCCGACACGCTGGCCGCGGATCAGGAGCAGCAGACCCAGCAGGAACAGATAGCTCCGGTGGACACGGAGAACACCGTCCCTGCCGGGAATGAGGAGACGCAGGAGCAGCAGGAGCCTGCTCCGGAAACGCCTGCGCCCCAAATGACCCGCAGCGGCGGCGCGGCGCTGGCGCTGGCGGAAGGAACTGTCAGCTCCGCGAAGGAGTTTGCGGCGATGGACGCCAGCGGCAGCTATACGCTGACGAAGGATATCATTGTCACTGAGCCGTATGCCTACGACTTTATCGGCACCTTTGACGGCAACGGCCACACCGTGACGCTGGATATCACCGCTTCTACGGCCAATGTCGGCCTGTTCAGCAAACTGGCGGGCGGCGCCGTGGTGAAGAATGTGATCACCGCAGGCAGTATTTCCGGCAAAGTAAACAATGTGGGTGGTATCGCGGGTACTGCGGATGGCAATGTAACTATTGAGAACTGCAAAAATACAGCGAGCATCAAGGGGGGAAAAGGTGCTGGTGGTATTCTTGGCTATAGTGAACCCGGCAGTGGCTTTGTTACGATTTCTTCCTGCGCGAATATGGGAAGTGTGAGTGGTACAAGAAAGCAAGTTGGCGGCATTGCAGGAAATGTTGTAGGAACTCACATAATAAGGAATTGCTATAATCAGGGGGATATAAGTGATGGCGCAGGCATACTCGGTAGAGGAACGAAGGGCGTTCTGGTGGAGAACTGCTATACTGTTGGTTCCGTTGAAACGAACGGTGCAATAATAGCGGTATCATCCAGTTCCTATTCTTCGGACGAGCCATGCCGTATTGTTAACTGCTATGCGCCGAGTGAAACCGTAACGGCGCTGGTACCGTCAACTGTTAAGATTAGCAACTCTGGTACCAAATCCTCCGCCGAGATGCAGTCTGCGGAGTTTGCCGCCACCCTTGGCAGCGCATTCCAGTACAATGGGGGCGGCTATCCTACGCTGAAGGACCCGGAGCCAGTGGTGGAAAAGAACGTCGTGTCTATTTCCGTAAAGTCGGCTAAAACGACGTGCTATACCGGCGATGAACTGGAGCTCAGTGTTACAGTTACCTATGACGATAACAGTAGCGAGGTCATCACCAAGGGTTTCACGGTGGAGGGATTTGACAACACCGCGCCGGGAAAGCAGACGGTGACTGTGACCTACAAGGAAAAAACGGATTCCATTGAGATCGAGGTCATTAAGAAGCCTGAGTTTGATGACTTCTTCGCTGGTATTGTTAACAGTGTTGAGGTGACGAATGATGCCACCTATCCTTATGTGGTGGACATGACCGACAGCGACGGCCTTTGCCTGCGCTCCAGCAATCCGGTTCAAGGAAATACAAGCAGTACATCTACGATTACGCTGAAGGCAAAGGCCAATGTGACGCTTAGCTTTAAGTATTGGGGCTGCAATTATGATTCTTCTTACGCAGCTCTTACGATCGTAAAAAACAACAGCTATAATCCAGAGATGCGGTCATGGGGGAGTACTCAGTGGAAGGACTTTACCATTGATCTGAAAAAGGGCGATACGCTGAGACTGAATCTTATAAAGACGTATGTCTCAGGTGATTACTATGTCAAGCTCAAGGATTTCACAGTTTCGTCCCTGTATGAGGTGAAGTTGACAGCGGAGCCTGAAGAGGCTGATGCGGTCGTTGCACTGAAGGACAGCACAGGCGCAGAACTTAAAGGTACGAATGGTGTATACATCGTTTCTGCAGGTGAGTATACCTACACGGTGTCGGCTTATGGGTATGACACTGTTACGGAAACGATCAATGTTGCTGCAGATGTGGCAAAGACGGTGCCGCTGACCAAATCTGCGGCCTATTCCGTGGCGTTTGATATCTCGCGCCCCGCAGGGATCACGGCGGATCCGACAGTGACCGTCAAAACCAACGGTAAGGCGGTATATACCGGTGATGGTACAGGCTGCAGTCTGTCCAATGGCAGCTACGCTTATACAGTTGCCTGCGATGGCTGCGATAATGCCGGCGGTATATTCTCTGTGAATGGCGATAAGGTGAATATCACAGTGACGCTGGCAAAAAAGGCGATATTTGAGGATTTCTTTGCCAATTGCCAGGGTATTACCGTCAGCGGTGACAAGGGGAAATTTACCATAGAGGGTGCTGGCAAGGACTCCTATCTCAAGACCACAGAAACGACCACACTGGCTCTCACAGCTACAAAGAATGTGAAGCTGTCGTTCAGCTATATCGCCAATGCGGCAGGGTATGTGGAAGGCGACTGGTATTATGATGAGCCGGATGAATACTATTATTTCACCATAAAGAAGAACAGTACACAAGTCAAGCGTGCTTACAGCGAAACTTCTTGGAAAGATTTTTCAGTGGAGCTTACGCAGGGTGATGTGCTGACCATTAGTTATGATGGTTATACCAGTTACTATTACGCAGCCCTGAAGAATTTTGCAGCAGTTCCGTTCTATACCCTCACCCTTAATACTCCCGACGGTGCAACGGTGGTGCTGAAGGACCGTAGCGGCGCAGAGATCACCGGCAAAAACGGCGCATACACCGTTGCCGCCGGTACCTATGCCTACACCGTCAGCAAGTTCGGCTACGAGACCGAGACGGGGAGCATCACCGTTAATGCCGATGTGAACAAGACCGTCACGCTGAGCGAACTTGCCTCCTGCACCCTGACCTTTGCCGTAACTCCGGCGGAAAACGCTAAGGTGACCGTAACCCACCCCGTGGGCGGCACCATCAAGCCCGAGACCGACGGCGGCTACAAACTCTACCTCGGCGAGACCTATGCCTATACCGTCACTAAGGCGGACTATATCCCCGTTCACGGCAGCATCACCGCCGCCGAGGACAAGACGCTCTCCTTCACCTTAACTTACGCGGGTGAGGGCTGGGACGGCACCGCCAAGACCGCACCCACCCAAGACAAAAACGGCGTCTATCAGATCGGCACCGCCGCGGAACTGGCATGGTTTGCCGATGCGGTCAACAAGGACGGCACGACCATCAGCGGCAAGCTCACCGCCAACATCAACCTCAACGGCAAGACTTGGACGGCCATCGGTACCGACAGTAATAAGTTTGCCGGCACCCTGGACGGCGATAATTACACCGTTAGTGGTTTGGCAGGAACTGGCGGATTAGTCTATTATTTGAGCGCCAATGGAACTGTCAAGAGTTTGTGTGTGGATTGCGCCATTGACGGTACAAGTAATGTCGGAGGTATTGCGGATAAGAGTGAAGGCCGGATTGAAAACTGCCTCGTCAGTGGTTACATCAAAGGCGGCGATGACGTGATCTTTGGTGTTGGCGGTATTGTTGGTCATGGTGTGGCAGGCAATGTCATTAGTGGCTGTGTGAGCACAGCGGATATTCTGTTCAAGTACTCCCGGTATGCGGTGCAAAATGGCGCGGGAGGTATCGTGGGTTATACTTACGGTACCGTAGAGAACTGCTATTTTGCGGGGAACGTCCACACTAACGCAAAGAGTGTTAGCGCTGGCGGATTTGGCGGACTTGTCGGCTGTGCGCGCAGTAATGCTGTTATGAAAGACTGCTACACTGTAGGTGCTGTCACCGGTCCGGAAAGCAGCTTCGGTGCGGTGGTAGGCAAGGTGAACTCCGGCGCCACCATCACCAACTGCGCTTATCTGGACACCGTCGCACCACAGGCCGCGGCGGATGGCACCACCAGCGGTATGACTGCCCGCACCGCGGACTATATGCGCACCCCGGAATTTGCGGCGGAGATGGGGATGCACCTTGACAGCGGCAACAGCAACGGCGGCTTCCCGGTGCTGCCCTGGCAGGGCGGCACCCCCGTGGACAATGCCGACCTCAAGGCCGCTGCCGCCGCCGCCAACGCCTTGGAACTTCGCGGCATGAGCGCCGCCGACGCCGCCAAGAAAGCCAAGGCCGACTGGTACGCCGAGACTGTGCTGGGATTCTATGACCTTACGGACTATAACGATAAGGCCGACCTCTGTGAGAAATACGGCATCGAAGAGCCCGGCGAAGCGGTCACGGACCTGCACGACTACTTCCTGAACGCCCTGCAAAAGCACTTCTATAAGGAACTGGGGCTCGATGCCGAGAATGCAGACCTTCTGAAGGCCGATGCCACCGGCGTCTATCAGCTCCGCGGCCTTACCCCGGTGAGCAGCGACCCGGAGGAGGAAGAGGAGATCGCGCAGACCTATACCGGCTTCCTGACCCTGCCCGCGAGCGTCACCGTTCCCGTGGAGGGCAGTGGAGAGAAGACCGTTTCCCTCGCATGGACGGCGGATAACGCTCTGGTGAACACCGCCACCGGCGCGCTCACCGCGCCTGCGGCGGATAAGGTCACGGTGACCCTCACCGCCACTCTCCAAAGCGGCGCTGCTACGAAGGTCAAGACCTTCACGCTGTGCCTCTGGTCCGAGAAGGCGGAAAAGGCGCAGACGCTGGAGGACATTGCCGCCGAGTTCACGCGCAAGAATACCGCCGTGCAGCCTCTGGAAGGCGTGGGGCTCTATGATGAAACCAACATCACCCAAGCCTTCCGCCGCCTGCTGGCAGAGCAGGGCTATGCGGATGTGGCGGACAACTCCGAGATCACCTATGTCAACGGCAGCGCCAAGGCCAACGGCTTTGACGGTACCAAGGTACAGTACATTGCCGACAACGGCAAAATCACCTACTTCACCGGCGACGGCACCGCCCGCCAGACCGTGCAGTACACGGGGTTGAAGTTCAACATCACCTATGCCGGGGTCACCAAGGAGATCACCCTCCGTGCCACCGTGGGGCGCAGCGCCGACGCGGTGCAGAAACTGCTGGAGAGCGCCGCCGGGTCCCTGAACTGGGAACTCATCCGCGGCGAGAACACCAACGGGGCCACCCAAAGCGAGGTGGCGGGCTGGACGCTCTACACCGTGAACGACCGCATCACCTCCAACCTCACGCTTCCCTCCAGCATTGCGGGACGCTATGATGTGAAGGTGCAGTGGGGCACCCGGAACACCGAGTGGCTCTACATCACCAACGGCACCGGCGTGGGAACCGTCAACCGCCCCCTGCAGCCCGCCGACGGCACGCCGCTGCCCGAGAAGGCCGGCAAGTTCCGGCTGATCGCCCGCGTGACCTATGACGCCTTCGATGACTACACGCTGGCGCACATCACCGGCGACAACGGCGTGGAGGTCTATGCCGATGTGTTCTTTGACGCCACCGTTGCGCCCTTCGACAGCAGCGTGACCAGCGAGATGCAAAACGCTCTGGCGGAGAAGTATCAGGGGCTCCTGCGCGACTTTGTGGACAAGACAAAGCCCGTGGACTTGACCGCCGTCAGCGACGATATGCAGATGCCCAGACCCGCTCTTCTGGAGGAAAAGGGCATCATGAGCGACAGTTATAACCAGAAGGTCACGATGGTGAGCCTCACCCCGGATGTGCTGGACTTCAACGGGTATCACGCCATGGTCTACCGCCCACTGCCCGGTGAGAAGCCGGTGGAGGCGAAGTATGTGGTGACCATCACCACCCGCAGCTCTGGCCTTCTGCTGGCGCGGCAGGAGTTCAGCTTCACCATTCAGCCTTTTACCCAGCAGGAGTTGGATGACGCTGCCGACTTTATGACGGCGGCGCGGACCGAGGACGCCTACTGGGACGGTATCAAGAACAAGAATACGGTTAAGACCAAGGTCACCTCCGACCTGTATCCCTTCGCGGAGATCTGCAAAAACGAGGACGGCACGCTGAAATACGTCCGCGGCACGGTGAATATGACCTTCGACGGCATCGAGGCCGACGATATCCCCGGCAGGCTCGATACGGAGAAGTACCGCTGCTTCCGATCCTCCCGACCCTCCGTCATCGAGAATGAGCTGCTGCGTGTGCACCAGCCGGAGTACAATACGACAGTTACGCTGGACAGCGTCCTGACCTACACCAAGTACGCCCAGTATTGGGAAAAGTTCGGCATCAACGGCACCGAGGAGAGCAAGGAACGCTACAAGGACTTTGCCCAATTCTACAAGCAGCCCATCCAGATCGACCTGACGGTGCCCGGTACCACGGGGCAGAATGACCCCAACGAAAATCAGACCCTCACCGTGAAGGTCAAGGTGGACGGCTACAACAAGAACGGCCATACTTTCACGGGAATCTCCGGCTTTACCTTCACCGGCAAGGCCAACGAGGATCCCACCGCTTGGGACGCTGTGAAGGCGTGCCTTGACAGTGCCAAGTACACCTATACCGGCAGCGGCGCCTACATCAAGAGCATCACCGATGCGGCGGGCCACACCCTCAAGGAGAAGGGCGACGGCAAGTCCTCCGGATGGATGTTCGGCCTCACCTTACAGGGCGGCACCGAGACCTTGCCCAAGACCACGCTGGACAACACCTATCTCAAGGACGGCGACACCCTGCGCCTGTTCTTTACCGACACCTATATTCCGCTGGACCCGACGGATCCCGTGGTGCCCGGTGCGGAAGTACCCGGCTTCGATGAGGCGTATGCCGGCGCCAAGGCGTATATCCAAAGTGCGGTGAGCGCCCCGGTCGTCAGCTATCTCTTCGGCGAGTGGGCGGTGCTGGGCCTGGCCCGCGCCAAGGTGCCTCTGTCCGAGGCATATATCGCGGCCTATTATGAGAAGGTCGTGGCCTATGTGCAGAAGAATATGGGCGCGGACGGCGTTCTTGTCGATCCCGAGAGCCGTAACCCCACCGTCACCGACAACGAGCGTATCATTCTGGCCCTTACCGCCATCGGCAAGGACCCCGCCAACGTGGGCGGCAAAAACCTGCTGACGGCGCTGCAGGACAAGGATATCATGAAGGTCACCGATACCAGTAAAACGGATATCAACGGCCTCGTCATGGGTCTGCTGGCGCTCAACAGTCGCAATTACACCTCCGACACCTCCTGGCTGGTGCAGGCTGTTCTTGAACAGCAGAACGAAGACGGCAGCTGGAGCGCCAGCGCCGACACAAAACCCGTCGGCGACGTGGACATGACCGCCATGGCGCTGCAGGCGCTGGCACCCTACCATAAGGACAGCGGCAATGAAACCGTGAACACCGCCGTGGAGAAAGCCCTCAACTGGCTCTCCGGCAAGTATCGAAGCGGCTACGACTCCTCCGAGAGCTGCGCGCAGGTGGTCATCGCCCTTTCCGCCCTGAATTTGGATGCCAACACGGACGCGCGCTTTACCAAGACCGTGGAGGGGAAGACCCTGAGCGTGCTGGGGAACCTCCTGCAGTACCGCGTGGCGGAGAACGGCGGCTTTAAGCATCAGTTCGCAGACAAGGCCGTCAACGAGATGGCCACGGAGCAGGCGCTTTGCGCCATGGCCGCCTATGCGCGCTTTACCGAGAAGGCCAACGCCCTCTACGATATGACCGACGCCGCCTGCGCCCATCGCTTCGGCGAGTGGCAAGTGACCGTGGCCGCCACCTGCACCAAGGACGGCGTCAGCCGCCGGATCTGCTCCATTTGCGGCGCCGTGGAGGAAAAGTCTGTTCCCGCGACGGGCCACAACTTCGGCGCATGGACGGTGACCAAGGCGGCCACCTGCACCGAAAGCGGTATCAGCACCCGTAAGTGCAGCGTTTGCGGCACGGAGGAGACGATGATCGTCCCGTCTCTGGGGCACAGTATGACTGCCACGGCGGGCAAGGCTGCTACCTGCACCGAGGCAGGCAACAGTGCCTATTGGACCTGCTCTCGCTGCCACAAGTTCTTCAGCGATGCGGCGGGCAAGACCGAGATCGCCAAGGACAGCTGGGTCATCGCGGCCCTGGGCCACGATGAGGCCACCCGTGCGGCGGTGGCGGCCACCTGCTACGCCTCCGGCCATGAGGCGGATACCTACTGCAAGCGCTGCGGCATTGTCATCACAGCTGGCGCGACCATTCCCGCCACCGGCAAGCACACCTACGTCAACGGCGTCTGCACCGTCTGCGGCGTCAAGAACCCGATGGCCAACGTCAAAGGCGATGACATCAAGGTGGACAGCAAAGACAACAAGACCGCCGCGGGCGACGGCTTGGTCATCAAGGCCGATGATACCATCACCGGGGAGGTGCTGGCGGACATCAAGGCAGCAGTGAGCGACGGTGCAATCACCGTGACCGTGACGGATACGCTCCAGCTCACCAACGAGCAGAAGGCCGCCGACGGCGGCAAGAGCGCCCTGACCGAGGCGGCCAAGACGGCCGGTGACGAGGTTAAGAAGGAGCTGAACAAGCTGGCCGAGAAGCTGGACGCCCTGCGCGGCGACAAATCCCGCAAGAACGCGCAGTTGGAGAAGGTCGTAGACGTGACTGTGGCGCTGGTCAAGACGGAAGGGAACGAGATCAAGACCGTGGCGCAGCTTATCGAGCTGCCCCACAGCGTCACCGTGACCATCCCCATCACCGACGAGCTGTACGCGGCCCTTCAGGGCAAGCACGTCTGCGTGGTGCGCAGCCACACGGATAGCAGCGGCAATGTGACCACTGCCGAGCTGTCCGCTACGCTGGGCGGCACCAAGGGCAATTATGTCCTGACCTTCCAGACGGACAAGGCCTCCGCGTTCGCTATCGTCTCCTATGAGACGGTGTCCTCCGGGTACTACTACGGCGGAAGCGGTACGGCCGACAGCGGCAAGAAGGACTCCGCCAACACGGCGGACGACAGTCAGATGGTGCTGTGGCTGGGCAGCGCGGTCCTGGCGGCGGCAGCCGTTGTGGCGCTGACCCATAAGCGGAAGCGCGTTTCCAAGTAACAACAGAACAGCCGACGCAGGGGCGCGAAAGCGCCTCTGCGTATGGCGCTTTTATGAGGAATGAGAGATATGAAGAAAAACCACCGATTTTGGCTGTTGGCGCTGGCGCTGTCCCTGCTGCTGACCTGCGCCGCCTGCGGAAAAAAGACCGTATCGTACGCCCCCGGCAACATTCCCACGGCAACGCAGGAGCAGACCACGGACACCAGGAAGAACGACACAGCTGAAACGGGCACCACCAAGGCTGACGGCAAGCAGGACGCGGCAAAGACTGAGGATAAGACCGCGGACGATAAGAAGCCTGACAAGCAGAAGCCGGCTGATGATGCCAAAAAGGCCGAGGAGGACGCCAAAAAGCAGGAGGAAGCCAAGCGCCTGGAGGAGCAGAAGCGGCTGGAAGAAGAGAAGAAACAGCAGGAACAGAAGCAGCCTTCTGCGCCGGACCCGGACCCTGCGCCTGCACCTGACCCTGCGCCGGCGGCGTCCGTATCGCTGTACATTTCCTGTGCCACGGTGCTCAATAATATGGACAAGTGCTCCGACGGCGTGAAGGATATTATTCCCGCCGACGGCGTGATCTTGTCCGCCACGGTGACCATCACCGAGGGGGAGTCTGTCATGTCCGTACTGAAGCGGGCCTGCGGTGACGCGGGTATCCCGGTGAGCTCCAGGGGCAGCTATGTCAGTGGCATCAACGGTCTGTTCGAAAAGAACGTAGGCAGGAGCTCCGGCTGGATGTACTGCGTGGGGGGAACCTTCCCCAGCTATGGCGCGGACAGCTATACGCTCTCCGGCGGCGAGAACATCCAGTGGCTCTACACCTGTAATATGGGTGCAGACGTGGGCAATACCTACATGGGCTGACAAAAGGGCGGCTTTTGCCGCCCTTTTTCCGCACGCAGGATTGACGTATCCCCTGGCGGCAGGGTATAATCAAAAGGTTAAGACATCATGTATGCAGGAGGTGATCCCATGGACGATACGCTGCGCACTTGCCATCCGGCGGTGAGCTTTGCCTATTTCGCCCTGGTCATCGCCTGCGCGATGCTGCTGATGCACCCGGTGTGCCTGGTTCTGTCGACGCTGGGCGGCGGGTGGTATGTTGCCCGTCTGCTGGGCGGCAAGGGCCTGCGCCGCCATCTGCTGTGGCTGCTGCCCATGGCCCTCCTGGCGGCGGCCCTGAACCCGGCCTTTGTCCACCAGGGCGTCACCATTCTGGCCTACCTGCCCTCCGGTAATCCCCTGACGCTGGAGAGCCTGCTCTACGGTCTGGCCGCCGGCGCCATGCTCAGCGCCGTGGCGCTGTGGTTCGTCTGCGTCACCGATGTCATCACCTCGGACAAGGTGGTGTACCTCTTTGGCCGCGTCATCCCGGCGCTGTCCCTGCTGCTGAGCATGATCCTCCGCTTTGTGCCCCGCTTTGTCCGGCGGCTCCGTGCCGTGGCCCAGGCTCAGCGGCATCTGGGCCGTGATACCCAGACCGGCGCCCCGGCCCGGCGCGTCAGAAGCGCCCTTCGTGTGTTCTCCATCGTTGTCACCTGGAGCCTGGAAAGCGGGCTCATCACCGCCGATAGTATGCGCTGCCGGGGCTATGGCCTGCCGGGGAGGACATCCTTCTCCCTCTACCGCTTTGACCGGCGTGACGGTGCTGTCGCCCTCTGGCTGGCCTTCTGCGGCCTGTATCTGCTGGGCGGCGGTCTGGCCGGCGGCCTGCGCTTTCAGTATTACCCCATGCTGCTCAGCGGCCCCGTCACACCGCTGACGGTCAGTTTTTTCGCCGTTTACAGCCTGCTCTGCTTTACGCCGGTGCTGCTGGACGCCCTGTCCCGGCGCCGCTATCTCGTCCGGAAAGGAGGGACGCCCCATGCCTGAACTGCTGCGTTTGGAGCATTTTGGCTTCACCTACCCCCAGCAGCCCCGCCCCGCGCTGGCGGATGTGTCCCTCACGGTCCGTCAGGGCGAGTTCTGGGTCCTCTGCGGCGCCTCCGGCTGCGGCAAGACCACGCTTCTCCGCCAGCTGAAGCCCGCCCTGCGCCCCCACGGTGCGGCCGAGGGCCGTATCCTCTT
>ULQK01042768.1_pt1 | contig 14774 bp, 24 predicted proteins | sample 1954371 | NCBI WGS metagenome assembly ULQK01 (sample SAMEA4835652, study PRJEB28245) | human gut metagenome | biome: gut microbiome; material: fecal sample | place: Denmark | collected 2008 | reverse complement strand
TCTACACTTTAGGGTTTCGCTATAATTTTACCTCTCTATTTTATATATTCACCCCCGGTTTCAATACCGGGGGTTATATGGTCTTAGAAGCAAACCGGTTTATTCGCTTCAACGGAAGTGATAAAAACACGATCCTCGGAGTAGGCTTCCTGCAGGGTGTTTTGATAATCCATGGCTTTTACCTCGTCAGTATAAATACCGTGATATTCAAAATTTCCATCTCCTAAATCTCTAACAACGACATAAAGCATTATTTCTTCCGTGTTTAATTTTGTTGCTTCCGTGTTTAATTTTGTTGCTTCCATAACTTCTTTGTTTTTAGTTAATTAATCTCGTTTGTTTCAAAATACCTAAAGATATAAAAAGTATACTTATCTGCCAAATTATTTCGGAGAAATTTTGATTAAAAAATCTGAAAATGCGATTTTTCTGAATCTTCTTCTTCGTCACTCTCTTCTTCATCCTCCTCGTCGTCGCGTTCGCTTTCACACTCCCGGACACGGATTCTTCTTAACAGTGCATCCCTCTCGAGTTTTAATTCGACTATCCTGTGGCGTAACTTTAATATCTCCCTATCCTTATCGTCCATTTGTTTCTCTGAATAAAATTACTGTATCAACGGGAACCATCACACCACCCTCTTCTTTGCACCGGTATTCTACCTGGTATTTGCCAGACAGATAATCCTTAATGATTCTTTCCTCCATATCCTGGCCTTTAAGCGTAAATATACCCAATGCGAGCCCCACCGCGAGCAGGAAACCAGCAAAATAACCTATCAAACCTTTTATTCTATAAGAATCATCATTGAGAATGCCAAAAAAAACACCCACTGAAGCCGTGATAAAAGTGGCTGCGAGAATCAAAAAAAATGTATCATCCATAACATTTAAAATTAATTTTAGTACTCTTAAATCTGTTATATATAGTTTTTACGACAAAATTTCTCCTTTATCAATACATTTCGTCACAATAATTCATTTAACGCGCTTTAAAACTATATATAACAATTCTACTTCGATAGTTTATAATAATCAACCAACAATTGATAATTATTTTCGTAAAAACGTGACGCGTCTTTTTGTGAATGAAAAGCGATATACGAGTACAACTCCGTGTATGTTTCAATTTGAATGACGGAGCCTCGACATACAATCACGTATTTGGTTATTGATTTATCATTCCACTCACCCCGGGTTATCTCTCCCCCGTAATAAGGCATGAGCTGGGAAATTTTCGCCATCGCGAGCGCCTGCTCGGCTGTTGCGCGATCAATAAATTTATTCCGACACCCTGCCCCGCAAATATCAACACCACTAATTTCTTTGATATCCTCGATTGTGTTAACAATAGGTGTAAGCACAATTCTTGCCGGTGTACTTACACTCTCATCAATCCTATAGCCGGCTGGTACGACGACATTGATTTTCTTAATTTGATCGTTTTTCATATTCAAATTGTTTTAATTTTTCCAGAATTCAGTGTTCAGCATAAATGATCTCTTGTGGTATATACCTCGCTCCCTTAAATCCTGCGCGAACTGGAAAAAGCTGTTTACGTCCGAAAATTCAAAAAGGATTTGTATCGCCTTCACTCCCCTCGTGAGGGGTTTGCCATTAATACTATCAAGTGTTACAATTTTTTCACCTTTATGGCAGACAACCAGATTTTTATACTGGCATGTAAGTAATATATTTATAGCGAGAATCTCCTCTCTTGTAAAAAAATTCGTGTAAATCATAATTATTAATTCCTTAAAGCTTCCTTGTACGCTGATCGTAAACTTTTACCCTCTTTACATAACTCAATTATCCTTTTAATTTTGGGATTGCCCGTTCGAGCCCACCACCATAATCGGACCAATAAGATGAACGAATAATACTCGACCTCCGCTGAAATCATATCAGTCAGGAATAAATCATCTTCCTCGGTTATGCAATATTTTTCATAACGGTTCATCCCATTCTATTTTTACAGTACACATATAAGAGCCCGGGAGACGACACTCTACCGCGTCTTTCTCGGATGAATGAACAATGGCGCTATTTGTGTATACTTTTTCACCATTATAATACAGGTTTATCCACCCTTCTTTTTTCACAGTAGCCATGAAAAGGTCATTTTCATCCCTTGTATTTTCATGAAATCTACCTTGTAAATTGTATGAAAGAAAATTCTCGTAGACGCCTTCATCTATCAATGCCACTATCGAACATCCATTGACACTCCTTCTATCAAAACAAATAATTCTCGCCGGTTTACCATCTCTCGTGCATACAGGATGCCCGGCTTTAGCTAATTCAATATCAAATGGTTTCATGATCTTTTTTCTACTTTTACAATACTATCAATTTCAATAGATAAATATGGATTCATCCCGTGTGGACATACACATGCTCGAATAACAATGTTACCAAACACGTCTGGTTCATCCTTGTAATCGTCAGTCATTATACATACCACGGTGCCTGTTTCACCACCATCCATCGTTACCTTATCGCCGAGGTTCAGGTCTTCTAATCTGTACATGATTCTTCTAATGTTGATAATGGTTTGTTAAAATACTTCAATACAACAGCATTATAATTGGTGATAGCTTCCGACATATACCTGAAATTTTTTTCTATCTCTTTTTTCCGTAATCGTTCCTGTTCTTTTTGTGCTTGTTCAAAATTTAGAAAAAAGTATTACCATTACATTCAAACGTCTCATCATTTGGAGATATAGAAATAAAACTATAATCATTGATAGATAATTCTACGTTTTCACCACGTTGCTTAATTGATCTAATCTTGACGGGCTTTATCTTTTCATCATAAGCAATATACACATTACTTGATATGCTTAAATCTTTAACTTTCATACTTAATTCTCCTTTTCTAAATAAAAACTATTTCCACACTCTTCGTCAGTGCATTCAAAGTACACGGATTCACCGTTATCAAATCTCTCTTTTTCTTCATCCGATACCATCTTGTAGCTCCCACACCAAGGGCAGTTACAATACCAACCGTTATCATACCATACTGTTGATGCTGTTAAACTCATGATTTACTGTGTATTCTTTCATGTTCTATTTATTTAAAATGTTCTATTATTTCTTCCTTTGTTGCTCTACGCATAAGCGAGTGATCAGCGGTTCCCTGTTTAATATATACAAGTGACCCTTTTGGATAATAAATTCCGGCTCTTATCACATGGAATGATTCGTTATAAACAAAATACTGTTTTTCATCGGTATCATCTCTCATGCCAGCCAAGGCGAGGAATAAGTTTTCGTTTTCTCCACAATCATAAGCACCATACTTGTTTAATTCGGGTGATGGTATAGCAAAACCACAGCTCACGGTTGTTAAACAAGGGGAATCAAAAATATCCAGCAGTACCGTGTACCCCAGATCTTTTAGCTTACCACGAAGTTCCGTGGTATTTTTTCTTATAAAACAAGGTGTTATAAACATGGTTTAAAATACAGGGTCATAATCATCATCTTTACATTCTAAAGCATGGACAAAAGGGCTGTTATCTATGTACCCTACTACATTACCACATCGTGCACAATAAAAAAACTCCCAATGTTCAGGGTACATTTTTTTATTCCCAGTTCCATACATGACTTTACAGCCACAATGAGTACAGAATTGATAAGGGTGAATCTCGACTGTTCCATCTTCTATGTACGTTACCTTAACCATCGAGAGTAACTTTCTAAGCTTTGATTTATTTATTATTCTACCTAATATTCTTTTTTTTAATTTCCGTGGTAGTCTTTTTATTCCGAAATAATTGTAATACTGTGCTGTCATAACTAATCTTTTAATAATGACTATTTCTCTTGTATTGTTTTTAAAATCTCTAACGCTCTAAATAATCCTTCCTCCATAGCTTCCTCGTATGTCTTTTTTCCGGCATAACTTTCTGTTATTTGATTGTATTCTTTTAACCTGCCATTAGCGGATGAATCGTATAATTGCCACCACCAGTCCAAATCATCGACTCCTATCATCACGTGAATGTGGTGTTTTTCTCTAATCCATTTCTGTAATAATGATTGTGATGGTGCCGAAAATCTATCCGTGTACATACCGTTATAATTAAAAATAAGATCATCTATTTCGACACCATACCCACCACCATCATTATATTCATTTGCAGGATATTCACTATTATCACAATAGTAATAGATACATTTTTCACGAAATCCTAACTTCTTGGCCAATATCGCTGTTTGTTTACTTATTATTTGATCCATGCTAAATCTCTTGTTTAAGTTTCTTTACTATCCATTCCCCAAAGTCGTCCTGTATCCTGGCTGCTTCTTCGCTTGGGAGGTTTAAAGCCCCGCATCCGGTTAAATGTCCCCAGCCACGAATACTCAGAATATTTATTCCGTTTATGGATATCAGGCAATTACTGTGATACTTTACTTCACCTTTCACCGCTTGTTTACTATCCCCGTTAAGAATATCGATTATGGTTTGCTTTGTTTTAATATTCATTCTTAACTCCCAGTCAAAGCAACGAACTCCTTCTTCCGTTTCAACCCAAGCCCCGAACATATCGTGGAACGGTGGCTTGTATATATCGTCAAACTTCATTGTGCTCATCTATTTATACGGGTTAACTTCTAATGATTCAACATTCACGTACTCACCCGAATCTAAATTGAAGGCGATGTGTCGGGAGTATAGGTATTGGAACATATGCCATTGGTTTTCCATTTCTTTCCATATGCCATTCCTCAATAGGCAAAATTTATTAGGTTCATACCAAAATAACAAGCGATTATTTTTTGCCATATCCCCATTTATTACCCATCCGTTTTTAAAATTGGTAGCAATTTTGGCCAGTTCTATCAATGGTATTTCCTTCCCGTGTTCGGTTTCTATCTCTTTTGTTAGACAGTCGGGAGGAAAAAGAATAGGACACATTTCATCGTGTCCACCGTCTGATACTATTTTATTTCCTTCAAAAGACAAGCAAAACTTACCCTTAATTGTATCTATAGCCAATACATCGCATGCTTTTTCATGAAACATAACTTTTACCCCGTACCCGCAGTACGGGAGTATCTTGTTTAATTTTTTTGAGATTCATGTCGTTTTAATTATGATATTTTCATAGGTCTTCTATTTTAGGTTGTTCTGCGTTTAGTATCGAATTTACATCAATACGATACCCTGCTGAAAAATTAAACACGTCTATCCATACAATAGACGCTGATTCTGCACATTCCATTCTTTGCTTCTCGCAAATCTTGTTGGTAAAGTTTTGAAGGGCTTCCGTGAACATGGAATCCTCGATAGCTGCATGATAAACTGGATTCGAACTTTGAACCAATTCAGATTCGATAAGTTCCATTTTCTTCTCGTAATCCGGGCAGAACTTTTCGATAAATTCTTCTTGCGTCATAGTCAATAGTTTAAGTTTTGGTCACCTTATTTGTAAGGCTACCAGATTATTACATTTTGCTCCCGACATTCATTGTCGCCGTTTATTAATGCATAGTTTTCAAATACGTTCCCTATAACAGTCCATTCTTTTACTTCATGTGAATAAAAGCTATCAATGGATGTGTAGCTTATTAGTCCGTCGAATCCATTAGCATAAGATGCAATTCCCCAGCAGGTATCGAACCACATAATTACTCCAACAGAGTTATTCACATCCTGGATAATGTCACCTTCGTAAACTTCCTTTCCATTCTTGTCAAGGAAACCGATGAACTGACCGACTGTTTCAGGTATAACACCAACCCATTCATCCGGACTGATCTCAAAAAAACATCATACATCTTTCGTTTAATAGTACCACGAGAGATTGTCATGCTTTTAACCCATTCGTTTCTGTTCACACGTTTACCTCTAAATTTTATTGTTCTCATTTTTGATCTATCTATTAATTCCACTCCTGTTTTCATACTTTAAATTGTTTATAATCATTCATTAATTACGCTATAATTGCCAAATACGTCATTCGGAACAATTCGACCTTTATTCTTAAAATGAGAAATAATTTTATACGCCCACGTGCAGTCTTTCACGAATTTTAGTTGTAATTCTTTTGATGAAACAGTGTCTACCGTACTTATGTATTCATCTACCATTTTTATATCACGAGCATACTCACGGTCTTCTCTCATCTTATCCTTTATATGTTCCGGTATAGTGTCTTGCGCATCCGGGTTAAATGTTATACATTTCATATCGTTTTCTTATGTGTACTTTTTTAACTCTTTTCGATCTATAAAGAATGCCACGCAAATATGATTATTAGGTAACCCTATTGATTGTAGGGTTGCGGATTCCGCACACTCTTTTTTTTCAACTCCAAAACCGATAATATATCCACGGGCATCCGTTCTCACTTCTGCGACTGTGTTTGACATGATAATTCCTTTGTTATCGTCTTTCGCCATTTTTACGATAGCATCTAAAGTATTGAATTTGTTTATTGCACTCCACTATTTCAGCATAGGTGGAGTATTTGGTTACCAGTATCAACCTAATGCTTCCTATCTCTTTTTCAATTTCATTGTAATTGGGATCGAACTTTTCTAAAAATTCTTGTTGTGTCATAACTTCTTTGTTTTTAGTTAATTAATCTCGTTTGTTTCAATACCTAAAGATGTAAAAAGTATACTTATCTGCCAAATTATTTCGGAGAATTTTTGATTAAAAAATCTGAAAAATAAAAGAGGGTTATATTTCTATAACCCTCCTAACTAAAAACATGCTTATTATGGAACAAAACAATTATAAAAGTTTCTTCAATTCAATGATACCATCCCAAATTTAATAAGTAGCTCATACGCCTCGGGAAATTCCTCCTTTATTTGTTCATACGTCGATAATTTAATTAACATGCCCTTAAATTCATTGTAAAGTCCACATCTTCTTCTTTTTAGAACCCACAAATCATCCATAATACTATTGAATATATCGGATTCAGCGTTGGGTAATTTGATGCAGTTACCTTTAACCGGAATATTTGTCCAACAGTCGTAAGCTTCATATAATTGACAACCATCCGTGTTAGTGTTGTAACGAATCATTACATTGTTATATTTGAAATAATCGGGGCATTCAGCATAAGCGGCCCTTACAATATCAGGTAGATTTAATAAAAGATAACGCTCCAGAAACTTATATGCCTGCAGTCTTTTCGCCATTATATCGCTGGAAAATTTCTGTGAAGATAATATATTCACGATTTTTGACGCCATCTCACAATTAATTCTTTCAGAAGTCATACTTTCTCATTTATGTTTACAACATAAAGATATACATTTTATATCAAATAAATAAGCAAAAACATTATATTTTTAACTCACAAGCGCCACCAGCACACCCTTGCGCAGCGAGGGTATCAACATCAACACAATGATCCTCCCACTTAACGCAAGCATTCCAGTCAATTGATTTAATATTTTTGAGATTTTGCCATTTATGGTATAAATGCACATGTTTCACACAATTTTCCGTTAATTTTAAATCACCTTCAAGGTATTTTATCGCAAAATCACGAAAACGCCGAACCCAGTCATTTCTTTTATCATTCTTTTCACGTAAAAACGAATGAATAGCATTAACATCGGACACCTTAACACCCCTAATATCAACAAGAAATGCACCCTCGGTCATATGGGCAACAATAAATTCTCCAACATCCTCGGGTGAAAATTTTAATACCTTGCTATTCCTTCCCATCGCAGCATCACACGCAACCCATAAATCGCCATCAAATGCCTCCAATCCATCAATGATTAAGCCTCCCGCCAAAATTGCCCCTGCCCCGTACTTATCCGCTAATTCTTTTTCATCCAAAACTGAAGTATAGGGGGCTTGGGGGTACAATAAATCACCACCCTCAGGTAAAAATGATATTCCCGAAAACACCCCCCGGTTCTCCCATACAAATTTTCTCACATCATCCCATTCGTCCTTACCCACAACGCAGGTGTTTGAAACATTCATCCTTACCTTTTTCAACTCAGGATGAGTGATATAAAAATCATGATCCAAATTTGTTCCCGCTTCAATCCAATTTTCTTTTGTTAGCTTAACAAGTTTAAGAAATTCAATCGCGGATAAATCCTCTTTCACCAACACATTTTCATTCAATTCAACCGGAAATGAGACAACACTCGTATTTTCCTGATCATACGCAGCGCGCTCAACAGCATTAGGATTATACATTGAAAAAACCTGGAGAGCTTGCTCAGTGTTCGCTGCCTGTATGTTCCTTATCATTCGACGGAAATGAAACGGTGAAATCCCTGATGATGTACAATTCAACATTTGAGATGAATTACCCGAAGGTTTTATAACAGTACACCGAGCTGCAAAGTTAATACCAATCAAACGGGAAACTTCCTTGTTAATTTGCCTAACCCTCTCTGCACCCTCTCTCTGTAGCTCAGGGTCGAATAAAAGCTGGGGGTTTTCACACATACCCGTTATTCCAACCCCGATTAATGAATCTCTCTCCGCTATAAACTTTGACGCGGGAGATAATATATCGCTGAAATTTGTCCATGACGCTTGGATTGTTCCCAGAATAGCTGCTGCTTCACACGCTTCAAGAAACTCTTGCCGGGTTTTAACCATGGCACCATTTATCTCAGTGAGATTGCAGAAAAAGAAACCATATCGTTTTTCACCATTTATCTCACACTGAGGGTAACCCGCAACCTCACAGTTATGAACAAAAACACCCTCACTGTTCCCATAATCGGCATCACCTTTTGTTATAATTGCGAAGTTATGCTCCGGGCAATCCATCTCGACATCATACACCCCCTCGATAATACCTTCATCAACGACAGAAACAACATATACCGATTCGGCAAGATAATCTAACGAAGGTTCTTCTTTAGAAGTGTATGTAGGGGTGACCGGGTCTCTATACTCTAACTCGCCAAGCACATATTTCACATACAAAGACCACGAACCGCTAAATCTATTTTTTGAAAACCCTGACGGGAAACGGTCGTCGATACTTTGACAATTCTTCCTTGTCAGATTCTTTCCTTGTCTGAGTACCTCTCTACCTATTTCGATAAGATCTTCCCCCGAAAGACCTGAATATCGGCCATTATTTTCAAGAAAACTTACCACCTTGGCCGCTTCAATTACCCTATTTTTATCCGCTTTATGGATAGGATTGTTTTCACCTATTCTTTCAGCGCCCGTTTTACGTAGATGGTCCCCTAACGGTAATAACTGTAAATTAGAAATAAAATCACCTACCGAGTTATCAATATGATCAATTTCTTGCCCCTCTGGTTTCTCACCATTATAAAATTCCCAGATCATTCTGTATTGACGGGCGTATCCATTAGCAAAACTATTGATCGTTCTGTATTTTCTTTTCTTTGAAGAAAAGAACTTGGATAATACCACGCCCTCACTTTCACCCGCTGCCACGTAATTTCCGTTAACTGTTCGTAGTGGGTGATCAGGTGTACAGTTGATAACTGAACCGTTTGATAGCACGACTTTCACCACCTTCTTTTCACCTGTGCAAAATGCTCTCCCGTATTCTATGCAAACCTTACCCCCTTTATTCTTGTAATAAATAGGGGTCTTCTCACCTGCTTCAGCGAGTTCTTTTATGGTAACACCATTTCTACCATCGGCCACGGCAACAATCGTATCACCTGTAAAACAACACGGATTGTATACAATATCTTCGTGAGGAATGAATATCGTAGCAGGTTCACCAAATTCCTCGATGTATTTAAATAAACGATTATAAACAGCTTCAGGTGTTGAGGGAAGAATAGCTGCTGAATTATTCGCCCTGCTTAATTCGGGCATCTCAACCCACCACTCACCTGTTTTACAACTGATCATATCCTGATCATCAGCGTCAAATTGACAAAGAAGCGCTGCGCGACGCACACCCCCTGATATAACCGCGTCAGCGATAATACATGCCAAACGATGTAATTCAAACGATGTTAATTTTCTTCCGCTCCATCTTTGTAAAAGTTTATCCATCTTCTCCAAACATTTCCGCAACGGTTCAGGCCCTGGCGCGCGAAAACCCCCGGTTATAAATGAACCCTTTTTTCGAATAGATGAAAAATCAAAACGAACAGGCGCCTCATGATAATAATAGCTTTTAATCAATGCATCAACTGCAAGTGACCACCCCTCAACACTATCATCAATGTTGATTAACCTACTCTTCTTACTTCTGTCAACACCCCAACACTCTGGAAGCTGTTGTATATGACATTTTTGAACGGAATAACCACAACCACAACCACACAGCAAAAGATACATCAACTCCTTGTAAAACTCAACCCGATTAATATAAGAACCGCAACAATTAAACTGGCGGGCTGCATGTTTAATCATAGGTTCTCCACCAAATTGAAGAGCACGCTGCGCACCTAACACTCGTTTCTTCTTATACATCGAAGTTGCAAATTCAAAAAGTTCGTTTAACCGAGGTTGATTCAACAACAAGCCTAATTTCTCGCGGTGCATCTCCATAACACGATCAACACTTTCCTCCCAAGTTTCTTTCCTCCCATTAACGGTACGGGCATACTTACTGATGAAGACATAATCACCAATTTCCTTTCGTTTACAAACTTTTTCCATAACACTTTAATAATGAAAATTTTTAAAATAATTTATATCATCCCGAGAAATAATCAACGCAATCGGAATATTTGATGACTGCAGTGTAAGAGGTACACAAGGTGCATTCCAAACCCGGTGCCATTTTTTCTCGTTAACTAATTCATCCACTAAAGCATTAAAGATACGATTTTCAACCATAATCAATAAAGGTTTAGGCCTCCTTTCTTTATCATTTTTACAAGCCAATTTTTCATATAACATATGGTTTGTAATTTGCTCGTCCGTGGGGAGGTGATCCTTGGCATTTTTCAATTTATTCGCACATATAAGACTCCGATTACTCCCACTCTGTGATTCAATATAATATTTCTGTATTCGCGTTTTCATAACATCTTTCTTTATACGGTATAAAAATTAATTCATCTTTCGCTCTTGTTACCGCGACAAATTGTAAACATCTCTCTGCCTCGAGCTGCGCGTCCGTTGTCGCGTATTTACTTGGGAGTAATTCATTGAAACCCAATATAAAAACTCTCTTTGCTTCCAACCCCTTGCTCTTATGGATAGTCGATAGTGTGACACACTCTTCTTTCCCTTCCGTGAAAATATCTTCAAGCATCAACAATGCCATTCTTATCGATCCATAGTGAGATATCAATATCTTACAAATTGCAATTCTTTCAAAAAGAAAAATATATGATTCATTACTCTTATAATTATTTATCCCCTTCTTTTTCAGCTCGTTTTGTTTCTCTTCAAGCATATCTACCCACCTAACACCCGATTCAGCTCGTAATAATAATGCCCATAAACTTTCCCTGTAATCTTTTCCCAATATCGTTGACCTTACACCTAATTGTGAAAAGTAAATGAACACTTCAACAAGCGGCAAATTATTTCGACACAAAACGTAATCACCGGGCATAACTTCCGAAAGTTTTCCTTCTCGTACAACTCCCTCCCGGGCATCATCCAAACACTCTATATTCTCCGAATATTTTTGAGCAACCTTCACAATATTTTTCGCACACCTATAAGTCAACTTCATAGGTAATACCGCGGTGTTGGGTCGATCACGTAATAATTTAAACGAATCCGTGGAGCTACCCATGAAAAAATAGATGCACTGCGAAAAATCTCCCGCTGTAACCAACCTCCCCGTGGGCTTTAGCATTCTTAAAACCAGTTCTCTCTGCAATGGATTTAAATCCTGCGCCTCGTCTAAAAAAATAACATCGTACTTGGGAAATAAATCCGCGGATATGTGTTTATACGTTAAATAAAGTTGGTCAGTAAAATCAATATCCAATTTATCGCCGTCGTTACACATTTCTTCCTCGACTTTATATATAAACAATTTTATATCTTCGTAATAATGATCATCAAAATCAACGTCCCATCTCAAACAAACACTTTCCACCTCCTCCCGATTGTTGATATCAACAAGGTTCATACGAATCAACGAATACAACTTTGAGATATTAAATATTCGTTGATTAATTCCTTTTGTGTCAGTATTCCATGAAGGAACAAGATATTTTTTACATATTACGTAATCTCTCCATTGTGAAAGTCTGAATCGTGCACGCATATACTTCAATAATATGGAGTAAGCTTTACTGTGAAGAGTTTTAACTTCTGCTCGCCCCAATATCTTTCTTTCTAATTCCTCGACAATACTCTTATTGAACGCTAAAAACAAAACTTTTTTACCAAAAGGTGTTTTCTCAAGTAATTTTAATAACATGAATGTCTTTCCCGCGCCTGCCGTTGCGTTTATAAATATATTTCTGTTCGAATATAAATATTCATCTAAAATCGCTTTTTTGTACTTATCTAATTCCATACCGCTAATTATTTTTGTTTAAATCTCTTCAAAAGTGACACAACCTCACTCATGCCTTTATTCACACCATCGACAACTTTTCTTTTCGCATCAATAACTCGCATCATATCTATATCAATTGAATGCGGACAAATTGCGTAAGTAACATTAATCGCTTTCTTTTGACCTAAACGTTCGAGACGAGCGTTCGCTTGGTCTAAATCAACTGATTTAATAGGAAGTTCGATATAAAGTATGTTTGAACAACATTCCTGTAACCCATCAGTCCCCACGCCAATCGATTCAATATTTGCAAATATAATACGTTTATCAATACTATCCCTGAATGATTCCACGATGGCCTGTTTTTTCTTCGACGACAACCCTCCCTGTATCAAAAATGAAGGGAATAATCCATGTAATTTTTTTAACGGGTCTCGTCGATGACCAAATACTAATAATTTTTCATCTTCATTTGACTCGAGCCATTCACTTATTATTTTAATTAAATGTTTCATTTTACCCTCAATAGATAGTTTTCTCAAAACATTCAATCTCACCAAACCCTTCGCCAATTCAGCCCTTCGAGCTTGTTCTATATCAATATTTTCCAAATATTCAATAAGATTACTCTCCGCCAACTTATATTCCTTTTTATTCGAAAGCTCAACATCAATTTCTGTTTCAATCAATGCGGGTAATTCCTTCAAAACATCTCTCTTTTCAACGCGAACATAACAGTAGTGTGTGAGTATTTCATATAACTCATCAATATATCTCGCACCCCTATATTCCCACCTGTTATCTATTTTTTTACCATTACAATACCTGCAAATAAAATCACCCCACCCACTATTTTTTTTATTATCGGGCCAAATATCATTGAACCTATCAATAATCATCAGCGGATTAATTATTTCAGCGGGTCTATTAACAGCAAGTGTACCAGTCAGACCATATGCCCTTAACGCTTTCTTCGCAACATGTCTACAAATCTTGCTTCGAACTGACCCACTATTTTTTAAATAATGAATCTCATCAAAAAAAACCATTGAATAATGAAGTTTTAACCACTCCGGGGATCTGTACACAACTTTTTTACCATCCGCCTTTCCCAGTATATCATAATTAATAATATACACGTCCGCGCAATCATCAACTTTATCTTTTGATTCTATCACCTGAATTTTTCTATTAGGAATCCACTTCAACCACTCTTTTGCCCAGTTATATTTTACCGTCGCGGGACATACAATTAAAACAGGGAATGATTCCATCACTTCAGCATGCAATATCGTGACACCTGTTTTCCCGAGCCCACAATCCATACCATTTATCGCCCCGGGGTGATTTAACATGTAATGCAACACTTTAACCTGATAATCACGGGGTTTTCTCAAAAGATTCTTGTGATTTAAAATATTTTGAAGTTCATCAAGAGAAATAATTTCATCTTCTCTTTCCCAAACAAAATTTTTTCTGATATCAATTTTCTGATTCACATAATTTCTCTTACTCAAAAAATCATCAATCCTTCTCTTTTGCGAAAAATAAGTGTAAATGGATACATAAAGTTCCCTTGTCTGCATGTTATACCTACCCCCAAACGATTGAAACCATTTTATATCAGGTGCATGAATGTTACCACCTATATAAATGTAATCATCTTCCCTGTAATAATAATTTATCATTTTAAAAATTCACAAATATCGTCCCACTGTTCAGCTGTTAAAATTTTAACACCCAGTTCTCTCGCCGTGGTAGTCTTCGATGAATTACTACTTAAATCTTTCACTATTAAAAGATCCAATTTTTCTGAAACTCCCGACACAACTTTATGGCCCATTTCCTTTATCTTTTCCTCGAACTGTTTATCGCGAAATCCCGAAAAACAAACCCGCTTCGCATCTTCTCTGTTCAGTTGTTTTTCGACAACATACCAATCAAAAAATTCAAATGGAAACTGCTTACCCCAAAGCGAAAATTCTCGCATTCCTTTAATAAATGATCTCGCAGTCAATTCACCCACGCCTTTTATTGAAAGCAACACTTCCAACGGAAAAGCGGTTAGTAAAAATGAATTATTTATAAACGCAGGGTTCACGGTATTAAAAATTAATTGACATACCTTCTCCCCCAGTTCTCCATGAAAAATATTTAAGGCAGTTAACAGGCGGGCAAGTGGCACTTTTCCTATACCTGATAACTGCCTTTTAAGAGAATAAAAGGACTCCTTACCGAATCCATCAATCCGCACCCAATCCTCGATATTCAAATCCAATAAGATCGAATGAACACTCCTATAGCCCGCATTATATAGTTTTTGAATAGTGGGTCTTCCCACTTCCTCT
>ULQK01035957.1_pt1 | contig 14892 bp, 9 predicted proteins | sample 1954371 | NCBI WGS metagenome assembly ULQK01 (sample SAMEA4835652, study PRJEB28245) | human gut metagenome | biome: gut microbiome; material: fecal sample | place: Denmark | collected 2008 | reverse complement strand
TTGCCTTGGAGATACCAGCAAGTCAAGAACCAACTGGTCTCTATCCAATGGCTGGATGGCTCTCATGCAGACAGCCTTCCACCAATTCTGATCCTTGCCACGACTCAACTTGGCAGCCAGTATCAGTTCCTGCTTGGATAGTTCAGTATTGAGATGAATGTCGGCAAAAAGATGTTTACGGATATAGCTCTCCATATCATCGAGCACGATGCAACCTTGTATCTCTGCATATTCCAGCAAGAATGTCAAGTTATCCTTGGGGCGATGGAGATAAAACACCACTGGTTCCCCTGCATGATGAGCCTCAGCTTCATACTTAGCCTTGATCTCATCAAGTGCCGTATCACCCACTTCCAGCAACACCATATCATGTGGGAGAAAGTCCAGCAAGAATTTTCCCTCTCCCTTGGCATCTGTGACAACCACTCTTCCCTGTTGTCCCAGCACCTCATTAATATCATTGACCAACCATTTATCTATCATTTTCTATACTCTTTGTCAGTTCTCGTTCCCTTTCTCATTTCTATTTAGAAATTCTATTCTCAATTTTGGAACAGAGTAAATCATTAATAATTAACGGTTTAACCATTTTAAAGGATTTATCTATTCCTTTTCTCTATTCCAAAATCAATTTCTATTCTCGATTTTGGAAGAGAGAAGAGTATTCTCTCAATTGATATTTACTCCAACGATTTACTCCAACCATTTCCACTACACCTTGATCTATAAGATATTTGAGTTGTGCCCATATCTTTTTGCTTGGAATTTCCTTGCCTATTCTCTCATGAATGTCTTTAAGGGAAGCACTCTTATAGATTTTCAAGTCCTCTATAATCAATTCCCTGATACGATAATTCTCGATTCGCTTTAAGGAAGTGGTTCCTTTATATTCGCTATTTTTTAATATATCTTCACTTACTCGATACTCCTTGGAACGGTTTTGCCCCACAGCTTCCACAAGACCGTCATCCACAAGCTTATCAAGCCAAGGTGACAAGGCATCTCTATCACGAAGATTCAATTTCTTGATCAATGCAGAAGCAGTAATTGTTTCATTTTGGGCTATCAATCCCAAACAGATAATCTGCTTCTGCTTTAATTCTTCCACTTGAAGGGCTTGCTGAATCACCTTGATGGATTCCTTACTGATGATTCGACGCTCTACTGTGGCAGTGACAGAGTCATTACCTTCTGTCACACTTGGCACTTGTTTACCATTCGACAACTGAATCTCATACATCTTGTCATATCCAGAACCTTCTCTTTCCATCAGTCTCAGCGCATAACACAAATTGGCGAAATGCTCATTGCGCTTTACCGTCTTGTGCAAGATATTTTCAGGTGTTACTCCAAGCGGCAGCAGTCCTGGATTGACAACCTCTATTTTCTTGGGATATATGTTGATGAAGATATCACCACTTACCGTATATGGTCTATGAACCAGCGAATTGCAGACAAGTTCTCTGATTACCTCCTTGTCATAAGCTGGCACTTCCTTCCTGAACAGTCCATCACTGATTTCATTTGTTTCTTTCCAATCTGGTATGTTTTCCCAAACCTCCTCAATGATTTCGTATGGATTTTTAGAAAAATCGTCCCACAAATACTTCTTCACCTTATCACCACCTTCTTCATCATACTTGATGCATTGGACTACTGGCGAATGAGGCAATCTACCTCGCTGAGACTGGGTGCCGATGAACATAACACCCAAATAGGTCATCTTGTCGCTTTCTTCTTCCGTTAAGAAATAGTAATCCAACAATTCCTTGGTTTCTTTTTGCTTGACAAAATCAGACACTCGATCCGACTGATGGAGCAAAGAAACCACCTTCTTTAGCTTTTCAGCATCAGCATCCTTCCAACTCCATTTACTTGGCTCGTCTTCCCAATGATAATAGCCTTTTTCTGCCGATATTCGATTGATGTCGCTACCTATTACTGGCACGCTGTTATCGCTCACTCGTATAAAGAACTTGCCAGAAGTGGTAGATGCAGCAGAGCTTCCTCTTGAGATATGCAATCTTAGGTATTGTCCACCATTAGAATGAGTCAGAATCTCTCCATAGGCATTAACATTGGATGTTCTACCATTTATCTTATTTTGCAAGGTAACAACCAACTCTTCTGGCACTCGCTGATTAGGCATAGGCTCTTCAGCATCATCTTCTATTCCATAGTCGATTATGCCACCTTGTGCATTGCTAAAAGCCACACAGTCTTTAGCAACTTCATTCCAATCGGCGCTCTTGCCTGTTATCTCTTTGAGAGATTTCTTATCGTATAGTGAGTTCTCTTTCATTGCTTTTTTCTTTTATTTTTTCTCCCTATTTCAATTCATCACCAGGTTGGTGACGAATTATATCTACCAATCGGCATTGAGATACTTCTTCAGCTGTCCGCTATTGAGCACGTCATAGCTCAGCAAGCCGGCTTTCTGCAGTGGGGCAATGTTCTTGCCCACACCGTCGTCGAGCTTCGGGTCGTAGCCACTGGCAAGGAGCTGGTCTATCTTGTCGGCAAACTGGCGCAGCTCTTGCTGCTGGTCCTTGATGAGGGCTGCCTCCATCTTGCCACTCGCTGATGTCGGGTTGAGGGCTGCGAGGCGGTCGGCAAGGGCATTCTCACGGTTTGCCACATACACACTCTTAATGCGGAAGAGGGTGTCGCGGCTCCAGGTGTAGATGCTCACATAGAGGTCGATAGCTGAGCGACCACTCGCAGGGTCACCACTGGTGAGATGCCAGATGAATGGGGTCTTTGGCAGATACATAAAGAGGTTGAGATGGTCGCTCAACTGCTGGAAGAATCGCTCATAGAGATACTTGCGCAGCGACTGACTGCCCTGCGACTGGCTCAGCAAATAGATAATCTGGGAGATTTGCGCTCCGCTATAGCCTCGCTCCACCAACTCTTGCTCGATGCGCACATCCAGTGGTTCCTCACCCATTCGCTCACAGAGTGGTATCACGCCGTCATCATCCTTGCTCAGCACGGTGCGGATTACGTCGGTTATCAGCTCGAAGGCAAGGCTATGGCTGCGCTGTGGTGGCAGGATGCCGGCATGACGGAACTGATACCACACCTCTATTGGGTTGAGGCGATGGTTGTCGCTGTTGCAGAATTCTTCCCAACCATAGTTGTTCTGATAGAGCTTTTCAAAGTCGGAGACTTGTGGCTGCTCGTTGTCGATGGCAAGGGAATCCAGATGCTCCCAAACTTCTGCTGAGGCTGGGAACTCGGTATTTTCTTCCTTCAACCAAGCCTTGTATGCCACCAAGGCTGCCTGCGATACGCTCAGGTCACCCACAGGAATGCCTTCCTTATCCAATACCATCTGACGGTCGTGATCACTCAACTCATAGACATCGAAGACAATACGGTTGATGATAGCCTCATTGATGAGGATTTGCGTCAAGAGACCATTCTCGTAATCGAAGTAGCGAGAGAGTTCTTCGGTTGGCATGGATGAGGTGCCGATTGGGGAATGGGTATAGTTCTGCTCAACAATTGAATAGGTGCAGAGGTGCTTCTTGATATCAATGTTGCTTTGCACCAAAGAAGCTACTATTTGCTCATCTTCATTATTAGGACAAGCAAATGGAACACGTTTTATATCCCCTTGTGTTACATTGACTGTTGGATTCAAACTTTCCAGCAGATATGTTGACAATATTGTATTCAAAAAGCCCAAATAGTAGTTGATATTAGAATACTTTTCTGATGGATAAATACCAGGTCCCGCACCACTTATAATTTGATTCTCTGGCATATATCTAAATGAGCAACCACGAGAGCCACTGCTACAATAGGTTACGCCTTCTTTAAAATAGAACTTTTCACTTGGCAGTTTATTGCCATGAGTTTTCAAGTAATGATAAACTACAGGATTATTATAAGCTATTACCACCCAATTGTTTCCATACCATTTATTGAAAGGACCGCCTTTAGGATAAAAAACATAAGGTTTGTTATCTCCAATCTTCATAGAAAGCTCATTTTGACTAACCTCCCAAAATAGTCGCAAAGTTCTTTCATTATTTCCTGTTGCGCCACCTTGTCGAATATACAAAACTAAATCTAAATCATCACTTCCAAACTTCTCTCTAAACTCATCAGAAATCCAATAGATGAAAGGCCATGACTTGATAGCCTTCAACTTATCTTGTGGAAGGAGACAGACATGCTTGTTCTCATTGCCTGCGACGATATCAGACAACGCTTCTAAGCAATATTGCTTTTTAAATTTTTCTTGTGGAGTTCTTGTATATTGGTCAAGAGAGATAAAAAGTGAATCATTCTTTTCAGACTTATCCTTCTCCAAAACATAGAAAGCAGGATCCACCATGACGCTACCAAAGAGATTACTCAATCCATATTCAACAAAGAGATTGATATGAGTTTGGTTAAGAATAAACTTGCGCACATCCTCAAACGTCTTGATATACATAAACGTCATAGGATGAATCATCCCCACCTTTCCCAAGTTATCTGTCAACTCGCAGCATCTCTTGATGAAGCAAGCATAGAGATTGATGTTGAACTTCATCGGCTTTTTATAATTAGCCTCTGCAAAAGTCTTCAGTTCTGGGCCAAAGTCGCTGCTGTCAGTATATGGAGGGTTAGCCACGGCGACATCAAACGACGTGGTAAGGATGTCGAGGAAGGTCATGGCATCGTTGACTAATGAAAGGCTATAGGCATTGCTGCCCTCTCCACCCCACAGTTGCACCTGCTTGCGAAGCATTTCTATTGCCTGGTTCTTGAAAGAGAAGAAATCATGAATCTGCTCGTCATTAAAAAGACTACGCTCCTGCTCTGGCATCATAGCCTCAATTTTTTCCTTTAATCGGAGCAAAGATCCAAACTTATGGGCATTGCAGAGATCGTTCCAAATATCCTTCAACATCTCTCGCTGCTTTTCATCCCAATGCGTATCGCCCATTTTAAATGTAGCCTCAATCGTCTCATAATCAGGTAAGGAGAAATGAGAAGACACTACATTGCAGTAAGTAGGCATCTTGCCACGGCGACCTTTCAGCTGCATCGCCTTGATAAACAGGGCTATCTGGGTAATCTGCACGGCACGCTCGTCCAAATCTACACCATAGAGGTTGTTCTCCACGATGAGCTTTGGTATGTCACGCCGGCTGAAGTCGGCACCATAGTTCTCCATCTGATCTACATACATGTCATAGAACACGGTGAAGGCATAGATGAGGAAGTTGCCGCTACCGCAGGCAGGGTCGATGAGCTTGATGTCAAGGATGCCATTGGGCTTAGGATGGCGCACCTGATGCTTCGGCGCATTGGCGATAAGATACTTGGTCTTGCCGGTTTCCTCGTCAATCATGAAGCGGCTGTCAGGATACATCTCCAGATATTGCTTGCCCAGTGTATTATCCACTAAGAACTTCACCACCCACTGAGGAGTATAGATCTGACTCTGGAGAACAACCTTATCATATTCTATTTTCTCGCCACTCTCCTTGAGTTGCACCTTTTCTACTGTGTTGAAGTTTTCATACATCCAACCCAGTATGTCATCGCCCTTCCAGATGTCGCTGCCGCACTGCTCGTCCTGCTCAATGTCGTTGAAAGCCGTGATAATCTCGTCCAGCTCATCGGCAGTAGGCATCACGGCGTAAGGATGATCTGCCTTATAGAGCGGAATGCCATACTCCTCAAAGAGCTGCTGAAACTTGTCAGAGAGGAAATCCTTCAACCCCATGCGCTCAGCCGAGCGCATGTCGGGATGCTCCTCCAACCACATCTTGTGGGAGTAAGACAGGTTGCCATGTTCCGCACGACGGCGAATCACCTCAGGAAAGAGTTCTCGGTCTTCCATCACCTTCAGTGCCGCCAGGCGGTTGAAGAGGGTGAAAACACACTCCTTCACGGTTTCCAGTCTCGCCTTGTTGTAGTCGCCCTCCATCGCCACCTGGTGGGTAGCAATGATGTTTTCTGGAGCGCCAAATCGCGCAAAGCTGTTTTCCACAGCCTGCTGTATGAGGCCACGTATCTTGAGAACATGTTCTATCAGTTTCATTGCCTATATCTTATTTTTATTTCGTTACTCTATATTATTATCACTCATCAAAGTTCACCTCGTCGTCCTTGCCCATCTTGCCCACAAGCAAGAGTTGCTGCTGCAACCATTGGCGATACGCCGCCACCGTCACCTTACCATGCGGCATCTTGCTGCGCATCTTATAGACTTTAGGCTGTGGGGCTGGCTTAGGAGCAGGCTGTGGTTGCGGTGTACCTGGCACTGGGTCGGGTTGCGGATTAGGCTTAGGGTTAGGGTCGGTGGTGTTGATTTCCATCTCCCAAAGGTCGATGTTCTGCATCTCGCTCTTCACCTGCTGCAACTGATACTCCATATCACGAAGCTGCATGTTGGTGTTGCGACAGCATACATTCCAACCTGTGCCCAAATCCACATGGATGGCAGTAAACATCTTATAGCAACGCAGCAAACCTTCTATCCTGTTATATATCGCCATGTTCCACTTCTTAGGATAAGCTGCCAACTTTTGACCAAGAGTCTCCGCCTTCTCCAAAAGATTAAGACAGGTGTCGCTGAGTTGCTCGGCAGCATGTTGCATCATCAGATAGTAGAGATCCTTGATGTCCTGGGTGGTCTGGCGCATCATCTGAGCGTTGTGTACCAAGTCGCTCTCACAAGCTTGATTCCAGAGGTCACGCTTTTGGTTGAAGTTTGTCATGTCGGCATGGGTCTTCTCCAACTCATCCTTCACGTCAGCAATAAAATCCTTCTCCTTCTCTATCTCCTCAAACTGAGTGTCAATGAAGCGCAAATCTTTCAGCACATGCTCAACGGCAGAGATATAGTCATCCTCCATGTCGAGGAAGTCGTGCGCCATATTGAGATAATTGGCATCGGTCACCGCCTTGCCAAACTGATTGAAGATGGTACGAGCCTTGACAGACCTAGGGAAGAGGGCTGTTAAATCCTCATCACTCTCTATCTTGACATAGATACGATGAGACATCTCCTTTGAAAGGGAGCGGATGCAATCCACCACCTCAAAGTCATTGCTATTATAGTTAAGGTTGTCCTCGCCTGTAATCTTCTTATAATGGCAATCCTCCTTCAATATATCCACGATTTTCTGACGGTCTTTGTAAGAGAGCGACTGCATCACAGCTTTGAAGCTCGCCTTCTCAAAGGCACGAGTGTTGTCGAACACTTTTCCCACGCCATCATCAGTGGCAGAATGAAAATCCTCGCCACCATACTTCACGATGACCTTGTTGCCTCTGAGCAAGGCTGCAAGGGTGGTAATGATGACGCCAAATGAATAGCCCGTAGGGGGAGTCAACAATTCACGTTCCAAGTCGGCACCCGTCTTGTAAGACTTGCATCGAGCCAATATCTCTGTGACCACCGCTAAGTTGTCGCCAATAAACTTGCCAGAGGTATCAAAGAACTTGAATTCCTCGGAAGGTCCGAAATGTTTGGAAAGCTTGCTCACTGGTATCGTGAGGGCAGGTTTGGCAAGGCTATCCTCTAAGGTGGCAGAGAGGCGGCGAGTATATACATTGCCTGCCATTCTGCGCTGCACACTCTCCAGTTCCTTGATGCAATTTTCCTCAGTAAGTTGGTAAGTATTATACTGATAGACGATGGTGCCCTTTTGATAAGCACGGCGCACCAAATCTTCGAGCTTATCCTGCTTGTCGCCTCGTGTGTCTACGATGGTGCGCTGCACTTTCTTCTCTTCATCAGTGGAGTAAGACTTGGTGTCGATATAGTCGATGCGCAAGAGATCGACAGCGAGGTCAAGCATCTGCTTAGCGTATGTATTGGCAGGGATGATGGAGAGCACACCCTTCTCTTCCTGTGTATCATGTTTTACCTGAGAGATAGTTTGCTCTCTATTTTCATAGAAGATGTCATAGAGTACCACCTTCATATATCGCTCCCCTTGGTTGGCAAAGTTCTCGCCCTTGGAAGTCTCCACGCAATAGCTCAGTTTGGCGCCATCGAGCATGAGCGACTGTGCCTCCTTCACCAAGCGCAGTTGTTTGAGACGCTTGGTAATCTCAGCCTCCTGACGGAACAGCGGAATCTCATACTTCACCATGTCGTCGATAATCTGCTGCTCTATCTGGCTGGTGATGCGATACTGGTCGGCAGTCTGAAGAAGTACATTGTTCTCCACCAAGAGAGCCACGGCACGCTTCACCTCCTCCAATATATCATAGTATTGCTCGGGGTGACGAGCGTACGAGCAGGCAATATTAACCACCGTGGTACGAGCATCCGACTTAGCGAGGAAGTAGATGACCTGCAAGAGTTTCTTGCCACTGATCAGATTGAAACTACCATCTGCGGCAATATGCTCTTCCGCTTGCTGATAACGCATGCGGAGCGCCTCAGGAATATTCTCCATCGCCTGGTTGCAGAGTTCCACGGAAGATACATGGGTATGCACCTCTTCCTCCGTCATCGCCTCCTTCTTCAACACATCGAATACCGACATCAGCATGCCTCGTGTGCCTATCTGGGTGGTTACTGTATCACGAGAACCAAAGAGGAAATACTGGAGCATCTTAAACTGATGCACGAAGAATGGATAATAGTCAGAATAGACCTCACCATCCTTGGTGGCACTGAGGGCAAGACCAGAAATATTTGTTACCGCCTGTATCATGCCACTGTTCTTGGCATAATAAGCCTTCAACTCCTGCTTACCTGCATCCGTCTTGTCGAGCAGACGCTTACGGATAATCTTGTCTATCTCTTCTGCCGATATCGGGATGCGAGTCTTGAAGCGTGCCTCCACCTTTTCGAGCTTACTCTTATTCAGTCCAGAGGCATTGAGCACATCATTGAAGGCTTGCTGGGCAATGCCAATGGTCCATACACGATTACCCAAACCAGAGAGCGACTCAGAGAGACCCTCCAATTCCAAAATATCAATTTTCTTCTGTGTAATCGCCTCACTTACCTCATCGATGAAGAAGACTATTTTATATTGTGGATGCTTTTCGAGATAGAGCGAGAGGTCTTCCTTCAGCTTGATGGAATCGTATGTGTCGATACGTTCCTGCGCAATCTTCTCAGTATCCTTAAAATCTTCCTCATCCATGATGGCTATCATCGCCTTACGGAACACCCGCATTGTGTTCATCATATTGCGGCGCAAGTCAGTCCACTTCTTGCCATTATTCTGTTCCTCCACTTTCTGTAAGAAGTCCTCATACTGGTCATTGAGCAAAAGATGATACTCCATCAAGCCTATCCAGTTGTTCATCAGCCCTAAAGAGAGCAAGAACTGACTCATCGCCATATAGGCAATGCCATGCTTGTTATCGACCTTGGCAGAGTCGAAAAGCACCACTTGGTACTTTGACTTGTCAAGGGACGAAATCTGGTTCTTGATGAACGCCTCATTGTTGAGCCCCACAAGCTTGTGCATGAATCGTTCACGGAAAGGAGTGCCCTGTATCACATGGTTCTCAATCAGAAAGCCCAGCATCTTGGCAAAGTATGACTTTCCTGAGCCATAAAAGCCACTGAGCCAAACGCCCGACTCCTTCATATCGGAGCAGAATTTATCCAAAAAGTCTGACAGGTGACCAGCCAGACTCTCTGTGAGGATGAAGCCATCCAGCTCCTCCTTTATTTCATCCTCGCTCTGCGAGTTGAGGTCGATAACGTTTTTGATGTCATTGTCCAACTGGATTGACAATATATCTTTGATTTTCATCATTTTCAGTGCTATTAGTTGTTTTCAATATAAGTTGCCCATATCATCTGATGACGATACAACGATACTTAGAGGCAGGCTTCTTACCCAAGAACATGATTTGCTCGCCCTCGATGGTGGCAGGGTAAAAGACAACCAGAGGAATATGTGAAGCCATGACCACTTGATGCTCCATGATGTTGATATTGGAGAAATTCATGCCGTAAAGCACCCCTGTATGCAACAAGACAGGAATCTTGCCTTGCGAGAAAACAGCCTGAATCTGTTCTATCACCGTATGGAAGAAAGTGCCCTCATCATAGTTTTGACTAAAGAATACCTCCTCGCCAAACTGCTGGTAGCATTCCTCGAAGTTTTCCATTCCCATATCAGTGATAAATTGACAGAACACATTGCGAAGGTCAATGAAAGCATACTGTTCCTCCGTCAAGACATCCTGAGCCTTGGCTATATAAGCATCCTCATCCTTAGGTGGATAGACAAAGAGGATGCTCTTGCCTCCATTACACTTGCCTGCTATCTTCACAATGTCTTCTTTCAGAATAGCAGCAAGCTCACTAAATAGGCGATTGTGCTCTATATCAAATGTTTGAGTCATAGTCATATCAGCATTAAACAATTGAATTCTTCTTTCTTCTTTCTTCACTCTTCACTTCTATTACAACCTCTTCCCCCACTTGGCTCATATTCCAAAGCGGTACATATTCCACTCGCTTCAATTTGCTGATCAAAGAAGCTTTGTCATAAAAGCTAAAAGCCATCATCGGATTGTCCAACGTCTTTTGGTCAGGATAAACCGTCATCGCCATCTTGATAAAGTAAGCAAATAGAGAAGCCGTAATTGGCGGAAACAAGATTTGCTTTTTGATGGTTCCATCAGCAAGATTTAATTTCTTGAGAATAGTAAGATACTTGGAAGCGCAAATCTTCAAGGTCGCCTCCGACCAAGTGAACTCGCCCGGCTCCGTCTCCTTGATGTGATGGAGAAGTGCCAATACGTCGATGGCAGAAAGTGTGGCTCGCCCTTGATATATAGCCTTCATCAACACCTCTTCGGAGATGCGATGGAAAAGAGAATTGGCGTATACAATCTGCCAGTAGAGTACCATCAACTTCTCTTGAAAGGAGAATTCTCGTGATGATAATGCTTCTAAAAACAATTGTCGATGGGTTTCGTTTGCAAACTGCAAGATGGCAGCTTTTATGGCAGCTAAAAAACGGGAAAATGTTTTATGGGTACGGAAGGAGAAGCTCCCCTGTCCTTCAAACGCACAACCGCTGTATTCGCAGATGAAATCAATCATCGATGAATAGTCAGGAATACTTCCCAATACATTGACGCTTGAATCATATTTTGTTGCCATTGCTTATATCTTTTTTTGTATTTGTAATTGGGTGTAAAGTTAACGAAAAATTTTTATGCAAGCAAATTATTGTGTCTTTTCTATAAAACCAAAAGACTGCAAGCATTTGGTGTGCGTACTAAAAAAGCCCCCTACGGCAATCTGTCGTAGGGGGCTTTCCTTATTATAAAGGTTTTCCTTATTATAAAGTTTTCTACTTTTTTTACATTACTTGTTCACGCTGATCTTCATGCTCTGGCTCTTGCCGTTCTTGGTGGCCTTAACAACATAAACGCCGCTCTTGAGGTTGGCGGTGCTGATGTTGCCTTCGGCAGAGAAGAAGCCTGAGCCTACCTTGACGCCATCAACGGTGAAGAGGTCGTAGGCAGCGCCCGACATGTCGGCGATGGGTTGGTTGATGCCTGTTGCGTCTGTGTTGAGTTGATGCTTTGCCTGTGCCTGTAGCGCTGTGGCCACGAAGGCAACAAGCAGCGTTAGTGTATGAAGACACTTGCTCGATTTGCTCAATGCTCGATTTGCTCAATGCTCGATTTGCTCAATGCTCAAAGCCCCCAAAAAAATGTTCAAAAAGCCCTGTGTCTTGTAAAAATTCAAAATTCAAAAATTCAAAATTGCGGCAAAGCCGCAACAATTCAAAATTCAAAAATCAACAATCAAAAATCACCTCATAACCTTCTCCACCTCGTCAATGTTTCTGTCGAACGGTCCGCTATGTTCGAGCTTCAGCGTACACATGGCGGCAGCAAACTTGCCCGCCTCTGTTATGCTCTCGCCCTGTGAGCGGCAGTAGAGGTAGCCGGCCGAGTAGGTGTCGCCGCAGCCTGTAGCATCTACAATCTCGTGTGGTGCGTAGGCCGGAATCTCGTAGAAATGGCCGTCGGCAAGAATGAGCGAGCCATAGCTTCCCAGCGTCACCACAGCCTCTTTCACGCCCCAGATGGCGAGCTGGCGGGCAGCGTCGTGAGGCTCTGGACAGCCTGTGATGACCTCCATCTCGTGCTCGTTGACCTTCAGGATGTCGGTGTAAGCCAGGATGTCGCGTTTGTCTGCCCAGTCGATGGGGAAGACATCCTCTCCGCGCACCTCGCGCAGGTAGCCCTGTGCGTCGATAGATATGCGTCCCTTCTGTGCGAGACATTTCACCACCTCGGGTGAGAAGTCGTCGGCAAGGAGAGAGCCAAGATGATAGATCTTTGCGTCGAGCTGTTGCACCTCTTCCACGGTGAACGGGTCGGCCTTTGCTCTGACCTTCTGCGTGCGGTCGTTCTGATCCTCGCCATAGATGTTCTCGAAGAACACCGACTTGCGGCTGAGCCATGTGCGCACGTCAATGCCTGCATTGCGCATCTTTTCAACCACATGCATCTCATCGGCTCCGAGCTTGGTGGCCAACTCAAAAGACACCTTGTTGGGAAGGTGACTGAAGGCGTAAGCAAAATAGAATGAGGTGCCGCCCGCCATGTAGACGGTCTGACGTGGTGTGACAATCTTGTCTTTGGTGATGTGTCCAATGCAGCAAATATCTTTCATTGTGTTGAATTGTGTCGCTTATATTTTAGTGTGAATGAGTGAGTTTCTATGTCGCGCGCATCATGCGTGTCAGACGTGCAAAGGTAATTATTTTTATTGACAAAGCACAAATTTGAACCCCCAATTGTCATTTTTTCACAATAAAAAGAAAAAATACGACATTTTTTGAGTAAGTTTGCAAATAAAAAGCAAAAAGATTGTGATGACAGAAAACAAGAAAAACGTTCTGCTCGTGTGCGACATGCCGGGTTATGGCAAGGTGGCCACAGCGGTCATGATGCCCATCCTCTCTTATATGGGACATCCTACCTATAACATTCCCACCATGCTCATTTCCAATACGTTCGAGTATGGTCGTTTTGAGCAGTTGGAGACCACCGACTACATCGTTGGCACCCTGAAGACCTGGAAGAAGCTCGGCTTCAAGTTTGATGCCGTGGCAACAGGTTACATGCCGTCGGAGCGTCAGGCCGAGGTGGTGTCACAGTTCTGCCGCGAGCAAGCCAAGAAGGGTGCTCTGGTGTTTGTGGATCCTGTGATGGGCGACGAGGGTAAGCTCTACAACGGCGTGGGCAAGGCAGCTGTAAAGGCCATGCGCGAGATGGTGAGCGTGGCCGATGTGACCTATCCCAACCACACCGAGGCGTGTCTGCTCACCGACCAGCCTTATCATGCCGAGGGCGTGTCGCGTGACGAGGCAAAGGCGCTGATCGATGGTGTGAGAGAGATAGGAGCCAAGTCGGTGGTGATAACAAGCATCCTTGTTGAGGGCCGTCCCTCGGTGGTGGGCTATAGCCACATGAACAGCACCTATTTTGAGCTGCCGTTCAACGAGATACCCGTCCATTTCCCCGGCACAGGCGATATCTTCTCTGCCGTGCTCATTGGTCACATGCTTGAGGGCCTGACGCTTGCGCAGTCGACCCAGAAAGCCATGGACTCGGTGTATAACCTCATCGACAAGAACCGCGACAACGAGGACAAAAACTGCGGGATACCTATTGAGCGGGATCTGGGGGAAATCTGTTAAAGGTAAAAAGGTAAAAAGGTAAAAAGGTAAAAAAAGGCTACGCCGTTGAGATAGGATATAATGTTATTGCTTGAGCTATAGGTCTTATGTGGCTTATAGGTCTTATGTATCTTATAGGTTTTATAAAACATAAGAAGCCATAAAGCCATAAGAAGCCATAAGATAAAGAATATAAACCTTTCTCAACGGCGTCAGCCTTTTTTTACCTTTTTACCTTTTTACTTTTTTACCTTTAAACAGTTCCCTGAAACCTTCCGTCGCTGTTGATGACGCCTTCCACGCCTTCTTTCACAGCCTCGAAATAGGGATATTCGTCGCGCAGCGAAATGTCGTCATACTCGAAGGGAGCGACCACGGTGTCGTTGCCGTCGGGCATGACCAGACCCATCTTGCCGTCCTTCTGTGCTATGACGGGGAGCGACTTGAGGTCATCGACATACACATAGCAGGTGCGCAGGAAATCGTAGACGGGGTGGAGCAAGATGTTGCCCTTATAGTCTTTCATGCCGAAATGGCCGTCTTGCTCAAAGACCTCGTGAAACTGTAGATACTTGTCTTTTATCCTGTTCAGATAGAACACCATCTTGCGCTTGTCGTTGACCAGATGCACAAGATAGGCGAACGTGTCGCAATAGTTGGCCATGGAGCGTGCGAGCACGATCTTGAAGTCGAGACCGCTGATGGCCTTGCGGTTAAGGTCAATATATTTGGCTATCACCTCCTCTTTCTGTTCAACCGTCATCCCGGCCATGCTCTCCTCAAACTTGAGCATGATCTGCTTGCTGCCTTTCATCGCCTTGATGTAACGGTGAATCTGGCGTGCCATCTCGTCGCACACAAACTTGTCTATGCGTGCCACCTCTATTTCGTCCTGATATGTGGATTCGAAATTTTCCTGTGTAATTTTGTTTTCCTTTTCCATAGCGTCAATGTCTATATATTATGTTTATATAGGCGCGGGAGATTGCCAGCACCCCACATTTGTTTTGCCCAAAGTTACGGTTTTTTAGTGACACAACAAACAAAAGCACCAACTTTTTAATCTTCGCCACGCCATTTGCCTGCTGTGTGGGCAAACATCGGGAAAAATGGACGGCGGCGGGTTTTAAACCAAAAAATCGGGCCACGCGAAACGGATGTTACGATTTTTATTGTTACCTTTGCATAAGCTAAGCTGCATCTCGGCCAAAGGTTCAAGCAAGCTTGACCTTTAGCTCTCGATTTGCAT
>ULQK01090219.1_pt1 | contig 15179 bp, 15 predicted proteins | sample 1954371 | NCBI WGS metagenome assembly ULQK01 (sample SAMEA4835652, study PRJEB28245) | human gut metagenome | biome: gut microbiome; material: fecal sample | place: Denmark | collected 2008 | reverse complement strand
TTTTATGGCAATGGGGCGTTAATTGTGCGGTGTTGCCCTAAATCGAGTATAGGCGATTTTTCTGTGGATATTAACAGAGATTTAGTTGATATGATATCAGGAGTATCAATTAAGCCGCAAATCTCAGACGGAATGATATCAGGCCGTGCAATGCTTAGCGTTACGATTGATACAGATCTTGAGAATATTGAAGGTTATCTGTCAACTTTATTGTCTGATTACCATTCTGAGGGATATAAATCTAATTTTGGTTGGATAGATAATATCAAATATATAAAGGACAATACTCTTATTGAGAAGCTGGATAACCTGCTTGAAACAAGAATTAATGAGGATCCTAGTTCAATAATTGCAGCTGTACCAGAAATAATTGAATGGGATAAAGCTAAAGGCTTCTCATTCAAATCTACTAGAAGTAAGGATATTGTCGATGACATCTCAATTGACAGCATTATATCTTCATTTAATGGTGATGAGATTACTGTACAAAAGCTCAAGTCCAAAATGGTTTATTTGCAAAGCAGCGTTGATGACCAGTTCTCATATAGAAGTTGGATAATTTACAAATGCTTGTTTGCGGAAATAGATTACAACCATAGCCATTACTGTCTCAACAACGGTGTCTGGTACAAAGTGAACAGCGATTTTGTTAATGAGATTGAAAATGATTACCAAAACACTTGTGTGTGCGATATTGAATTTCCTGATAATCACAATGAGAAAGAGAAAATTTATAATATCAACTTTGCAAACTCGTGTGACCCGTATATAAATATGGACTGCAACCTAGTAATACCTAGAACAGGAAGAAGCAAAGTTGAATTATGTGATACTCTGACGGATAAAAAAGAGCTTATTCACACAAAACAAGGTGCTTCTTCTTCTCTTTTAAGTCACCTGTTCAATCAGGGATTAATATCAGCTGAATTAATCAAATCGGACTTGCAATTTTGCGAGAAGGCAAATGAAGAGATAAAGAAACAATTCAAAGAACAGCAATTGACCGGCAATATTAGTGATTATTTGCTGCATTCAGATGATAAACTAACTATCATATATGCAATTATAAAGTCCGGTAATGATGATCTCCCTTCATTACCGCTATTTGGAAAAATTGCGTTTTATAATGTTAAGAAACAGCTTGGCTTAATGGGATGTAAAGTTTTGATAAAACACATTAAGTTAGCATAGTATATAATAATCCCCTCCGCCTAGCGAAGGGGATTATTTGTATGCTCTGTGCTTTTCGAGATCTCCTCAGCCACCGGTCTATCCGCCGGACACCATTCAAATGCCGTGAGCTCATTCGGCAGTACCCACCGCATTTCCTCGTGAACGGAAAGCTGCGGCTCACCGGAAATGATCTCTGCCTCGATAAACACAAACGAAAGTTCTCCGCAAACACTGCGGCAGTACTCGCGAAGCGGCTTGATCTCGATATTCAGTTCCTCGCGGAGTTCGCGTGTAAGGCATTCAAACGGAGTTTCCCCCAGCTCTGTTTTTCCGCCGGGAAATTCCCACAGATGCGCGCAGGAGCCCTCTGCACGGCGGCAGATCAGTATTTTTCCATTGCGGCGAATTATCGCGGCTGTAACTTCTCTCATTATCCCACCACCAATTTATTAGTCTTTCTAAGGTACTTCGCCGGAATCGGCTCATGCAGTCTCCAGGTAATATTCATCGGCTTTGACCCGTTGACCGACAGAAAATCCGCAAGCCCAAGGAACGTATACAGCGCCGCGCCGAGCTTTCCGCTCTTGAATTCCCGAACGAACAGCAGTTCACGCACGCCCATGCTGCGGTGATTCATGTACCGCTGACCGGTCGTGCTGCTCTGCGACGTCGTGCTCTGGCTCTGCCAGTGGAACAGCACCTCGTTTATCGAGTAATCCTCGTACATCGTTGTCGGAGAGTAGTCCTTTTCCGCTTTGTTCAGCGTTACGAAATGCACGTCCGTTTTCTTGTCCAGGAGGTACTTCGTGCCCTCACGCACCGTGCCCGGCTTCATGAAATCCAATGCCGCAAGTATCTGGTCACGGGAGTAGGTGCAGTGCAGGTCAAGCGGACACTCAAATCCCAAATCGACTGGAGAATCCACGAAGTCGATACGGTCGTAATTGTAATACAGCACGTCCAGAATCTCACCGAGAAGCACCGGGCATTCCGACAGCCTGCGGAATCCCTCCAGCATATCTGAAAAGCCGCATTCCTGCCACGTTTTCTGCCAGATAGTGAATTGCAGCATTGTCAGCATACGAAGCTGCAACGGCGAGAAATCGCCTTCGCTGCGTGCTGAAATTTCCGGCAGATTATCCACTAGAAATTCGATCCACCTGCGTGAATCTATCGCGGAAATTCTCGGCAGCGCTTTTGTCACGATATCCTCCAGCGGCTCGGAGAAATCCTCCCTTGCGCCAGCCATTACGCACAGCCTTGAAAAGCTGAATTTTGTCGCATAAATCGCGGAGATATCAAGGCTGTAATAGGTCAGGAAATTCTCCAGAGTGAGCAGTTTTCCGGTATCCTCGGTGAATGTCGCAAGCTTCTGAACTATCGCATTTCTGTTTCCGAGAGAACGCTTGATATTGTCGAGAATATACTCCGCAGCCCTCTTTTCAAGCTGTAAATAACAGCCCTTCGGAAGCGCCACAAAGCCGTTCTTTATCTCGCCTTGAACCGAGCGCGAGCTGTCCGAAAGCAGCGCGCGGAACTTCTCCTCAAAGCGGTATTTCTTGTTCGCCTGCCCGATGAAATCAAGCACGGTCAGACATTCCTTGCCGTCATACAGACGCAATCCACGGCCGAGCTGCTGCAAAAATACCGTCAGGGATTCCGTAGGCCGCAGGAACATGATCGTATTTATCGCCGGAATATCCACGCCCTCGTTAAACAGGTCAACCGTAAAAATAAACCGCAGTTCTCCGTCCGAAAGCCGCTTGCTTACGTTGCGGCGAAATTCGTTGTCGCTGTACGCAGTAAGGCACTCGGAGGCAATTCCGGCTTCGTTGAATTTATCAGACATATAGCGAGCGTGTTCCTTGCTGACGCAGAATCCCAGCCCTTTAACGCCGTCCATATCGGTGACGTATTTCCGGAGCTGTTTCAGTATCAGGAATACCCGCATATCGTTGCCGGTGTACACCTTTGAAAGCGCGGAACGCTCGTAACCTCCGCGGTTCCACTTTACGTCCGAGAGGTCAACGCTGTCTGAGATCCCGAAGTACTGGAACGGACACAGCAGTTTCCTGTCGATGGCTTCGGGGAGCCGGATTTCAGCGGCGATTCTGTTGTCGAACCAGCGAAGAATATTCTCGCCGTCCATACGTTCAGGAGTTGCGGTTAGTCCCAGCAGAATATGCGGTTTAAAGTAATTCAGAAGCTGCTGATATGTAGGTGCAGCGGCGTGGTGGAACTCGTCCACGATGATGAAATCGTAGAAATCCTCGCTGACGGCCTCGGTAAGCGCGCGGGAGTTCAGAGTCTGCACTGAAACGAACAGATTATCCAGCGAATCCGGACGATGTTCGCCAACGAACAGTTCGCCGAAATTCGGGTCGTGAAGTACCCCGCGGAAGCATTTTATGCTCTGTTCAAGGATCTCCTTACGGTGCGCTACAAACAACAGGCGGCAGGGCTTACCTGCATTTTCGCTGCGGAATCTGCGATAATCGAACGCGGAAATTACAGTTTTGCCTGTGCCGGTCGCGGCAACGACAAGATTGCGGAAATGCCTGCGGATATCGCGCTCGGCTTTCAGGCGGTCGAGTATCTCCTGCTGATAGGGATAGGGGTTGATGTCAAAAAGGTAATCCGCCGTTTCACCACTGTATTTTTCGGCTGAAAGCGCCTGCGACAGCTTCTGCACATCGTTCTCGGAATAGGGCGCAAATTCGTGGCTGTTCCAGTAGCTCTCAAATGTCGCGTTGATTTTGTCGAGGGTGGAGGGCTGGTCGTGCGCGGTGATTTTGAGGTTCCATTCCAGACCGCTTGAAATAGCGGCATTCGAGAGATTTGACGAGCCGACATAAGCAGTGCTGAATCCGGTTTCACGCCAGAAAACATAGGCTTTCGCGTGGAGCCTTGTACGCTTGGTGTCGTAGGAAATCCGTATCTCCGTATTCGGGAGTTTTCGCAGTTCCTCGACTGCTTTTATGTCGGTCGCGCCCATGTATGAGGTCGTGATAACACGCAGCTTTCCGCCGCGCTGTGTGAATTCCGAAAGCTCGTCGATGATAAGACGCAGGCCGCTCCACTTCACGAATGAAACCAGCATATCCACGCGGTCAGCGGACTGTATTTCCTTTTTCAGCTCGCTCATCATGCTCGGTTCGTGGATAGATCCGGTGAACAGGGAGCTTGCCGCGAGGGAGGTTTCCGGGCGTACCGGGGAAAACTCGCCGGTTACAGCGGTGAGCGAGTTCTTCTTTTCGGCTACTGCAAGGAGCTGTTCGGCGCGTTCAGCGACGGACATTCCATCAAAATCGCTGTCGCCGGTGACATCGGCGATGGCTGAAACTATCCTGTTCGCAAGCGAAAGTTGCCCCGAAATATCATCGGAGCTAACCTGACGAAGTCCTTTTTCCACCAGTTCGCTGATGTAGTGCGAAAGTATCTGCGGAGCCTCAGCGCCGTCCAGTTTTCCGGTGCTTGCTGCGATATCGTCAGAGCGCTCCAGCTCACGGTCGAGAGATTTGTTGATTACCTGCTCGTATAATCCACGTTTCAGCATGATTTCCACCCATTATCTTTGATAATCATTGTACCACAAACTGACCTTATGTGTCAAGGTGAATAGAGTATCATTTTTGAAACAGATTTTTTGTTGTCAATATCAATTTGTACATTGACATATTATCTCCATGTAGCTATAATATCAGCTATCCGTTTATAACGGCACACAGAAATTTCCCCGAAGCGTAATTGCTTCGGGGATTTTTTGTGCCCGGGAGAGGAGAAGAAGTATGTTCAACAATCAGCGTTATGTCACAAGAGGCATAACAAACACCGTGCCGCTCGTCACTCAGATAATACTCTGGGACTGCATTGACAGCATGAAAGTCGAGCGAAAAGATTACCTGCAAGTCTTTAAGCTCATAGCGAACGGCGCAAATCAGCAGGTAACGCACAGTCAGGAAGAACCAGCCTATGAGCGAACTTTTACATTCCCAACTGACAATCCAATCACAGCAAAAATCTTCGTCATAGACGACGAAACCCATTCCACTATGCTTTTGGCAGAAGAATATTGACTTAGGAGGACTACACCATGGACAACACCGAAAATACACGCCCCGTTTGCAGTTGCTGCGGAGCAACGATTGAAACCGATGACTACTACACATTTGAAGGCAGCATTTTATGCGATGACTGCTACCACAGCGAGACAGTCGTTTGCGAGCATTGCGGTGACAGAATCTGGGCTGACGACAATGCAGGCTCAGACAGTATGCCACTTTGCAATTCATGCTACGATGATTACTACACGACCTGTGAATGTTGCGGCAGAATCATTCATCGGGACTATGCTAACTACGATGATGAAGACGATTACGCCTATTGCGACAGGTGCTATGAGGAACGTCAAAACAGTTATATTCACGAGTACAATTACAAACCCGCCCCGATATTTTATGGCGACAGCAAGCGCTATTTCGGCGTGGAACTTGAAATCGACGAGGGCGGCAAGAACAGCGACAACGCTGATACGCTTCTGGGTATCGGCAACAGGGTTGCGGAACATATCTACATAAAATCTGACGGAAGTCTGTCGGACGGAATGGAAATTGTAACTCACCCCATGTCACTTCGTTATCACAAGGACAAAATGCCCTGGGCAGAAATCATGCGTTCTGCAATTCGCATGGACTACCGCAGCCACAAAACCTCGACTTGCGGATTACACATTCACGTCAACAGAACAGCATTTGGAGCAACCCGGGAAGCGCAGGACGAGTGCGTTTCCCGGGTTCTATATTTTGTGGAACACCACCGGCTGGAGCTACTTAAATTCAGCCGCAGAACCGAGTATCAGATGAACCGCTGGGCTGCACGTTACGGCTATAAGAACAGCCCGAAAGAAATTCTGGAGGACGCAAAGAAAGGCTGTAACGGTCGCTATGCTTGCGTAAACATCACGAACTACCACACCATTGAATTTCGTATGTTCCGCGGCACGCTGAAATACAATACGCTGATTGCAACTCTGGAACTTGTGGACAAGATATGTGAACTTGCAACAGATCTGACAGACAGCGAACTGAAATCCGTAAGCTGGTCGGATTTCGTCGGTTCGCTTGATGACAGCACTGAACCAGAACTCATTACCTACATTAAAGAGCGCCAGCTCTACATAAACACACCGATTACCAGTGAGGAGGACGATTAATATGTGCGCAATTTTCGGCTTGATAGACTATAATCATACTTTAAATGCAAAGCAGCGTGAAAAGCTGCTTCGTGTTCTTTCTGAAGAATGTGAGGAGCGTGGAACTGACGCTACTGGCTACGCATTCAACCACAACGGCAAACTTACAATTTACAAGCGTCCCTATGCCGCTCATAAGGTTCATCTCAGATTGCACGATGATTCCAATGTCATAATGGGACACACCCGAATGGCAACTCAGGGAAACAAGCTCGATAATCGCAATAATCACCCGTTCCCTGGCAAGGTCGGAAATACAAGTTTCGCCCTTGCTCACAATGGAGTACTTCACAATGATGTGAGGTTACGCAAACAGATGTCACTTCCGAATACTCCAGTCAAAACGGATAGCTACATTGCGGTTCAGCTTCTTGAACAGCAGAAAACCCTCGACATACAGTCCATCAGCGAGATGGCTGAGCTTGTCGAGGGGTCTTTTGTGTTTACCGTGCTTGACGATAAGAGCAACCTATACTTTGTCAAGGGAGATAACCCATTAGCGCTGTACCATTACGAAACCTGCGGACTGTATGTCTACGCCAGCACGTAAGCAATCCTCGACCGTGTACTTACGCGCCTTGGAATCATAAGCATAAAGCACCAGAAAATTAATACGAGCTGTAGTGACATTCTGAAAATAGACAGTACCGGTGCAATGGAACAGGGAATGTTCGATACCACAAATCTGATGATGTACGATTACCGCTATTTCCGTAGGGATTGGTGGAATGTTCCCGAATCTTGTGACAGTGAACCGCAGGACGTAAAGCAACTCAAAGACTTCGCAAGCTCCATTGGAGTATCCCGGGAGGACATTGACCTGCTCCTCAGCTACGGCTATTTTGTTGAGGAGATAGAAGAAATGCTCTATCAGCCCGGCGTAATCGAGGAAGCGTTGTGCGAAATTCTGAACGAGTGTGCCTACGACTATTGTGGTGAATTCTGATGAAGAATTTCGTATTCGGATATGCACGAGTTTCAACGGAACAGCAGAACCTCGACCGCCAGCTTGATATGCTCCAGAAATACGGCGTGGATTTCATCTACAACGAGAAGATGACCGGCACAAAGCGCAACCGCCCGGAGCTTGAAAAACTCCTCGAACGCCTGACAGAGGGAGACACAGTAGTCGTGGAATCCCTTTCCAGGCTCGGCAGAAGCACCAAGGATCTGATATGGCTAATGGAAACTTTCAACTCGAAAGGTGTGAATCTCGTATCACTTAAAGAATCTATCGACACCACGACTAGCACAGGAAAGCTACTTTTTACACTGATGTCAGCACTGGCTCAGTTTGAGCGCGATGTCCTGGCCGACAGAACCAAAGAGGGCTTAGCCGCCGCTCGTGCCCGCGGTAGGAAAGGCGGTCGCAAGCCCATAGATAGCGATTCTGTTCGCAAGGCTGTGAAGCTCTACAAGACTGGTCAGTACACTGTCAGTGAGATAACTGAGTTGACAGGAGTTAAGAAAACCACGCTTTATAAGAATCTGCGATGATAGCAGATAAAAAAAAATTCTGCCATGCGGTAGGATTATTTTTTGCTATCTTACATTTATACATTGACAAAATCATTATGATATGTTATCATATATTTGAGCCTTCTATGAATACTATTATTTTTATAGACTTCCGTAATTAAAAAACGGAGGTGAGCTTATGAGCATTATGTCTTTTATAATGATGATATGTGCAATTGTGTCTGCAATTTATGCAGTCTTAAGCTACTATAAAAATTAATTAACTTCAACTAAGCCTTTTTCTGACGTAAGTCTATTTGCAATGTAACGCAGTGCTTAGGAGATGGCTCATCCTTTGATCATCAAGCTTCCGTTAAACGGTGCTTTTCCGAACATAGATTCCCGAACGGCTTTCCGAACGAAAATACCCCCGAAATCACGCAGATTCCGGGGGCTTTCTATGTGTTCTTTAAACGTTCGTTTTCTGAACGCCAAAGCCAGGGCTGATCCCATAAATTATAAAGCCAACAGCCCTATGAGTTTTTTATTGACAAATGATAGCCAGGCACAGAACAGTGAAAGCTGTTGAGCGCCTGGCTGAATTTATCTTTTGTTCTTTTTTATCAGTTGGCGAGGTTCGTTAGTATATCCTGCGATATAGTCGATACTCACATTGTAGAACTCTGCAAGGGCGATCACACGGTCAAAGGGAATAATGATCTTTCCGCTCTCATATTTGCCATAGTGCTGCTGTGAGGTTCCTATGACTTCGGCGACCTGAGCCTGCGTCATGTCATGATCTTCACGCAGGTCTTTCAGCCTTGAGTAGTACTTCTGCATGGCAACACTCCCCTTTCTGAAAATATTTTACCATGTAAGCAGTTGGCTTACATGACTTTAAGTGCTATATGACTTATCAGGAACACTGTCTTTATGTACAATTCTTGTATATATAATTTGTGAGTATATACAAAAATTATTTAATTCGAAATAAATCGGTTGACATTAAGTTTGTTATGACTTATAATGTGTATGAAGTTAAGCCTTATATGACTTAGAAAGGAGAATGCTGTATGTTTGAGTTGACTAAGGATCTGCTGGACAAAATAGGCAGAGCAATAATGCCTGACGCTGAGCTCGTTCCTGTAGGTCCGCACTTTGAGGCGTCATGCGCTGCTTGCACCGGAACATGCAAGAATGGCTGTCAGGGTGCTTGTAAAGGCAGCTGTAAAAGCGGATGCACCAGAACGTGCAAAGGAAACAGCAGATAATCTTTTGGGATTGATGTATCAGTACGTCAATCCCGAATTACTATAAGGAGATAATATGAAATACCAGCCCCAGGAAAGAAAAATCAAAACTATCACCATTACTCTGACCCAATCCTGCAATTTAAAATGCAGCTACTGCTACGAGAATAATAAATCCCCTAAAATAATGACGTTCAATACTGCGCAGCAGATCATTGATAAAGAGCTGCAAAACAAGGATAAATATACTGGATTTGAAATCGACCTGTTTGGGGGAGAGCCGTTCTTACAGTTTGAATTAATAAAACAAATCACAAACTATGCTTGTCAGAAACTTAATGATTTTCCGCATACAATATTTCTTACAACCAACGGGACTCTTGTGCATGGCGATGTTCAGAAGTGGCTTATTGATCATAAAGATTGTGTTATATGCGGATTAAGCCTTGACGGAACCAGGGAAATGCATAATACCAACAGGTCAAACTCCTTTGATTCTATTGACATAGATTTCTTCGCTGAGAATTATCCTATGCAGGATATCAAAATGACTATATCCAGAGAAACACTTCCCACAATGGCTGAAGGCGTAATATACGCTCACAAAAGAGGATTCGAGGTATCATGTAATCTGGCTTATGGCATTGATTGGTCTGATCCGGATAATGTTGCGATTCTTGACAGGGAATTACATAAGCTTATTGATTTTTATATAGCAAATCCACAAATCAATCCCTGCTCAATGCTATCGATGGGAATAACGAATGTGCTGCTTGAAGACAAACGACCGCATCGTCATTGCGGCGCAGGTATTGAGATGACAGCTTATGATGTTGACGGTCGCAGCTATCCGTGTCAGTTCTTCATGCCTCTTTCGGTCGGAGAGGAAAAAGCCTCAAAGGCTAAGGATTTAAAATTCTACGAGGATTTTATTCCTTCGGATCTTGCCGATGAGAAGTGCAGGGACTGTGTAATAAACAGGTGCTGTCCGAATTGTTATGGTTCGAATTATGCCTCTACGGGTAATATATATCACAGGGATATTAATATGTGTAGGCTTACCAAAATAATGGTCAAGGCCTGCAGTTATTTCTATGCAATGCAGTGGCAGAACGGTCAGTTAAATGTGGAAGGCAACGAATTACAGAGTATGCTTAAGAGCATTGAGGTCATTCAAAAGGAACTCGTAATATCATGAAAGATTATTACAGGATACTGGAGATCAGCCCGTCAGCTTCAGTTGAGGTGATCAAGGCGTCTTACAGAGCGCTTGCGAAAAAATATCATCCAGACACACAAACCAGTTCGAACATGGGAAAAACAATGGCTGATATTAATGAGGCTTATGAAACCTTGTCTAACCCTCAGAGCAGGAAAGAGTATGACCAACAGTACAGCCGTTTTATTAACAGCGCAAAATCGTGTGAAAAAAAGGTTTCAGGAAATGACGCTGGCTCTCAGCTTAATAAGACTACAACATCCGAAAAAAGCAGCAATGAGCCCGACAGCAGACATGGCTTTTTTTCGTTCGTGAAAAAAGTCGGCAGTGCGATCGTTGAAGATTATACTCAGACGTGTGAGCGGCGTAACAGAGAAATCGAAAATGCGTATATTCGTGCTCAAAGGCTTCCTGATGACAGATTGATTTATTGCTTCCGTACATCTGGCGGTGCTGAAAAAATTGGTTATGCCAGAGAGCTGGAACACAGGGATTATCTGTATCTGGACAGCGATGGCGTATATCAGGCTACTTATAAGTACAAAAATTTCAGGTACTGAGAAATTCCACGCATATCCCCACCAGTAAGAGCATTTTCACAGCAAAAGAAATTGATTCCGGGACACTGACCGCATAACAAATAACCTCCACGGTTTCGGCTGTGGAGGTTTTCGGTTTCTGAACACACCAACAGTATAGTAATTATAATTACTGGAGGTGTTCAAATGGAACATTACGGCTATCGGGAACTCGCAAATGCAATAGTGATCCGTTCGGCAAAGGATTATCGCATACTATTACGGTTTCACCAGAAACACCCTGACAATGCGATAGCACAAAGCAGGATCAGAGAACTGGAACGCGACGTACATACTTCATTCTTTCAGAGTCTGACCACTCTTGACGTTGACAGGATATTTGCTGAAATCAGAGCTGAATTTGAATAATATTGTGTCCCTGCCGGATAAGGCAGGGGCTTTGGTGTACATTACTTCACAAGAACGATTTTCTTATCAGCGCCTTTTTCAAAAGGCATATCAGTACATCCGTTCGATAGTATTGTTCTTTTATATGGTGAACATTCACTTTTGTCAAGTGAATAAAGTGAATTTTAGTGAATATTCAGTCGAAACCAGGGAATGTTGTGATTATTATATTATGATTATCAAGACTAATTATAGTTGAAATACCGCATTTCCTGATGTGATTTCATCAAAAACCGGGTAAATCAGGCTAAGGACGCGTTCAGCCTGTTTCAGAGTTTTTCAAGAAAGTGTAATAAAAAATAATTATACTAACTATTAAATAACAGGGCGGATGCCCTGTTATTTTTTAAGGGGGAGGGGAAGAAATCTCACTCACTTCGTTCGTTCGATTTCCCCCTCCCCCTTAACCCCCACCCCTTAAAGGGACTACGCTTACTGGCAAGATTATTTTGCTTAACATATACACATATACATATGATGTTAGCTTTTGGTAAGTCAGGAGAATGTGCGACAGGGATAAACCTGTCGCACATTTTTGTGTTGATATGATAGTCTGAAATGGGGAGGGAAAATCTCATTCACTGCGTTCATTCGATTTTCCCTCCCCATTGACCCCTCCGGATCATTTATATGATTATTCTGGTGGGATTATTGTATGAGGATTTTATCAATATAAGACTTCTGATATAATAGTTAAGTCATCCGACAGGAGGGATCCTGTCGGATGACTGTGTCTTATTTGGGGGATTCTTCCTTGTTATCGGGTTTATCCAGGGGTTTCTGAGATTCTGAATATTTCTTAGCTGCATCAAACGCTCCTGTTATTGTTGAAAACATTTCATCATTGGTGTAAGATGTAAAAGCAGCTGTAGAAGATTTCGGAAACAAAATGGGGGATAATTTCTTAGAATCAATAAAACCACGTATATATCTTATTTTTTGAAACTGTTCTGATAATGTTACCATAGAAACTCCCCAGAGAAAACATTCTATATTCATAATACCAAGGCAATCCTTATTCATGTCAGCAGCCAGAGCGTAGGTATAATTCGCCACGGTTTCATTATATATCTTTTGCAAATCATCTTCGCTGACAGCATGGGCTTTCTGGATATTAGCGATCTCATCAAGAAAATGCTTCCTTGTCAGATACCTTGTTTTTACATTAATTGCCTTTACTATATAAACATGATCATACACCAACTTTTTAAAATTTTCAGCTTCTTCAAAGGTTTTCTGCGCTTCATCAATTTTACCTGACAACAGCTGTTGATTCGCCAGCTGATACAGTAACATGAGCCTGTTGTCGTCAGAATAGATAGTATAATTATGAACAAGGTCGTCCATGATTTGGGATAGCGCGCAAAGGTAGTCCGTATTTTGGATATCGGTGTTGAAGAACAGTGCAGAGATATAAAAGACAGCTGAATAATAAATCACTTTCTTATATAGCTTCAGATCAATGAATATATCAGGGAGGGTTTCAAGCTCGTCTTCTGACAGATGCTTTTTCATCACGGAATGCATATGAGTAGACTCCAGCGTTCCGGCCTGCAGTTCGCTTAACATTGCTTCGATCATAACAAAGTTCGTTACATCAGGCTGTCCCAATACGTTTTTATTGATATTTCCTGCTGAAGAATAGCTTTGGATAATGCTTATCAGGTTATTTATAATATTGCTTTTGACAGGCGTTTCTTTATCATGCCTCATGTTGGAGATCTCAGAAACTGCCGAATAATTAATGTCTGCTTGTGTCAGCCAACTTTTGATAAGAAAAGAGTCATATATCGTCTTAATCTTAAAGTGTCTTTCTACAAGGTTTTTATAAGCTTCCTGATCATTACTCTGCAGCAACAGACAGATGTATGCATTGTTGTTCTTTTCAGCTGTATCAGTGATATTCACGCTTTCAGGATTTTTTTCAAGAGTTTCCCTTATGCTCTTCAGACAGGCGTTATTGGGGTATTGAGATTCAAGGAAGTAAAGAAGCTCCCATTTGAACGCCAGTGCTTCCATGTCATCAAAGACAAAATTGCATTCCAGACTGAAAATCAAACCAAGATTATTACAATTATCGAATGCATTATATCCGGCAATATATGTATATACATCACTCATAGCACTTAAATAGTCGGTGGTTTTATATTCATTACGGCGTTTGAATAAAAATAACAGAATACTATTCGAGAAAAATAGACATTCTTCCTGATATTCGTTGTTTCGCAATACTACAGCGTGATGCCTGTCCATTTCCTGTATCATAATATCACTGACGCCCGGAAACAGTCTTTTGATCTGCTTTACAGTCACATACCATGGAAATTGTAACATATAAGAGATAAAGCAGAGCAGTTTAAGCATTTCCTCCGGCAATGAATAGTCACTGTACAGTAATTGAAGATGCTGATTAATGGTCAGTAATTCTTTTCTGACTTCATTCTTCCTTATACTGCGCTGTTTAAATTCTATATTTTGTTTCGCATATAGCTCATTGAGATACTGAATTCCCTGCTGCGTAAAAATCGAATCAAGGTGATGATCAGATTTGACAATTGCCCTGGTCAGCAGAACGATGTGCATTGTATTGTAATTGGCCAGTCCCATGATATTGTTCAGATTATTTGAATCCAGAAGCTCTGCCTGTTTCTTTTCATCGGCAGTCTGGCTTTTTACAAGATCACTGATATCATTAATATCCATTGGACAGATCTCAATAGCATAATCCGCTTTATAGCGGCTTTCTATAATGACATCGAAGTTCCCTTCTTTCAGAAGTTCCATGTAGTTCGAGTCAAATGCGCTTTTATCAGCGTTTTCGATAATGACAAGAGTGCTTTTAACCGTATTCTTCTTAACAGAAAGAGCTCTTATAGTATCAAACGTTCTGAAAGAAACGTCTTTGTACTCTATAATGTCATTTATTGATTCCTCAATACTGGTATTGTACCTGACAAATACGATTTTATTGTACAGCTCCCTGTGGTCTAAGGCAAATTTATATATCAACTCAGTCTTGCCGATTCCCGGTTCTCCGGATATAACTGCGATCCTGTCATTGTTAAGCTTGTCATTTATCCAGGACAATTCAGCGTTACGTCCTATGAAGTCGGTTATGTTATCTTCCCTCAAGCTGGCTTTCCTTATCAGCGATACCTTTTCATCGCCCAGGAGGTGAAACATCAGGGAATTTGACAGCATTTCGCAGATGCATTCGATATAACCGTTTCTGTCAAAATCATATATACGTGAAAAGATAGCCTCCAGGGTGTTCTTGTATCCTTTCGAGTATATAGCGTTCATATCCTCGTATATCGTTTTGCCAACGTCATATTTTACAGTTGAAGCCTTTTCGGATATCTGCGTCTCAAGAAAATTCTTTACTCCATCCAGATAATCCTTACGGGTCTCAGGATTCTTCAGTCTGGAATAAAAAGTGGATTCGCCAAAGCTTTTCCTGACTTTTGAGCTGAGCATCTGTGGAGCAGCGGATTCAGAAGCTGTTTTTCCATCGGCAGTAAGGAACACCCTGGAAAATTCATTGCAGGAGAATGATCTTTCATCTGGGACAGAAGACTGCTTATTACCTGGAGCATTATCATCATCTTTATAATGCAGTCTGCCATATATCGTTCTGACCAGCTCCTCAAAAAGAACCGGCTCCTTTTCTTTTACAGATTTACCCTCTTAACCCTTTTTGTTACACCTGTTTACCGCCTTAGCCATAGAAAAAACCTCCCAAAAAAATTTTTTTAAAATTTTATCACCTCGATTATACCACAAAAATGACTATACATCAACCAACTGTCTTACGTGTGCCTATTTTTAAAAACAGGTAAGAG
>ULQK01062612.1_pt1 | contig 15523 bp, 9 predicted proteins | sample 1954371 | NCBI WGS metagenome assembly ULQK01 (sample SAMEA4835652, study PRJEB28245) | human gut metagenome | biome: gut microbiome; material: fecal sample | place: Denmark | collected 2008 | reverse complement strand
TTTTGTTCCCGAGATTATACGAGCCGGCGGATTTTTCACCCCGTTTGAGCTGCCCATTTGGTTTGCCGTGCTGGTTCTTTCCCTCCCGGCGATCGCAGCGTTTATTCTGAGCGGAATAACGTATTTTATTACAAAAATGGCGGCAAGAAAGAAAAACGCGTAGAAAAAATCCGCGCCGGTTAGGCGCGGCGAATGATACAGCCCATAAATATGAGATCAGCTTCACCGATTTTTCGGTGAAGCTGATTTTTTGCTGTTTACATCACGTCGGCTCGTAAGCCTTGCCGATGGGATTTCCGTCCGCGTCAAAGTCGATGCACTCCATAAGCTGCGGATCAACGTGGCTCTGGCGCTTTATCGTCATTCCGACGCCCTGATTGTTGAACACCCAGATATAGTTGTTCCAAACGGTGGGGTCTTTCTTTCTGAAAACCGTCGTCTCGTTTATGCGGCAGAACTTGGCTCTGCCCTCGGCAGTGTCAAGCAGATCTCCCTCACCGGTGAAAAACAGCTCGTCGCTGTATTCATAGCCGTCCTGCTCCTCGATCTCTTTTTTCAGATCGATCTTTTCTTCGTTTGTCATGGCATAGCCTCCGATGGATTTTTGCTAATTGTATCACGATATGCATTTGCTTGCAAGTGGAAAAGGCCGGGAGCGGCTTAGGTGCTGCCGATATTTAATAACTATTTATCCTGTTTGTGTTGACCCGGATAAAAAAAGTTGGTAAAATAAATATATTAAAATTAATAATAAACAAATCGGCTGCTGAGCGGCTGTATATCGGACAGAGGTGTTTTTGTGTATAAAACTATTATTGTTGAGGATGACCTTATGGTCTGCTCCATCCTCGAAAAGCAGCTCGGTAAATTTACCCAGCTCAAGCTCGAGGGAGACTTTCGCCGATGCGGCGATGCGCTTGAGTATCTGCGGCAGAAGCCCGACGGCGCGGATCTTGTGGTGCTCGACTATTTCATGCCCGGCATGAACGGCATCGAGTTTCTTGCGGAGCTGCGGAAATTTAATATTGACATTCAGGTGATCATGATAACCTCGGCCGACGATTATCAGGTCATCCGTTCTGCCATGTGCTACGGAATATGCGACTACATACTCAAGCCGTTTAACTCCGCGCGCCTTGAAAAGGCGATAGCGCGCTTTGACACGGTAATGAAGCTTGTAAAAACCACCCATGTCTGGACGCAGGATAAGGTGGATATTCTGCTCTGCCCACACAGAAATTACAACACCGATCAGCAGACTGTAGCCGGCGTGCCGAATCCGGGTAAGATAAACAAAACAACGCTCGAAACCGTGCGCGGCTTCATGCGCTCAAGGGTCGGCATAAAAATGCCGCTTACCGAGATAAGCGACGGGCTTGGCCTGTCAACGGTCACCTCGCGCAGATATCTTAAATACATGCACTCTCTCGGAGAGGTTGACATAACACTTGACTGCAAGACCGGCGGACGCCCGTCGGAGATATTTGAGTATAAGGAGACGGCAAATGGCTGAGCTTAGATTTGCATATGCCGCTCGCGGATATGACTATGCCGGCGCGATCGAGCGCGTAGCCGGAGACGAGGAGCTTCTGCACAGCCTGCTTGATATGTTTGCCGCTGACGAGAGCTTTTTAAAGCTCATGTCCGCGCTGGATGCGCACGATGCACTTGAGGGCTTTCACGCCGCGCATTCGCTCAAGGGCAGCTCCGGCATGCTCGGCATGACCGGCCTATTTGAGGCGATGAAGCTCATAACCGAGCCGCTGCGCAGCGGCGATGCGGAAAAAGCGCTGCAATACCGCGCCAAAGTCGAACACGAGTATGCAGCAGCTGTGGGCATGATAGAATGCCTGTAATGCTTATCGGTGCGGCGGCGTTTTTGCTTATGCTGCTGGGCGATGTAAACGATGCTGTGTGGCACAAAGGAGCGCTTCGCCTGTTCTTTCCCATTGGATTTGTGCTGCTTGCGGCAGCAACTGCGCTGAGGCTTGATTATTCAGGCATTGATGCCGCGTGGTGCGCCGTTTCGGGCGCGTTTCTGCTCGTGCTTTTGTATGTGCTGTTCGGCTCGTTTTCGGTGAAGGACGCATATGTGCGTCAGGATAGCGGACGCCGGGTGTATGACAAGGGCTTTTACGCTTTGTGCCGCCATCCGGGAGTGCTGTTTTTTGCGGGACTTTATGCTTCGCTGCACTATGCTTTCGCCCTTCCGTGGCCGGATGCCGCGCTGTACAGTGCGCTCAACCTTCTGCTTGCGTCGGCAGAGGATAAGTGGTTTTTCCCACGCTCCATCGGCGGATACGATGAGTATAAAAAACGCGTTCCGTTTCTCATACCCACATCCGCCGGAATAAAAGAGATCTTTAAAAAATAGTTTTTTGGATGAAGATATGACATTTCAACAGAAACTGCGGAAGTTCAGCAAGCAGCAGCTATGGAACGAATACTGCGGCTACCTGGAGCTTAATATAAAAGAATATATGTACATCCAGCGCAGGCTCATGCAGGAGCAGATTAACTCGTGGTGCGCATCCGACCTCGGCCGGCACATATACAAAAATTCCGCGCCCGAGAGCATAGAAGAGTTTCTGCACAGCATGCCGCTGACAGGCTATGCCGATTATGCCGAGGTGCTGTTTCGCCGCGATCCGGACACGCTGCCCGAAGCGCCGGTAATATGGATAGAAACCACATGGGAGGGCGGACTGCGCCCGATAAAAATAGCGCCGTATACGCGCAGCATGCTTGATTCCTATAAGCACAATATCATGGCCATGGCGATGCTCGTATCCGGCCACGGAAAGGCCGACTTCAACATTCGCCCGGGGCATAGATTTCTTTACGGCGGCGCGCCGCTTCCGTATGAAACGGGGCTTATACCGAGCCTTATGAACGAGGAAATGCGCTTTGAGTGGCTGCCCGACAGCGACGAGTATTCCGACCTCAGCTTCAGCCAGCGCATGAAAAAAGGCTTCAAAATGGCCTTTAACGGCGGCATTGACTATTTCTTTGCCATGGGCAGCGTTGCAAACTACATAACCGAAAATTTTGACAAACAGATATCCTCGGGCGGCGGTGGGGGAGTGCAGATATCCCCGGTCATTGCCGCGCGATACATAAAGACAAAATACAATTGCCGCAAAGAGCACAGAAAGATCAGGCCTTCCGATCTTTTTAAGATCACGGGCTTTGCCTGCACGGGAACGGACGGTAAATGCTATAAGGATAAGCTTGCCGCCGCGTGGGGCGTAACTCCTGTTGAGGTCGCGGCAGGCACGGAGTCGACCTGCGTCGGCTGCGACACATGGGAGCAGCGCGGCATGGTGCTGTTTCCGGACTCCTGCTTTTATGAGTTCATCCCCGAAAGCGAGATGCTCAGAAATCTTTCAGACCCTGCGTATACGCCGCTGACCTGCCTTATGGACGAGGTCTGCCCCGGCGCAAAGTACGAGATAGTAATAAGCGTTCTGCACGGCGGCGCATTTATGCGCTATCGCATCGGCGATGTTTACAGATGCACGGAGGTTGATAAAGCGACAGGGGTGCCGCGCTTTACCTATGTTGACCGCATACCCACGGTCATAGATATAGCCGGCTTTACGCGCATAACCGAAAACTCCATATCCGAGGTCATACGCATGTCCAAGCTCGGTATAGGCGACTGGATAGCTGCAAAGGAGTACGATGAGGACAACACGCCGTTTCTGCACATTTACCTTGAGGTAACGCCGGAGGCGAGAGCAAACGACGTTGTCACAAAGCAGGTGCTCACCGAGCATCTTTCGGTCTATTTCAGGTATTTTGACAGCGACTATAAGGATCTGAAAAAGCTCCTTAATATCGAGCCGCTTCAGATAAGCATACTGCCATATAAAACGATCGAAAGCTTTGAGCAAAAGCAGGGAACAAGGATAAGCCGAATCAACCCCGATCCGCTGTGGCTCAAGGCCATGCTCGGCGGAATAAAGCCAAAGCAGCATACGGAGGCGGATATATGAATGTATCATACATATACATAAATATTGCGGCGTTTTTGTGCTTTGCGCTGATGTTCGTTGCCTTCTGTGCGGCAGAGCGCAGCCGCGAAATGCGCGCGTGGCTCGTGCTGCTGGGCGACCTCGTGCTGTGGACGGGCGGAACGGTGTTCATGCGCCTTCACGTTTTCCCGAGCTACGAGTTCTGGTATTATGTTTCGCTGCTTGCGCTGTTCTCCATAGCTTTTCTGGTGTATAACTACGTTTATCAGTTTGCGAACGTAAAAAACGGGCTTGAGCGCCTTGTGTGGTTTGCCGGCACGGTCATAATCCTCATCGTTTCGGCAACAGGCTTCTTCCTTGCGCCGCCGACGGTGTCGGTTGACGGCAACGGCATGGCCGTGTTCACCTACGCAATGGACTGGAAGATCGGTATTCCGACGGTGTTTTTCATGCTCATCGTCGGCTCCATCATAAAGCTTTTTCGCAGAATACTTGACACGAAGGGCAAAAAAGCGCCCGGTGTCAGCGAGCTTATCATAGGCTGCTTCCTGATGGCGATCGGCAACATCGTGCAGATACTTCCGGGCAACACCTTCCCGTGGGACACTCTGTTCGGCCTTGCCTTTGCGGTGCTGTTTATCCGCTCGCTGTATAAGCGCAGAATGTTTAATACAACGCCGGTCATTTCAAGCAGCATACTCATGCTCGTTTCGGCCGCGATGTGCGTCGGCGTTGCCGCACTGTTTTTCGAGAAAACGGTTGAGCTGTTCAGAAAAATCGGCGGCCATCTCGGAAATCCCGGGATCGAAGCGTTTCTGTTCCTGGCGATCATACTGTTTGTCGCCATATCCGCATTCCGCAAGCTGCTCACGTCTATCTTCTCGGATGAAGAGCGGCAGGGCAGCCGCATAAAGCAGTACAGCGACAGTATTTCCAAAACGCTTGATATCGACAGCATTCTGCGCCAGACTGTCAAGGTCATAAAAAATGAGATACATGTAGATCAGCTTTACATATGCCTTCTGCAAAACGGAAAATATGTTCCGATGTGCAGCGCGATGCCGCTAAAGCCTGCGGCGTTTACGATTGCTGCCGATCATCCGTGCGTAAAATACTTTGAAGGCGACGGTTCAGGCAAAAATCATATAGTAATTAAGGAATTTGAAACCGATCCGCTGTATAAATCAGTGTGGGGCAGCGAGCGCGAGCTTTTTGCAAGCTACGGCATATCCTGCATATGCGCCCTCAAGGACGGCGGCAGCGTTGTCGGACTTCTGCTGCTTGCGGATAAGGAAAAGGGCGTGGGCTACACCTATTCCGATTTCTCGTTTTTGAGCACGGTTTCTGCAATAGCGTCTATCGCCATCAAAAATGCGGCTTTGTATAAGCAGGTGGCCGAGCGAGAGCATCTTTTCTCAAGCATGACGGCGTTTATCCCTAATGTCATTTTAATAAAGCCCAAGGGTGAGAGCAGATATTGCTTTGTCAGTGCAAACACAGAAAAGGTGCTCGGGCTCCCGGCAAGCTATTTTACCGGGCGCTCCGCTGTCCGTACACTCAGAGAAAACGTTGATGTAGAGACCGCGGATGAGGTAATAAAGGCGCTTTCAGAATCCGACGGCAGCGGCGGATATACGGTCGATATCCCGTTTAAGACCGGCGACGGCAGGGATATCACGCTCCGATGTGCGTTTTCTCCGATCGTAACGGGCGGAGTGAAATCGCACTATGTCTGTGTTGCAACGGATATAACAAGCGATATCGACGCTCAGCTTCTTCTGCGCAATTCAGTTGAGCTTGCGCAGGACTCCAGCCGCGCAAAGGGCGAGTTTTTGTCGCACATGTCGCATGAGATACGCACACCCATGAACTCCATAGCCGGGCTTACATATCTTGCACGCGAGATGGTCGGCGAGGGCCGCGATGACGAGCTGCGCGATTATCTTAATCAGATCGACCAGTCGTCCCAGTATCTGCTCAGCCTGCTGAACAATATCATGGACATGAGCAAGATCGAAAGCAGCAAGTACGAGATAAACGCAAAGCCGTTTAATATCTCGTCGGTACTCGACGAGGTCTATTCCGTGTTCAGCGCAACTATGAGCACAAAAGGCATAAAGCTTACTATAAATTCTGACGCAGTAACAAGTCCTGATGTTATCGGCGACGAGATATCGCTTCGGAAGATACTCAACAACCTTTTGTCCAACGCAAATAAGTTTACAAGATCCGGCGGCAGTGTAACGATTTTTGCCTCACAGAAGCAGATGAATGAAAAAGCGGCTATCCTGCACCTTGAGGTCGCCGATACAGGAGTCGGCATAAGCGAAGAATTTATCGGCCATCTGTTCGAGCCGTATACGCAGGAAATGAGCGAAAACGGCGGCAGAGCGGCCGGAAGCGGCCTCGGAATGGCAATATGCAAGAGCATGATCGACCTCCAGGGAGGAAGTATATCCGTGCGCAGCAGACTCGGCGAGGGTACGACATTTTATGTCGATATCCCGTATTCGTTCGGCAAAGCCGCTGTCAAAGAAATTGAGGCGGTCGATTGCTCTGCGATTAACGGGCGCAGGATAATGGTCGTTGACGATGTTGCCATCAACACAACTATCACTTGCCGCTTGCTCGAAAGGCACGGAGCCGTCGTCGATTGTGCCGAAAACGGAAGGGAAGCGACTGAGCTGTTCGCCTCAAAGCCCGATTATTATTACGACTGCATCCTCATGGATATCCAGATGCCGGAGATGAACGGCATAGAGGCGGTCTCGCGCATCCGTGCCTCCGGCAAGCGATACGGGCCGACGGTGCCGGTGCTCGCGATGACGGCCGATGCGTTTATAAACGAGCAGGGCGGAGCTTTGAGCGATTTCTCAGGCTATATCATAAAGCCCGTAAAGCCGGATGAGCTTTACGCAAAGCTTGCCGGCATATTTGAAAACCAGCGAGGTATCCATGCTTAAAACACTATTCAAAAAAGGGCAGACTGCGGCCGAAGCGGTCTGGAACAGCAAGTATTATCTGCCGTTTCTGCTGCTGACGGAATTTATCGCAGTGTTCTGCGATGCGGCGCTTGAGTGCATGTATTTTTATGTGTTCCTATGCGTCGTATTCATGATATTCTCAGATGATCTTCTGTCCATCATTCCGACCGTCATGTTCACACTTCTGACTTCAGTGTCGTACTACAAGGATTTTTCCGTGCTTACGCAGTACATGTGGTATGCGATAGTGCCGTTTGCCCTCGCGCTTTTGTTTAACCTTATTTATTACCGCCGAAAAATCGTTTTCGGCAAGCTCACATATCCCTATATTGCCGTTTCGGCGGCGCTTATCATCGGAGGTGTCGGAGTAATATCCGCAGATGATTACTTTGAGCCTATTGGGCTTTACTACACTCTCGGTCTCGGCCTCGGTCAGTTTGTGCTCTATCTGATCTTCCGATCGCGGCTCGAGAATGAGTGCAGCTATGACCGCGTCGAGCGCGTTGCCCGAATCCTGTACACCGGAGGACTTTTGTTCGTTGTCGTGGTCCTTGGATTTTATATTCAGAACCTGGATAAATTTATAGAGAAAGGCGGAGTGCTGTTTTTCAAGCAGCGCAACTTTGTCACAAGCGTTTTCCTCATGGTCATACCCATGATATGCATCCTTGTCCGCCGCAGCAACCTGTATCTTATCGGCACGGTGCTTATGTACATTGCAATGATAATGACCGGCTCGCGCAGCGGACTTCTGTTCGGCTCGTTTTTGCTTCTGGTGTGTCTTGCATACATTTATATTAAAAACAAAAAGTACCGCCGATTTTACAATTGGCTTTTCGGTGTGTCTATTGTAGTGATTGCCGCGCTTGCTATCGCGTTTTTGCCGCAGCTTTACGCCGCGCGTATTGAAAACGCCGCCGTCGGAGACAAAACGCGCCTTGAGTTCATAAAGCTCGGCGTTGAAAATTTCCTGTCGCATCCCATATTCGGCATCGGCATAGCCAACATGAAGGATGTCGGTATATTTAAGGCATACGTTCCCGGAAGTCTTATGTTCTATCATAATGCCGTTATCCAGGTCATAAGCTCGATGGGACTCGTAGGCGTTCTGGCCTACGGCTGGATGCTTTTCTCGCGGCTTAAAATGCTGTGGATAGGGCGAAAACGCAAGCGCATTGCCGTTTTTGCGCTGTCTTACATAGGCATAGGCTTAATGAGTATGACGAACCCCGGCATATTCTGCCCGTTCCCGGAGGCGGGACTTTTGACGCTTATGTTTGCAATTGTAGAAAAAGAGGAAGAAAAATATAAAATGGAGGAAGAAAAATGAAAAGAGCACTCAGCATCGTGCTGGTACTCGTGCTGCTCGTCTCAATAGCGCCAATGTCGGTGTTTGCGGCGGATAACGGCTACGATACCATCACAGGCACCGTCATGTTCAACGCGGGACATGATGACATGGAGACGGATCACCCGTGTCCGTTTACCTACAGTGACGGTTACTTTACCGAAACTGCGTATAAGTACAGGCAGGATCTCGCCGCGGTTACCATGGCAATGTGCCTTGCCGCCGGAAACGTCGCCGACCCCGAGCGGTACAAAGAAGGCCCGGCAAATCTCGAGAATTTCTTCGAGCAGATCGGCTTTGAGGACTTCGAGGCGAATGCCGACTTCACGAATCGCCCCGGCCGCAACACCTTCGGCGTTGGTATCGCAAACAAAGAGATCCGCGTAAACGGCGAGAAGTACACCGTTATCGCCGTCGGCCTGCGCGGCTGCGGTTACTACGCCGAGTGGGCAGGGGACCTGAATGTCGGCCTTGAAGGCGAGCACACCGGCTTTGCCATCTGCCGCGAAAAGGCGCTTGCCTTTATACAGACTTACCTTGCCAAGCACAGCGAGATCACCGGCAAAATTAAGATCTGGTGCACAGGCTACAGCCGCGGAGCTGCAGGTGCAAATCTGCTCGGCGGTCTGCTTGACGACATGTATCTCTCCGGCGCTTCCGTCGGCAAAAACGTCACCCTCTCTCCGAAGGATATGTACATCTACACCTTCGAGGCACCCATGGGAGCCGATGCATCCAAAGTCAGCGGCAGAATATACGAAAACATCCACAACGTCATTAACTACAACGACCTCGTCATCCGCGTAGCGCCCGACTGCATGGGCTTTGCGCGCTACGGAGTTGACCACGTTATGCCGTCGGCAAAGCTCGACTCGAACTACGCGCAGCTCAAGGATAGCATGCTCAAGGTGTTCTCGACCTTTGAAAACGCCGGAAAATACCGCATCGACGACTTCAAATACGTCACCGTTACCCCCGGCGCAACTGCCGATAAGATCATTTCGAGCATCCGCGGAGATGTGATGACTCAGGGCGAGTTCCTCGATAAATTCGTCGAGAAGCTCTTCACCGAGGTGTTCACCACCCGTGCCGAGGTCTATGCCGCGCAGGACGATATTCAGGAGCTTGTCCTGCCGCTGATCGGCACCTATCCCGACCAGTGGGAGACCGTCAAGCAGAGCCTTGCCGTCAATGCAAAGGAGAACATGGCGCGCCTGATCTCGTCGCTGATGAAGGGCGAGGACAGCGCCGTGACCGTCGTTGCGGATATCCTGCTCGACACGATGCGCGAGGCCGGCATCACCGAGTATAACGCCCAGCAGGTCAAGGAGATGGTGCGGCCGCTGGTCAAGATGCTCATGAAGCTCGTCTCGGCCTGCCCGGACGAGACTGCCACGCTTCTTTATAACATCGTCGGCATCATGAGCGCGCACTACGGCGAGCTGGGCATGTCCTGGATGCTGAGCATCCCTGCCGACTACATGACCTCGAAGCAGCCGGGCGAGCTGTACGAGCCGCTGCCGTTTACCGACGTCGCCGACGATGCGTGGTACCGCCCCGAGCTTGTCTACGCATACGAAAACGGCCTTGTCAACGGCACGACGGCAAACACCTTCTCGCCGAACGCCATCGTAACGCGCGCGCAGGTCGTAACGGTGCTCTACCGCATGGCAGGCTCGCCCTCAGTCAGCGGCATGAAATGCCCATTTGCCGACAACACCGCCGCATGGAGCCGCGACGCGATCACATGGGCATATAACGCCGGCGTCGCCAACGGCTTCACCGACTCTCGCTTTGCAGGCTCTGCCACCGTAACTCGCGAGCAGCTCGCGGCGTTCCTGTTCCGCTATGCCGACAAGGTCATATCCGGCGGCACGCTCAAAGCGCCCCTGTCATATGCTGACAGCTTCCGCGACGCCTCCTCCGTCAGCGCCTATGCGGTCCCGGCCATGCGCTGGGCGAATGTAAACGGCATCATAAACGGTCGCACCGGCGGTATCCTCGACCCGACCGGCAGCGCAACTCGCGCCGAATTCACCTGCATGATCTCCCGTTTCTCAATGGCGAATTGACGCACCTACCGATACGCATATTTCCGCCATCCCTACCGGAAACTGCATAAAAAACCATAACTGCCTCGCACTGCTTAAGTGCGAGGCAGCTTTTTTGCACCGCACCCTGTAGGGAACAGGCTTGCCTGTTCCGCTTGCCACGGTTTTGCCGGTACTTAAAAATCTATCGCTCGTAGGGAACGGATTCATCCGTTCCGCTTGCTACGGTTTAGTCGGCAGTTCCCGGTCGGGCTGACGCAAATTATGTATCGGCACAATGTAAATCCGCCACTAAGACCCCACCGAGGCATCCGCTGCGCGTCTTGCCCCACCTCCCCTTGGCAGGGGAGGCGAAAAGAACCACATCTCATCACCACTCACCGCATTGGCTCCCATGTTAAGGGGAGCAGTCGGCTTTGCCGACGAGGGGTTGAATTAAAAAATCCACAACCAAAATTGCACAGCGCCGCAAAAAACCGCCAAAAACCGACACCTGTCACCACAATGTAATGACACGGGATGTAAAATTTCGCTTAAAAATCATATTTACTATTAATTTTTTTGCTAACTCTTAGTAGAATAAAGCCACGCAATAGTATGCGTTCGCGGCAGGCGATACAATATGTGGTGCTCTGCCGCAGGCGGTGGATTTTTTTAATTAAAAGGAGGAAAAATAATGAATGTAAGAAAACGCGGACTTGCGCTTCTCATGTGCATCTGCATGATCTTCACGCTCCTGCCGTTCTCGGCATTTGCGGATGCGGAAGAGTCATACACTGAGCACAGCGAGACAAACGGCGTTGTCATGGATAAGACCGTTACGCATGTCTCCGATGACACGTATAAGGTGACGCTTGAGCAGTATGTCAAAGGCAGCGTTACCCCAGGCAAGACAACTCCGATCGACGTTGTCCTCGTCCTCGACGTATCCGGCTCTATGGATAAGGGGTTTGGCAAGGGAGACGCTGCTTATGTCGAAGAATACAATCCTGAAAAAAATTCAAATTATACTTATTACATCAAGGATGTAAATGGACGCTACACTGGAGTAAGCTGGTGCTCCAAATGCTACGAATTTACCGACGGCTGTACGTGGTTCTTTGGTCATGTTGCGGGAAATAAGTACACTCCCAAGACCTCTGCCGAAGATACAGCTCTTGGCCGTGTGCAGTTCTTTAGCAGCAATACAAAAATTACCGCTCTTAAATCGGCCGTCAATTCGTTCATTGATATTATTGCCAGGGATAACCCCACAAGTAAAATTGCCATTGTGAAATTTGCGGGCGATAAATCAAATAATATCGGTAATGAAACATATGATTGGGATAACTACAACTACACTCAGATAGTGCAGAATCTGACAGAGGCTAATACAGATGGTGCATCATCGTTGAAGGCTGCGGTAAACGCTCTCACAGCCAGCGGTGCAACAGCGGCTGACTACGGCCTTGAAAAAGCAATTGAAGTATTTGGCGCTGAAAACAAAGTGCCGGCAGACCGTAATCGCGTTGTCATTATGTTCACCGATGGTGAACCGAATCACAGCAACGGCTTTGATGGAAGTGTAGCAAATGATGCAATAGAAAAGGCAAAAACTCTCAAGAGTGAGTCCTACGGCGCATCGGTATACACCATTGGTATTTTCAGCGGAGCAAATGTAGGTACGACGCTTCCTGACAATGATAAGAGTGGGAAAACCAATCGCTACATGCACCTTGTCTCATCCAACTATCCTGAAGCAAGCAGCATGACAGAAATTGGTGACAGCGGAGACGTAACAAAAGGCTTCTACAAAGTTGCAAGCGATGCAAGCACTCTCGGCAATGTGTTTACTCAGCTTGGCGAAGCCATCGGCACGCCCAGCATTGATCTTGGCAGCACCGCCGTCCTGACGGATAATATCGCGTCTAACTTCAAGGCTCCTGCAAATACCACAGACGTTAAAGTCTTCACCGCAGACTATGACGGCACGAAATTTGGGACTAGAACTGCTTTTAACGACGCAACTGTTAATGTTGCAAATGGCGCAGTCACCGTAAGCGGCTTTAACTACAGCGAAAACTATGTGTCGGCAACGGCTCATCCCGGTACGAAAGACTTCGGCAAGAAGCTCATTGTAGAGTTCGAGATCACCGTAGATCGCACTAAGACCTATGGCGGCACTCAGCCGACCAACGCAGGCGCGAACATCAAGCTTGGTGATGATATCGTCGCTTTTGTAGAGAACCCCAAAGTGCCCGTAGCTATTACAAACGGCTTTAAAGCAAACTACAGTGACAGTAAATCCTATGATGGCACAGGCTTTGATGTCAAAGCTGCATTTGAAGAAATGCTTAAGTTGCATGGTCTAACGACTGCCAACAATAAGAACCAGTATGTTGATATCGCCTATGAGGTGAAAATCGGTGGTACAGTCGTCGGTATTTACACCGTCAAAGCTGGTGATAATACCGGAACTTGGAATACCGATGATTTGGTAATGACCGATTCGGCTGTAGGTGATTATATCTACAATGTCACCTGCAAAGTGACCGACAAAAATAATGGTAGCGCAACATACAAAAACGGCGAGGGTGACGGCATCGGCACCATGACGCTCAGCATTATCGAAAATAAAGGACTCACCGTATCCGGCACCGATTACACCGGCAAATATGACGGCGCTTCCCACGGTAAAGCCGCAACGGCAAGTGTTGAAGGTGCTACCATAGAATATAGCATCGATGGCGGAACTACATGGACAACCACCTTCCCCACAGTCACAAACGTTTCCGACAGCACAGAGGTTCAGGTCAAGGCAACAAAAACCGGATATGTCCCCGCAGAAACCACTTATAACCTCACCGTAACTCCGCGCTCCGTTACCATCACCTCAGGCAACGCAAGCAAGATGTATGATGGTACTCCGCTTACAAAGCATGAGGTAACGTATGGTGGAGATAACTTTGCTGCTGGCGAAGGTGCTGATATTACTTACACCGGCAGCCAGACAATAGTTGGCAGCAGTGAGAACACTTTCACCTTCGAGCTTAAAGACGGCACTGCAAAAGAAAATTACAACATTACAACTAATTATGGTGAGTTAAAAGTTACCGATTCCGACAAACTGTCCGTAACTGCGACCGGCTATGATAGCATGTATGACGGACAGACGCATAACGGCAATGTTACTGCAACAGAAGGTGCAACACTCAGCTACAGCACCGATAACGGTGAAACGTGGACAGCAACTGAACCCACTATAAAGAACGTCGGCGAAATTAAAGTCATAGTTAAGGCGTCGATGGCAAACTACAGTGACGCGACGGCAGAGTACACCCTGAAAGTCACTCCGCGCCCCGTTACTCTCACATCCGAAACTGCAAGCAAGCCCTACGACGGCACTCCGCTTACAAAACCTGAAGTTACCGTAACCGGCGACGGATTTGTTGACGGCGAAGTTACGGATATCAAGGCAACCGGCAGCGTAACAAACGTTTCCGAAGGTGAAGTTACTAACAAAATAACATTTGTGCATGGTGATGCATTCAACGCCGATAACTATAATATTGAAACGAGCGAAGGTAAACTCAGCATCACTCCGCTTGCCGTAACCGTAACAGCAAAGGATTACACCAAGTACGTTGGCGAAAAGGATCCTGCATTTGAGGCAACTGTCACTGGAACTATCAATAACGATACGGTAAGCTACACCATAAGCCGCGAAAAGGGCGAGACTGCCGGAACTTATCCGATTACTCCGGCCGGTGCCGTAGCGCAGGGTAACTACACCGTCACTTACAAGGCCGGCACGCTCACCATCAAAGAGCGCCCCTATATTCCCCCTGTCAATCCCCCGATAACCGACAAGATCACGGTCGAGATCACCGGCAACAGCGACAGCGTCGTGTATGACGGCACCGAGCACAGCGTCAAGGACTACACCGTGAAGATCAGCGACTCGCGCTACACCGAGAAGGACTTCACCTTCAGCGGCAAGGCACTCGCAAGCGGCATAAACGCCGGAACTTACGAGATGGGCCTCAAGGCCGATCAGTTCAAGAACACCAACGCGCGCTTCAAGAACGTTGAGTTCATCATCAAGGCAGACGGCGTTCTGACGATCACGCAGCGTCCTCTGACCATCACGGCCGGCAGCGCCGAGGGCATCGCCCCCGTTACCTGCGATAAGTACACGGTCGAAGGTCTCGCAACCGGCGACAAGGTCGATTCCGTCAAGATCACCGGCATCCAGAGCGAGCCGGGCGAGTCCCCGAACGTAGCATCCGACGCGGTCATCAAGAACGCAAAGGGCGAGGATGTCACCGCAAACTACAAGATCACCTATGTTGACGGCGTTCTCAAGGCCATCGAAGTCCTCAATAAGGAGATCCACTTCAACTACGTCATCGGCTACACCGACGGCACCATCCGCCCGAATAACGACATCAGCCGCGCAGAGGTCGCAACGATCTTCTTCCGCCTGCTGACCGACGAGGCACGCGAGCAGTACACGACGACCGCAGGCAACTTCACCGACGTTAAGGCCGGCATGTGGTGCAACCGCGCGATAGCAACGCTTACGAACATGGGCATCATCAAGGGCTACACCGACGGCAGCTTCCAGCCGAACAAGAGCATCACCCGTGCGGAGCTTGCAACGATCATAGCGCGCTTTGCAAAGCTTGACGTCAACACCAAGACCTTCAGCGACATCACCGGCCACTGGGCACAGAAGAACATCGAGCTTGCCGCGGGCAACGGCTGGATAAACGGCTATGAAGACGGCACCTTCCGTCCGAACAACAACATCACCCGTGCAGAGACCTTCGCGATGATAAACCGCGTCCTCGATCGCCAGACCGAGAGCGTATCCGACCTTCTGCCGACGTCCGACATGAACATGTGGAGCGACAATATGAACGAGAACGCATGGTATTACAAGGATGTACAGGAAGCAACGAACTATCATAAGTGCGACCGCGTGGGCGACAGCGTTTACGAGAAGTGGACCGAGAAGGTTCCCGACATCGACTGGGCGTCTTACCAGATCTGATCGCAAAAACCAAAACCTATCACAAGGCAGCTTGTCTGCCTTGTGATTTTTTTGTGCGCGTGGTATAATACCATCGGTTGACAAGGTCAGACACGGTTTTGACGGGCAGAAATACGCCCATACCGCGT
>ULQK01002786.1_pt1 | contig 15961 bp, 13 predicted proteins | sample 1954371 | NCBI WGS metagenome assembly ULQK01 (sample SAMEA4835652, study PRJEB28245) | human gut metagenome | biome: gut microbiome; material: fecal sample | place: Denmark | collected 2008 | reverse complement strand
CAAAAAAGTTGCTTAAAAACATATCTTTTTAACACTTGTTTACAATCAGTATGGATAAAATACTTAATTTACCTTATAAAATATACGCATGCGGGCGCGTGGATGTGTGCGTACACATACACACAGATTACATGTATGGCAGGGGACGCGGTGCATGGAACACTTGTCAACACGGATCATTATTTTTTCGAACACGAATTTTATCTTTTCGAACACGATTTTTATTTTTTGAACACGAATTGCACGAATTAAACGAATCTGATTGCTTAAGGAATATACATGCTCAGGCCTATATATAAGGTAGAGGGAAGGACATATTAATAAGGAGTAAAGCTTATAGAAAGAGGAAAATAATAAATAATTCTAAAATGATTTGCGAATTAAATGAAATATATGTAAGTTTGCAAAAAGTAAGACTCATTGGGAACTAACAAAGATAAAAACCAGTTTAGAAAGAAATGAGAAAAACCGGTTTAGAAGGAAATGAAATAAAACAGGTAAGACAAAGAATAAAAACAATTTTAAAAATAAAAGGAAAAAGAAAATGGAAAAAGACGAATTGTACAAAATGATAGACGAGCGTGACGGATACTCTTCACTCGCTTTCCCTGCGCTCATGCGTAAGGTGTATGTGTGGATGGCAATGGCGCTGGTCATTACGGCTGTTGCAGCCTATGGCGTGGCCCACTCTCCTGCCCTGCTGTCGCTCATTTACAGCAGCAAGTTGACGTTCTTCGGATTGATTATCGCAGAGGTAGCGTTGGTTATGTATATCAGCGGCCGCATAGACCGCATGGCCTTGACCACAGCAACGCTCATGTTCACGCTCTACTCTGCCTTGAACGGCATGACGCTGGCATCGATCTTTGTGCTCTACTCAGAAGCCATTATCACGAAGGTGTTCCTGATAACAGCTGGAACGTTCGGCACGATGGCGTTTGTTGGCTACACCACGAAGAGCGACCTCACCTCTCTTGGCAAGTTGGCGTTTATGGGTCTGATAGGCATCATCATCGCCACGGTCGTTAACCTCTTCATAGGAAGCAGCGGCATGGACCTCATCATCAGTTACATCGGTGTTGCTGTGTTCATAGGTCTGACAGCCTACGACGCACAGAAGATCAAGCACATGCTTGCCATGTGTCCCGACGGCGGCGAACAGGCACAGAAGCTCGCGCTCATGGGTGCCCTCTCGCTGTATCTCGATTTCATAAACCTGTTCCTCTATCTGCTGCGCATCTTCGGAAGAAACAACGACTAACAGGCTGCGCCTTGACAAAAGGCGATGAAAGGCGGACACGCGAAGACAGGAACAGAAGCTGAACACAAAAGCAAGAAACAAAAGCTTGATACGAAAACAAGAAGAAAAGGCGAGAAACAAAAGCTGAAAGTACATGAGCATTTGCTTTTCACGAGAGCGTCATTGGCATCGCACCTCTTTTAGGGCGATTATTCTCCATGACTCGGCATAGGGTCGTTTCAGAGAAACAGCCATGAGGAAAGGTGGTAAGAAATGCAAAATGTATAAATATACAAAAACGAGGTCTAAAACATGCTATAAATGAAAATTTATGCATTTTTAGCCTCGTTTTTTTGGTTATTTATACAAAAAGCGATATTTTTGCACCATCGAAACGTATAAATATACATCGGATGAAGACAAAGAACAGTAGAATAGAAGCATTGAAGATGCTCATATCGAGCCAAGACCTGTGCAGCCAAGACGAGGTGTTACAGGCTTTGCAGAAAGAGGGATTTGAACTGACCCAGGCCACGCTGAGCAGGGACATGAAGCAGCTGAAGGTGGCAAAGGCGGCAAGCATGAACGGCAAATACATATATGTGCTGCCCAACGAGACGATGTACCGCCGCGTGCCCACCCCGAAGAAGGCCATGGAGATGTTGCAGACCCCCGGCTTTATGTCGCTTAACATATCAGGAAACATGGCGGTTATAAAGACCCGCCCAGGCTATGCGAGCGCGATAGCCTATAACATAGACAACGCCAACATTGACAGCATCCTCGGCACCATTGCCGGCGACGACACCATTTTCATGGTTGTGAAAGAGGGCGTGGACGAAGAGCAGCTGTTTGAGGAGCTCAACGACATCATTGGCGAGGGATAAACGTTCCTCATGCCAACGCACCCACACAAGGATAGGAAAAACAGAAAAAAGATAAAGGAAGAACAATGGAAGAAATTAAAGTGATGGTGGCAGACGCCTCTCACGAAAAGTACGTCGACTTTATTCTGAAAACCATCGAAGACGCAGCAAAAGTGCGCGGCACAGGCATAGCCAAGCGCACCCACGAATATCTGACAACCAAGATGAAGGAAGCCAAGGCGGTGATAGCCTTGAGCGGCGACAAGTTTGCCGGCTTCAGCTACATCGAGACCTGGGGCAACAAGAAGTATGTCACCACGTCGGGTCTTATTGTACACCCCGACTTCCGTGGTCTGGGTCTTGCGAAGCGCATCAAGGACATGACGTTCACCCTTGCCCGCACGCGCTGGCCCCATGCCAAGATTTTCAGTTTGACGAGCGGTGCAGCCGTTATGGCCATGAACACGCAGCTGGGTTACAAGCCTGTGACCTTTGCCGACCTCACCGACGACGAAGCGTTCTGGCGCGGTTGCGAGGGTTGCATCAACGTTGACGTGCTGAAGCGCACGGGCCGCAAATATTGCATCTGCACCGGCATGCTCTATGACCCCGAGGAGCACCTGCCCGCAAAACTGCCGCAGGAGGTGCTCGACAGAATAAACAAGATTGACAAAAAAGACATTAACAACAAGTAGACAAACCATCGTTGAAGCAGACGGCATAAAGGTTTAGAGAAAAGAAGGACAAGAAGTCTGCAAACATGTGCTTGTAACAAAAAATCATAAAGATATGGCAAAGAAGAAAGTAGTGGTGGCATTTTCAGGAGGTCTCGACACCTCCTACACTGTGATGAAACTGAAGAACGACGGCTACGACGTTTACGCTGCATGCGCCAACACAGGTGGTTTCAGCCCCGAGCAGCTGAAGACCAACGAGGAGAACGCCTATAAGCTTGGCGCGAAAGAATATGTGACGCTCGACGTTACACACGAGTATTATGAGAAGTCGCTCAAGTATATGATTTTCGGCAATGTGCTGCGCAACAACTGCTACCCCATCTCGGTATCGTCGGAGCGCATTTTCCAGGCCATCGCCATTGCCCGCTACGCCAAAGAGATTGGTGCCGACGCCATTGCCCACGGTTCAACGGGTGCCGGCAACGACCAGATACGTTTCGACATGACCTTCCTGGTGATGGCTCCCGGCATAGAGATCATAACCCTCACACGCGACAAGGCCCTCTCTCGTAAAGAGGAGGTCGACTACCTGAACGAGCACGGTTTCTTTGCCGACTTTACCAAACTGAAATATTCTTACAACGTGGGCATCTGGGGCACCAGCATCTGCGGTGGCGAGATTCTCGACCCCACCCAGGGTCTGCCCGAGGAAGCTTATCTCAAGCACGTCACCGCCAAGGATGAGGAGGCAGAGCTTAAGATCACGTTTGAGAAGGGCGAGATTGTGGCTGTTAACGGCGAGAAGTTTGACGACAAGATTGCCGCCATACAGAAGATTGAGGAGATTGGCGCTTCTTACGCCATTGGCCGCGACTGCAACGTTGGCGACACCATCATCGGCATCAAAGGCCGTGTGGGCTTCGAGGCAGCAGCTCCGAAGCTTATCATCGAGGCACACCGCCTGTTGGAGAAGAGCACGCTGAGCAAGTGGCAGCAGTATTGGAAAGACCAGGTGGCCAACTGGTACGGCATGTTCCTGCACGAAAGCCAGTATCTGGAGCCTGTGATGCCCGACATCGAGGCCATGCTCACCTCTTCACAGCGCCACGTCAACGGCACCGCTATCCTGAAGCTCCGTCCCTACTCATTCCAGACCGTTGGTGTCGACTCTGCCGACGACCTTACGAAGAGCAAGCTTGGCGAGTATGGCGAGATGCAGCACGGCTGGACTGCCGACGATGCCAAGGGCTTCATCAAGGTTTCTTCTACCCCGCTGCGCGTCTACTACGGCATGCATCCTGAGGAGGAAAGATAATTTTAAGTGAAGAACGAAGAGTGAAGAGAATGTCTTAATGAAAAAGTTTTATTTGTCAGACACCGACAAGAAGATTGGCGGGGTGTGCGGTGGAATAGCACAATATTTCGACATTGACCCCATTATCGTGCGCATCATTTGGTTTATCGCCGCATTTTTCTATGGCATAGGCCTCATTCCTTATCTTGCGTTCTGGATAATTGTTCCACGCGAAAACAATGTGATATGATAAAAATTGGAATTTTAGGAGCTGCCGGTTATACTGGCGGCGAACTGATACGACTGTTGCTTAACCATCCAGAGGCAGAGATTGTGTTTGCAAACAGCGAGAGCAATGCAGGCAACCTTGTGGCCGACGTGCATGAGGGCCTGTATGGCGACACAGACCTGCGGTTCACCAGCGAGATGCCATTCGAAAAGGTCGACGTGGTGTTCTTCTGCTTCGGCCACGGCAAGAGCGAGCAGTTTCTGCGCGAGCACACCATACCTTCAAACGTAAAGATTATAGACCTCGCACAAGACTTCCGCTTAGCGGCTCCCGACAACGACTATGTGTATGGTCTGCCCGAGATAAACCGCGAGCGCATTGCCGCCGCACAACATGTGGCCAACCCCGGATGTTTCGCAACATGCATTCAGCTCGGTCTTCTGCCAGCAGCAAAGCTTGGCATCGTGAAGGGCGACATCGCCGTAAACGCCATAACGGGCAGCACGGGAGCAGGCCAGAAACCCGGCGCAACGACACATTTCTCTTGGCGCAACAACAACATGAGCATATATAAGGCGTTCCGCCACCAGCATGTGCCTGAGATCTGCCAGAGTCTGAAGCAGGTGCAGGGTGAGCTCGATGCCGAGATCGACTTCATTCCCTATCGCGGCGACTTCGCCCGCGGCATCTTCGCCACAGAGGTCGTAAAGACGGACATGCCGATAGAGCAGATCGTGGAGGCATATAAGGACTTTTACAAGGACGCCGCCTTCACCCACTATGTGGACAACGCCATCGACATGAAGCAGGTGGTGAACACCAACAAGGCGCTCATCCATTGCGACAAGTTTGGCAACAAGCTGCTCATAACCTCTACCATCGACAACCTCCTGAAAGGCGCCGTCGGACAGGCGGTGCAGAACATGAACATCATGTTTGGCGTAGAGGAGACGATGGGACTGAGGTTGAAGGGAAGTGCATTCTAAAAAAAGAGCCCCACCCCCTCGCCGCTATCGCGGCTCTCCCCTCCCCTTATGGAGGGGAGTAAAATGCATTGCGGGTGCAATACGCCTTGATAAGAGAAGCGCAACAGGTCCTCCCCTTCTTGCTTTAGCAAGCGACCAAAGGTCGAGCAATGGAGGGGAGTAAAATGCATTGCGGGTGCAATACGCCTTGATAAGAGAAGCGCAACAGGTCCTCCCCTTCTTGCTTTAGCAAGCGACCAAAGGTCGAGCAATGGAGGGGAGTAAAATGCATTGCTGGTGCGGTACGCCTTGATAAGAGAAGCGCAACAGGTCCTCCCCTTCTTACTCTGACAAGCGAGCAAAGCTCGAGCGATGGAGGGGAGTAAAATGCATTGCGGGTGCAGTACGCCTTGCTAAGAGAAGCGCAACAGGTCCTCCCCTTCTTGCTCTGGCAAGCGAAAAAAAGCTCGAGCGATAGAGGGAGTATAATGCATTGCGGGGGCAAGGACTTTAAAAGTTATTCCTTAAAAAACAAAATAGAAATGGCCTTAGCATCCTACTGCTCTCCAACAGTACGGGGTGGGGTCTTAATCAGCCTTAGCATCTCACTCCCCTCCATAAGGGGAGGGGTGAGCCGCGACAGCGGCGAGGGGGTGGGGCTTTATTTTTTAATTCATTATGCAACTATTCGACGTATATCCCCTATTTAACATAAACATTGTGAAGGGTCAGGGTTGTCACATCTGGGATGACAACGGACAAGAGTTTCTCGACTTCTATGGCGGTCACGCCGTGATCAGCATCGGGCATTGCCACCCCCACTATGTAGAGATGATGACCAAGCAGCTCAACACCTTGGGCTTCTACTCTAACTCGGTTATCAACAAGCTTCAGGTAGAGCTGGCCCACCGCTTAGGCAAAGCGTGCGGCTACGACGACTATCAGCTGTTCCTCATCAACTCGGGTGCCGAGGCCAACGAGAACGCGCTGAAGCTCGCCTCGTTCCAGACCAACCGCACACGCGTGCTGTCGGCAGAGAAGGCGTTCCACGGTCGCACATCGCTGGCGGTGGAGGTGACGAACAACCCGAAGATCATAGCGCCCATCAACGACTGCGGACACGTTACCTACCTGCCCCTCAACGACCTTGAGGCGTGGGAGAAGGAGCTCGACAAGGGCGACGTGGCAGCCGTGATTCTTGAGTGCATACAGGGCGTGGGCGGCATACGCATGGCCACCGCCGAGTTTGCACAGGGTCTTCAGGCAGCCTGCAAGCGCAACGGCACGCTGCTCATCACCGACGAGATACAATGTGGCTACGGCCGCTCGGGCAAGTTCTTCGCACACCAGTGGCTCGGCATCCGTCCCGACATCATAACCGTGGCAAAGGGCATCGGCAACGGCTTCCCCATGGCTGCCGTGCTCATTGCGCCTCACATCAAGCCCGTCTACGGCCAGCTCGGCACCACGTTTGGCGGCAACCACATGGCTTGCACGGCGGCTCTCGCTGTGCTCGACGTCATGGAGAAAGAGAACCTTGTGGAGAACGCGCACGAGGTGGGCGAACATCTCATTGCCCGACTGAAGGAGCTGCAACAGACACAGAGCCACATAACCGATGTGCGCGGACGCGGACTGATGGTGGGCATTGACCTCGACATTCCACACAAGGAGGTGCGCTCGCGCCTCATCACCGAGGAGCATTGCTTCACGGGTTGCGCCTCAACCAACATCTTGCGTGTGCTGCCGCCCCTCTGCACAACCAAGGAGATGGCCGACGCGTTTGTGGAGAAGCTGGCAAAGGTGCTGGCAGAAATTTAAAAAATAGCGAGACATGAAAATAGCAATCATAGGCGCCGGTGCCATGGGAGGAGCCATGGCCGACGGATTTATAAAGTCGGGAGCCGTGAAGCCCGCCGACATCAGTGTGGCAAACCCAACGGCCAAGAAGCTCGAACATTTTGCGTTGCAAGGTGCCAGCGTCACGACTGACAACAAGACGGCAGCCGACGGTGCCGACATCGTGATCATTGCCGTGAAGCCGTGGCTTGTGGAACAGGTGGTGAACGAGCTTAAGCCTGTGCTCAACTACACTCGCCAGACCGTCATCACCGTGGCGGCAGGCATCAGCGGAAGCCAGTTTACAGCATGGCTGAAGAAGGACGACGAGCTCTCGGCTGTCAACACGCCTCAGACCTTCATCGTCATTCCCAACACAGCCATCGCCGTGCTCTCGTCAATGTCGTTCGTCGTGCCCGTGAACGCCACCGCCGACACCACAGCCACCATAAAAGAGCTGTTCGACAACGTGGGACAGACCATGGTGACCGAGGAGCGTCTGCTTGGTGCTGGCATGACCTTAGCCTCATGTGGCATTGCCTACGCCATGCGTTATGTGCGTGCCGCCGCCGAGGGAGGCGTGGAGCTCGGCTTCAAGGCCGACGTGGCGAAGGACATCGTGCTACAGACCTTGAAGGGTGCCGTTGACCTGTTGCAAGCCAACGGCAACCACCCGGAAGCCGAGATTGACAAGGTGTGCACTCCTGGCGGTCTCACCATCCGCGGTCTCAACGAGATGGAGCACGCAGGCTTCACCTCTGCCGTGATCCGCGGTTTGAAGGCTGGCGTGAAATGAACCAAACACATCGCGACCAAGCGCTATAGAACACAAAGATGCTTCAATGTTATTTCTCCCCCACTCTCTTTTAAATCAAGAAGATTAAAGAGATGTTTCAGAGAATAACATAGAAGCATTTTTCTTTCCTGTCTTACATTATTTCTTTTGACAGTTTTTCTTTCCCTTTCGACAGTTTTTCTTTTCCTTTTAACCGTCATTCTTTTCACAACAACCCCACTTAGCTCTCCTAACTGCCATGTTTAGCCATCCTATCTACCTTACTTAGCTTCCCCAACAGCCATACTTATTTCGGCCAACTAAGGAAACGGAAATCGGCCAACTGAGGAAGCGGAAATCGGCCAACTGAGGAAATACAAAAAAATATTTGTATCTTTGCAATTGAGAATCAACAATTTAAGCAAATGGAATACAAACATAGAATTGCGGACAAAATGCTTGCAAAAAAACTTGCAAGCAAGGGTGTGGTTTTAATAGAAGGTAGGGCGCGGAAAACCTTATTACGCTTGCAAGCAAGATAAACACGGAAAAGATGAACGGCCCTTCATTCATGATGGTGCTCACGGGAACAGGCAATTATGCTTATCGCAGAAAAGACGGCGTTTATGTGGTTCCAATAGGATGCTTGAAAGATTAAATACTGTTGAAGAGACAAGGCGTTGGGAAGGGCTGTAGGATTAGAGACGAAAGCGATACAATGAAAAAAATTGAAACATTAACTAAAAAAACGAAAAAGGTATGATAAAAACAAGGAACTTGATGTTTGCCGCTATGAGTTGCATAGCAACAATGAGCTTAACATCATGCGCAACCATTCTTTCGGGAAGCGCCAACAAGATTTACATTGATGGAGATGTTGATGAGCCCGTGACAATTGTGACAGAAAAGCAGACCTATGAAAATGTAGAACTGCCCGCAATGGTTAAAATAAACAGACACGGCATAGACGGGCAGCGCGTAAAGATAAAATCGGAGAACTATGAATATAAAGACATTGTTCTTGAGAAGAAAATAAACGCTGTTACATTTGGAAACATTCTTCTTGGAGGCATCCCCGGCTGGCTTGTCGACTTGGCAACAAACTGTGTGAGCATGCCACAGAAGAAGCACTACGACATAACGGGGAAGCCCAAGAACAAAAATTTGTAATTGAAGAACAGGCCACAGACATAGACACAAGAGCTTTTGATGTTGTAAGCATACACATCAAAAGCTCTTTTTATTTGTTGCTATATTTCAACCCGCAAGGTTTAATTTGTATCTACTTCAATACGGGGAAAATAGTCAACCGCAGGGTTGTACTGCCATAAGGAACAAGTTCGATAACCGTATCACTACGCTCCTCTGATACGACGGCTTTCGGCAATGCCGGCGTAAAACGGTTATCAACCAAAGTCCAATCCTTGACGCCAACAACAGGAACCGTAATTGTAACAGGGCTGTTTCCCAAATCAAACGGGAAGCCATTTACCTTATTATACTTCACTTTGATGTTATCAACCTTATTCGCATTGAAAGCATAATTCCATTTGCCGGAAGGTGTCATGCTCCAGCTTTTGAAGTCAGGATTACCCGAAACCTTACCCGCAAGATTATCATATACAAGCGTATCTTCCTCAATCGCAGCCGGAATAGGATAAGAATAAAGTATAGGTCCACGCTCCACGTACATTCCTGTGGTGGAATCACCACACACTTTAACCTGCATCGGAAGCGAAACCGAAAACTTCTCACCCGATTTCCATTCCTTTGTTACAGTCTTAAAACCGGCTTCTGCGGCTGAACACCATTGCGGTATGCGGTATGTGAAATCCATTTTATGCTTTCCCGTCAGTTTTTTACCGTCTTTATAGAAAGTAAATACGAAGTCAATCTTCTCATCAAACGGATAAGATGTCTTCTCTTCTATTCTCACCGTAACGCCATCGGCAAGAGAATACACCACCGTACTCGGTCCATACAGTGCAGCAACAGGTTGCCCCTTCGCATCTTTCATCCACATTCGTGCCACATAGTTGGGCATATACCTATGAAGATTACCGATACAGCATTCTGTTTCATGAATCGGACGATATGCCATCCACGTCAGTCCATACTTGAACTCATTATGATTTGAGTTGCCCGTGGCTATGAATTGGTTTGGACAAGAGAAATACTGCATACTCTTGAAATCTTTGGTTATAGCTCCCAGCGCAGCATTAAACATCGCTTTCTCTATTCTATCCGCCCATTGCGCCTCACCGGTAGCCATCAGATAATAGCCGATAGTCCATGTATAGTCGCTAATATCACAGGTTTCATGACTGGCAAGCGCATCATTACCTGCCAATCCCTCCGAACTGGAGTTCACACCATCGGCAAGCATATTCGCCTTTTCCATCTTATAGTCGGCATTAAGTGCAGCCTTCAGATACTCTTTCTTGCCCGTATACTCATAAAGCAGCATCGGAACTTTCATCAATTCGTTCATTGTAACACCGTGCATACGGAAGTCTTTGTCATCCAGACAGCTTTCCTGTGTCAGCTCCGCACCGTTCTGAGCCCACGCATTCTCGGCAAGAGCCAGCAATTTCGAGTTCTTTGTGATGGCATAAGTCCACAGAATACCTTCCACATTCACGACAAAACGATTTCTGCCCAACTCCTCAACACTATATGAAAGATAGTTTCTTTCAAGGGCTTTCGGTACGCGTTCGTCGCCCGTTGCCTCATAATAAGCCTTCATTGCACGGAAAAACACTGCGAAAGGCCATGCCATCGACTTTGTCTCCGGACCGAGACGACCTTCCGGTCGGTCGTATGACGCAATGCGCAACTGCGTCTCAATCTCCTGTCTGATGCGTTTTTTCCAAGCCTGTGCCTTCGGGTCTTCAGACACTTCCGCCGTGAATTGCGCGTTCTTATTCATCATACTGTCCACATCCGACGGCTTGAACGGAATACCTTTTTTCGCGGGAAGCGGATGCTCAAGTACCCAATCAATATTCTCTTTGGCTACGCTCAGCAATTTTTCATCATCAAGCAGATAACCAAGTCGCATCAATCCGTCCACATAATAAGCAGTTTGCTCATATCGCCACCAGTCTGCGCCCCTGCTTTCCGTGTCCCTTTTAAGTTCTCCGACCCATAGTTTGGAGTCAAAAGGATAAGACATAGCTTCCGGATGACTTGACAATCCATTGTCCTGGCGCACAAGAATCTCCTTCAACCAGCCCCCCGGTACAATATCATCATGCAGTCCGTCGGTAAAGACTGCATATTGGGGCATGGGAACAGCCGTGCTTCCCGCCTTCACAATCTCATCATTGGCTGCCGAACCGTTAATGGCTACAGACAAGAATGCTAACAATAATTCTTTTTTCATAATATCATCATTTTTATAAAATATGTATTAAAACTGCCAAACATTGTTTAAGATGCCGCAAAGATACAATAAAATCAGTGATACGGCCAATCCCGCGCCATGCAAATGCGCATTATTGCATGCACGTTGACCAAAAAAGAAAGAAAGAACTATTGCAGCTGCATTGCCATGATGAGCGTGGCGGAGCGTGTCGGCAGCGGTGTGGTGTGCATGGAGTGTTTGGCCGTAAGAAGCCGTGCCCGTGTGCATGCTGCACCATGTCCGCATACGTGCCGTGCTGTGTGTACAAGCATGCCGCGCTGTGTGAAAATGCGTTTAATACAGCCTCGCAACGTTTAAAATCAGTAAACAAATGAAGAAAAAGATAAAATTATTGTTATTTTCTCGTTAATTGTTTGCGCAAACAGGGTATGTAGCCGCAGGGCGGCGTAAGTGCATTATTTCCTCTTGGGCTTCTTCACGGCCTTCACGCCCTCGTTGGTCATCTTCACGGGCACGATGTGTCCGTCCTTGTCGAAGTAGAGGCGGTCTATACAGGTCTCGCGGCTGTTGGCGGCAGTCTCGGTGAGCGGGCGGCGGTGATATACTATATAGTACTCATCCTTGCCGGGTACCTGTATCACGGAGTGGTGTCCGGCACCGGTGGCTATGGCAGGGTCCTGCTGAAGAATCTTGCCCACGCGCTCAAACGGGCCGAAAGGCGAGTCGGCTATGGCGTAGGCCACGCAGTAGTCGGGGCCGCCCCAGCCGCCTTCCGACCACATGAAGTAGTACTTGCCCTTGCGCTTGAGCATGAACGGGCCCTCCACGTAGTTCTTGGGCGTCACCTCGCGGTATGTGGTGCCGTCGTCGAAGGGCACGATGCTCAGCAGGTCGTCGCTGAGACGCACCATGTTGCAGTGTCCCCATCCGCCGTAGTACATGTAGTACTTGCCGTCGTCGTCGCGGAACACGAACTGGTCTATGGGCTGTGCCCCGTTCACGATGTCGTTGATGAGCGGCTTGCCCAGCGCGTCCTTGTACGGGCCCTCGGGGCGGTCGGCGGTGGCTACGCCTATGCCTCCCACCTCGCCCTGATGTACGTCGTTGGCACCGAAGAAGAGGTAGTACTTCTTGTTGGCGTGTATGATGGCCGGGGCCCACATTGCACGCTTGGCCCACGACACGTCTTTCTTGTCTATGACGTGCGGATGCTTGGTCCATGTCACGAGGTCTGGTGAGGAGAACGCGTCCATGAACGTCTGCTCATCGTATGGAGCAGAGTAGGTGGGGAATATCCAGTACTGCCCGTCGAGGACTGCTCCCTCGGGGTCGGCGTACCATCCCTTGAACACGGGGTTGCCGCTTGTCTTGGCTGTCTGTGCTCCTGCCGTGGCAAGCGAGGCGGCTATGAGGGCCGCCGAAAGAATGAGTTGTTTCATCGTGATGTGATCTGTAATGTTGGTTTGGTGAAAGGATTTATGTCTTTCTGCTGCCGCGCGGTGCTTCATCGTGCCACGCTGCGCGGCTTATCGTCTACAAATTTAGATAAAATTTCCGAATTATAAGCCAGTTGAGATAAAAAAACAGAAATGAATATCTCCGATTGCTCGCAGCTTGAGTTAAAATGTCAAGACCGACATACTTAAAATCTGTATTACCCTGAAAAACATTGAATGAAAAAAAATCTGGTGCCAAACAGTAAAAGAGCTGGCAAGCCTATTATCTGCACAAGGACTGCCCACATATCCCAACATGGTCAATGATTGAGTCTGCACCATAAGGCAATATTCAATCTTTTATAGGGTTTAAGAGAATAGATTCAACCATGATTAGGGTTAATAGAAATTATTCAACCCTTAACAGGGTTTAAGTTAAAATCCATTCAACTTTTTTAGGGTAATACATCATGATTATGCAAGGTGGTTCTCTTGATCTTGCTGAAAAGGCTGATGCAGGTTATCACACAACTTTCATCATAGGATTTGAACTCGGATAGGGACCTAATCGCAGCTGAGGCGAGCGATCTTGCGCTCGCCTCAGTGGCTTATATGAACAGATTGACGTTTGAGTTTTCGGCTCGTTCCATATAGCTTGCTACGCCGCCTACGTTGACGTTGTCGAGGAGTTCGTCGCGGCTTATCCCCATCACGTCCATAGACATCTGGCAGGCTATGAATTCCACGCCGTTGTCGATGGCTTGCTGACGCAGGGATTCGAGCGAGTCGACTCCTTTCTTGGCCATGAGGAAACGCATCATCTTGGAGCCTATGCCCATCATGTTCATCTTGGAGAGTGAGAGGCTGGTAGAGTCTGAGGGGAGCATCCATGAGAACATTCGCCCCCAGAGGTCTTTGGCGACGTGTGGCTTGTGGGTCTTCTTGATGGCGTTAAGCCCCCAGAATGTAAAGAAGATGCTGACTTTCTTGCCCGTGGCGGCCGCTCCGTTGGCGAGGACGAAGGTGGCGAGGGCTTTGTCGAGGTCGTCGCTGAAGAGGATAAAGGTCTTGCCTTGGGCATTCGTCGTGGGGAGTGGGGGCCCTACGGGGCATGGTGTCGCCTTTTCTATTTCTACAGTGTGTATGCCGCCCTCTGAGTGTCTGCTGACGAACTTGTTGCCTGTGGTGCGGCACCATGCCTCAGCATCGCGTGGGAAGCCTGCGTCTGTGGCCTTTACCACCAGAGTCTGACCTGCACTAAGTCTGTCCATGGCCTGTTTCATCTTGAGAATGGGTCCTGGGCATTGTATGCCGCAGGCGTCGACCGTGATTGTCACCTTGCCTTGTGGGCTGGGGCGGCATTCGCTTGCGACGTGCGTCTCGTTTTTGTCGTCAAAGCCTTGGGGGGTCTCTATGCTTGCGGTGGCGGCCTTGTATGTGCGCAGTCCTCCGATGAGGTTGCTCACTTGGCTATATCCGTTTGCCTTGAGTATGTTGGAGGCGAGGTAGCCGCGCAGGCCTACTCCGCAGAAGAGCCATACGGGGCGTGTTGTGGGTATCTCGCCAAGGCGTTGCCTCATGTCGTCCAGAGGAATGTTGATCGCACCGGGTATGCTGCCCAATGCGTATTCGTCGGGGGTACGCACATCGACGAGGGTGACTGCGGACGTGTCGGCGTCGCGCATCTCACGCCAGTACAGAGGCTGCATCTTTCCGCTGAGTATATTGCAGGCGACGTAGCCCGAAATGGCAACGGGGTCTTTGGCTGACGAAAACGGGGGTGCATAGGCGTGTTCGAGTCGGGTGAGTTGCTCTGCAGTAGCTCCCTGCTTGATGGCGAGTGCGTACTGGTCGATGCGTGTGTCCACTCCGTCGCAGCCTACAATCTGCGCTCCGTAGAGGCGTCCGTCTGTGGGGGAGAAGGTTATCTTGATAGCCATCTGGGTGCTGCCGGGATAGTAGCCTGCATGGGAGCCGTTGTGTATGGTGGCTGAGAGGTATGGTATGTTCATCTGCTTGAGCCGCTTGGCTGGCAGACCTGTGGAGGCTACCGTGATGTCGAAAACTTTTGCTATGGCTGTGCCTATCGAGCCTTCGTATCTGACGCTGTTGCCCAGCACCATATTGTCTGCCACGATGCGTGCCTGACGATTGGCTGGGCCTGCGAGGAAGTTGAGCCACGGTTTGCCTGTGATGGGGTGTGGGAATTCGATGGCATCACCTACGGCATAAATGTTTTCGTCTGATGTCTGCAGATATTCGTTTACCCAAATGCCACGCATCTCGCCCAACTTCAAATGTGCGTCTTGGGCAAGGCGTGTCTCGGCTCTCACTCCGATGCTCAGCAGGACCATATCGGCGTCAAGCTTTATGCCTGACTTGAAGTGTACGGAGAGTGCTTCGCCTTGACGCGAAAAGCTCTCTACGGCTTGTTCGAGGTATAGCCTGACTCCCTGCTCCTGCAGATGCTCGTGTACGAGGGCTGCCATGGAGTAGTCTATGGGACCCATCACCTGTGGGGCCATCTCGACGACGGCGACTTCCGCGCCTGCGTGTCTGAGGTTTTCGGCCATCTCAAGACCGATGAAGCCTCCACCCACGATGACTGCGCGGCGTACTTTGTGGCAACTCAGGTATGACTTGATACGGTCGGTGTCGTTCACGTTTCTCAGCGTAAAGATGCCTTCGCCCTGTATGCCAGGGAGTGGGGGCACGACCGGTGAGGCTCCGGGTGAGAGCAGGAGCTTGTCGTAGCGTTCTGTATAGGTCTTTCCGTCGATGGTCTTGACCGTCACCTGTCGCTGCTCTGTATCGATGGCTGTGACCTCGCTGTTGGTGCGGACATCGATGTTGAAGCGTTTGCCGAATGCCTCGGGTGTCTGGACGAAGAGCTTGTCGCGCTCTTCTATCACGCCGCCTATGTAATAGGGTAGGCCGCAGTTGGCATACGATATGTATTCCCCTTTCTCAAAAAGGACAATCTCTGCTTCTTCGGAGAGCCTCCTCATTCGGGCTGCCGCGGTAGCTCCTCCGGCGACGCCTCCCACTATGACGAATTTTGTTTTGGCCATTTTCTCTTTGTTTAATGTGTAAGTTTGTCGTAATAGTACGGTTCTTCCCTGTATAAGTAAGTCAGTTTCCACGCTCATACCTAAGCGCCAACAGCAGGTAGAGGCCTCCCATTACGTAGCTATCGCCACCTTTTGCCCATTGCCTAACCTGTTTGTCTCGAGTACAAATTTAGATAAAATTTCCGAATTATAAGCCAGTTGG
>ULQK01038022.1_pt1 | contig 15966 bp, 16 predicted proteins | sample 1954371 | NCBI WGS metagenome assembly ULQK01 (sample SAMEA4835652, study PRJEB28245) | human gut metagenome | biome: gut microbiome; material: fecal sample | place: Denmark | collected 2008 | reverse complement strand
GGGTATGGTATCTGTGGCTGCCATAAACATAAGTCTGTCGCCTGTCCAGTTGAATTTTGGCGATGACATGAATGTGGCTTCTGCCGAGACGCTCCGAATATCCAGGTTCGACAGATTGGCGAGTTTCATGATATTATGGTTCTTCTTGTCGCGGGCAACGTATGCCATCTGTGAACCTTGGGCATTGATTTCGTAACCAGCTACACAGCGCATACGCACGGTGTCGCCTGTGGCAAAGGTGTAGAGCAACATGTCATTGGCAGCATCCTTGTCCACCTTGGCCTTGGGAGCCTCATCCTTTGTCTTTTTGTTCTTTTTCTTCTTTTTAGCTTTCTCCTTTTCGGCTATGATAGATGGCTCTGGAGTCTTATAGGTCAGAGCAATGGCAACTACAGGCTGCTCTACTCGTCCCATGCTATATCCGCTGACGTTGGCGATTTTCTTAATGTTTCCATCATTGATGTCTATGATAGCCACAGAATCCTTGGGCATATCGGCTGCTTTCTTCTTCTTGATTTTAGCATCACGTGTCTGCGAGAACAATGGCTTAATCTGCGCCACTACATATTTCTCGTTTGAGGTGATTCTTGCTCTGTAGCCTCTGGGGAGTGTGATGAGGCGACCGTTGCGGTTGTCGCGGATGTAGAGTGTGCCGTCGCCTTGTTGTGGATTAACTTCCCATAGGCTTACATTGCCTTTTGAGGAAAGAAAAGCAGATTTTACGCTCTGCCAAGCATCATACACATCGTGGGTAAGGGGCTTCTTCTGAGCCCAACCATACTGGATGGCGAGAGCCATCAAGATTAAGAACAACAGTGATTTCTGTTTCATTGGGTATTAAATGAAGTTAGAGTATTAGTAGCCATTCCCATCGGACGCAGTAATCATAAAGACTGATGCAACATGCGGATAGGGGATGGCCACATTGATTGTTAATAAATAGGTGAATTCTACTTTATGCCTCTTGCATTGAGGGCTTTGCTATACTTGGCAGCATTGGCCTGATGGTCCTTATAGTTGCTGGCAAAATTATGAGTACCACTGAAGTCTTCCTTCGCGCACATATATATATAATTATGGTGTACCATATTGAGTACTGCGTCTATGCCTGCCACGGTAGGAATGCGGATGGGGCCTGGAGGCAGACCTGTGTTGACGTATGTGTTGTATGGACTTTGCGTTTGTAGCATATTGTGGTAAATGCGTTTCAACGCAAACTGCTTGAGCGCGAATTTGATAGTAGGGTCGGCCTGCAGCGGCATGCCATTTGGGTATTCTCCATCGCGCATCATCAGGCGATTGTAATACATACCAGCCACCATGGGCTTCTCGGCATTGTTGGCAGTCTCTTCGTCTACTATACTTGCAAGGGTGATAACCTCTATGGGTGTTAGTTTCAGACGCTGCGCCTTAGCCATACGGTCTTCATTCCAGAATGAATCACTCTCCTTCTTCATGCGCTTGAGGAGTTTGGAGAGAGATATGTTCCAGTAGACCTCATATGTATTTGGTACAAACATACATGTGATAGTCTCAGGTGTGTAGCCGTAAGTCTTACAGGTATCTGGGTTGACAAGGGCCGCATGGAGTGTGGCACTGTCAAGCATGAGCTTGGTTGTGAGCTCTTCTGCCAAATCTTCCACCGTACGTACCGAGGGGACTGTGAGGTGCACGGGAGATTGCATGCCTGCTTTGAGTCTTCTAAAAAGCTGGAATGCCCCTATTGATGTGGTTATCTCGTAGCGTCCGGTCTTAATGATTTCTGGGTAATCGCTGTGTCTTACAAGCGTGCTCAATCCTTGCATACCGTGACGCGAGGCTATCGGGGTAAGTTTGGTGAATACCGAGTCGATGTTATCGTCCTGGTCTATGTACAGATATTCTGTTGTGGAAGAAACGGAGAAGGCCGAGAAGAAGTAGTAATATGCAAATCCCGACATGACCGCGAGGCAGGTCAATGCCATGACGATATACTTCTTATTGCTTTTTGTAAGTGGTTTCATCTTTATACTAATTAGTTTCATGCAAAGTTAGCGAAAAGCCATTGGAGAACAAAATAAAATGATTTATTTTTTGCCCGTGAGAGTAGCTGTTTCCCGTGGTTTGCCATAAAGATAAGGATAAGGCCAATAATTAGCATTTTTTATAGTTGCTCAGGATAGATGAGTGGGGAATAATTGTTACCTTTGCCGATGTTTGGAGGATATACAATGGAATATCAGACATATATTTTTGACCTTGATGGTACGCTGCTCGATACATTGCATGACTTGGCAGCGAGTACCAATTATGCTCTTCGTACTTATGGCATGCCCGAACACAGCGAAGATGATGTAAGAAGATTTGTAGGTAACGGAGTGAAGAAACTTATGGAGCGGGCTATACCCGAAGGGACGGATAATCCGCTCTTTGACGATGCCTATGCCTGTTTTCGTCAGCATTATCTCAAGCACAATCTCGACACCACGGCGCCCTACGAGGGAGTGATGCCTATGCTGAAAGAACTCAAGAAACGTGGAAAGAACATTGCTGTGGTGAGCAATAAGTTTTATGCCGCCACACAAGAGCTATGCCGTCATTTTTTTGGCGAATATGTAGCGGTGGCGATTGGTGAACGCGAGAATATTCGTAAGAAACCTGCTCCTGATACGGTAGAGGAGGCCCTAAGACAACTTGGGGCAAGTAGGGATGGTGCAGTGTATATTGGCGACAGTGATGTGGATATTGAGACCGCTCGCAACTGTAATATGCCTTGCATCAGTGTGCTGTGGGGATTCCGTTCTCGCGATTTCCTCATCGAGCATGGTGCCCAACGCTTGGTAGAGACGCCAGAAGAAATTCTATTATAAAAAGATTGCAATCTATTGGAGAGATTGCAATCTTGCGATGTATTTTCCGAGAATATCAAACTCTATGTTGACCGTAGAGCCTACTGTGATTTCACCAATATTGGTGTGCTCGCGTGTGTAGGGGATGATGGCAACGCGGAAACTGTTGTCCGTGGGCTGACATACAGTAAGTGATACGCCATTGACTGTTACTGAGCCTTTGTCCACTGTAAAGTAGCCACGATGGGCCATAGCCCTGTCGTAATGGTAGGTAAAATCGTAATAGGTACTGCCGTCGGCATCGGTCACGGCAGTGCATAGTGCGGTTTGGTCCACGTGTCCTTGTACGATATGTCCATCGAGGCGGCCATTCATGAGCATCGAGCGTTCTATGTTAACGTGGCTGCCAACGGTAAGCATACCTAAATTAGAACGGTCGAGCGTCTCTTTCATCGCGGTGACCGTATAACAATCACCATCGATAGCCACTACTGTAAGGCAGACGCCGTTGTGGGCTATGCTTTGGTCTATCTTGAGCTCAGCGGTGAACGAGCATCTCAGGGTGATATGTATATTCTCTTGTTCTCTGACGATGGCTGTGACTGTGGCCATCTCTTCTACTATTCCACTAAACATGCTGTAATCGTATTATTGGGTAAAAAAATAAAGAAGGGGTTGCACGATGATGTGATGATAAGTCCGAGTAAATAAGATTTGAGTGCCCTCCGCCTTTGTAATCCATCGGTCTTTCGACTTAGTTCCCTTGAGGGAGTTTATATGGCCCGCCATTGACAAGAGGAGCTTTCTCGGTAATTGTTTTAAATGTGATGACTATCCCGATCGAATCGGTGCAACCCCTGTTTTGTGCATGCAAAATTACAACATATCGCTCATTTTACAAAACTATTGTCTGACTTTTTTCGTGTCAGATTAAATCAACTGTTGATAGCGATGTCCTGGATGATTTCGCCCAAAGTGGGGTGGATGTGCACAATATCAGCAAGTTGTGCAAGCGTGACATCCTGGTTCATGAGGGCGGCTATCTCCTGTACCATATCGGCTGCATGGGCACCCAGAATGTGGCAACCTATAATGCGGCCCTCGTCATCTGTTACAATTTTGGCCAGACCTTCGGTTGCTTCATCTGCCAGAGCCTTACCGTTGGAGCGATAGAACCCTTTGTGTACCTTGCATGTAATACCCTCCTTCTTGCAGGCATCATCAGTAAGTCCGACGGTAGCGACTTCCGGGTCTGTAAATACCGCGGATGGCATGATGTCAAGACGGATAGAGTCTGCCCGTTGAAGTATGTGGTTAACTGCACGGAACCCCTGGAATGTGGCAGCGTGGGCGAGCAAAGCCTTACCGTTGACGTCGCCGATAGCATAGATACCTGCTACCGATGTCTGCATATTGTTGTCGGTGACGATACCTCTGCGGTCATACTCTATGCCCAATGCCTGCAATTCGTCTTCATCAAGATTGGGTTTGCGACCAGTTGCCACTAACACGGCGTCGGCTGGAAGAGATGCAATGCTCTCTACACTATAACCCATGTTGAATTTGATACCGTCTTTTTCCATCTTCTTGCGGAGGCGCTTAGCGAGGTCCTTGTCTATCATAGGCAGACATTCCTTGAGGAATTCATAGACTTCCACCTCTACACCCATACGATGAAAGATGGCGGCAAACTCCATGCCTATCACGCCTGCTCCTACTACGGCAAGGCGCTTGGGGAGCGACTTTAGTTGTAGCAGTTGGGTAGAAGTCATCACTTCTGGTCTGTCGATGTCGCTGATGGGTGGCATCTTGGCGCTGCTGCCAGTAGCGATGATGATGTTGTCGGCGCTATAGGTCTCTGTTCCTGCCTCTACAGTGCCGGGGGCGGTGATACGGGCATGGGCCTTGACCATTGTGACATGGGGCTGCGACATGAGTATCTCCACTCCCTGACGCAGCTGTGCGCTAACTTCCTCCTTTCGTAGCATGGCCTGCTCAAATGGGGTGCCTTTGAGGGAGTCGTGAACCAGGCATTTGGTGGGTATACATCCCTCGTTAAGGCACGTTCCTCCGGCCTGACGGTCTTCAAAGATGATGACTTCCAGTCCGTGCTGTGCTGCATATTGGGCGGCCCGGTAACCTCCGGGGCCGCTTCCAATGATAATCAGATCAGTCTTTGTCATTGACCAATTGTTTATAGGTGAGTATAGGATGCTTGGCAGCCAGAACATCGTCAACACGAGAGATTGGCGCATTGTGGGGAGCTGTCTTCACCACATCTGGGTTTTCCTTGGCTTCCTGTGCAATCTGTCGCATCACGTGGATGAAGCTGTCGATAGTCTGTTTGCTCTCATTCTCTGTGGGCTCAATCATCATAGCCTGATGGAAGAGGAGCGGGAAGTAGATAGTGGGAGCGTGGTAGCCATAATCAAGCAGACGCTTGGCCACATCCATCGTGGTAACATCGGTAGATTTGTCCTTGAGTCCGTCGAATACGAATTCGTGCTTGCAGAGTCCCTCAATGGGTAGCTCGTAGACGTCTTTGAGACTTTCCTTGATGTAGTTGGCATTGAGGGTGGCCAAAGGACCAACCATCTTGACATTCTCGTGACCCAAAGTAAGTATATAGGTATAGGCGCGCAGAATCACTCCGAAGTTTCCAAGCCATGCTCCTACATGGTTGTGGCTATCGTTTGTAACAGTGAATTTGTCGCCATGCTTAACCACGTGGGGCGAGGGAAGGTATTGCTCCAGTCCGCTGCGCACACCAACGGGGCCGCTTCCCGGACCACCGCCTCCATGGGGCGTAGAGAATGTCTTGTGGAGATTGATGTGCATAACGTCAAATCCCATATCTCCAGGGCGGCATGCACCGAGCATGGGATTGAGGTTGGCTCCATCATAGTACATCAGTGCACCGCAGTCGTGTACCAGTTTCGCAATCTCAGGTATCTTTGTTTCAAAAAGACCAAGTGTGTTAGGATTGGTCATCATCATTGCAGCAATGTCATCTCCCAATAGTGGCTTGAGGTCTTCCACGTCAACCACGCCTTCGGCAGTACTCTTGACTTCCACAATCTCCAGTCCGCATACAGCTGCTGATGCAGGGTTAGTACCATGGGCTGAGTCGGGCACGATTACCTTCTTGCGCTTGGTATCACCACGTTGCTGGTGATAGTTGCTGATAATCATCAGTCCGGTGAGCTCTCCGTGAGCACCGGCAAAGGGATTCAGAGTGAAGTCAGCCAATCCGGTAAGTTCGGCAAGCGACTGCTGCAGGTTGTATTCTACCTCGAGGGCTCCCTGGCAGCTATCTGTAGACTGGGCGGGATGGAGGTTGGCAAACTGTGGGAGGTTGGCTATTTCCTCATTGATGCAGGGATTGTACTTCATCGTACAACTGCCGAGAGGATAGAAACCATTGTTGACGCCAAAGTTGTTGCCGCTAAGATTTGTGTAGTGTCTTACTACGGTCAGTTCGTCACACTCGGGCAATTCTGCATCGTGCTGACGGCGCTGGCTGTCAGGGAGTGCATGATGGCCGAAGTGGTTGCGGGGCAGGCTGTAGCCTCGGGTGCCGGGGCGTGACAGCTCAAATATGAGGTTTCCGTATAATCTACTGTTCATGACACAAACTAATTAAAAGGTCAACTTCTTCTTTGGCGCGTTTCTCCGTTACGGCCATCATGATGGTATGGTCACCGATTTTGATACCTCCCAAAATGCCATTTGTTTCGAGTCTGTTCAGGAGTTGGTCTACATCTCCCTTGTAATCGATGCAGAACTCATTGAAGAAAGGCTGGTCGAAAGTGGGGGAGAAGCTATCGCTCTTGAGCAGATTGTCGTAGAGATAGTGGGCTGCGTCATAGGAGAGTTGGGCAGCTTCTTTCAGACCTTCCTTGCCCATCAAGCTCATGTAAATGGTCACAAAGAGAGCCATGAGTGACTCGTTGCTGCAAATGTTGCTGGTGGCTTTCTGACGGCGTATGTGTTGCTCGCGAGCCTGCAATGTGAGTACGAAGGCGCGTCGTCCGTCGTGGTCGGTGGTCTTGCCAACGATGCGTCCCGGCATCTTGCGCATCATCTTCTCTGTACAGCACATGTAGCCTACCGAGGGGCCTCCGTAGGTCATTGGAATACCGAGTGACTGTCCGTCGCCTACAGCAATGTCTGCGCCCCATTCTCCTGGGGTCTTGAGGAGGGCCAGGTCGGCTGCAATACTGTTGATGATGAAGAGGGCTTTATGGTCGTGACAGAGGTCTGCCATACCTGTAAAGTCTTCGATGATGCCATATCGGTTGGGCTGCTGTACTACTACTCCTGCCACGGGAGCTTCGTCAACGAGCGAAGCAAGGGCTTGGCGTGAGGTCACTCCGTCTTGAGCGGGAATCGTAACCAGTTCCACTCCGTGGTAATGGGCATAGGTGTCCACTACACTGCGAGTTTTGGGGTCGAGTGTCTCAGATACGAGCACACGGTTAGACTTCTTGCTCGAAGCGTTGGCCATGAGTACAGCTTCCGCTGTAGCAGTGGTGCCGTCATACATTGATGCGTTGGAGATTTCCATTCCGGTGAGTTCGCTCATCATCGATTGGTATTCGAAGATGTAGTGGAGGGTACCTTGTGAAATCTCGGCCTGGTAGGGGGTGTAGCTTGTAAGAAACTCGGAGCGTGCTATCAGTGAAGGAATGGCCGACGGGGTGTAGTGGTCATAGATTCCGGCTCCGGCAAAGCATACAAGCTGCTTGTTGTTCTGTGCCAACTTGCCTATAAACTGGCGTACTTCTACCTCGCTCATTGCGTCGGGCAGTCGGTATTCGCCTTTATAGCGTATTTCGTCGGGCACTTCCGCATAGAGGTCATCCAGCGAGCCCGCGCCTATCTTGGCCAGCATTTCGCGGATGTCTTCCTCTGTCTGTGGAAAATATTTGTATGCCATAACTTGAATGGTTGTGTCAGTGTGATTAAACCTTTTATTTGGTCATTTCGGCGTAGGCCTTGGCGTCCATAAGATTGTCGAGCTCAGATGGGTCGCTGAGCTTTACTTTTATAATCCAGTTGCCGAAGGCATCTTCGTTGATTTTCTCGGGTTGGTCTTCGAGCTCTTCGTTAACTTCTACCACAGTTCCGCTGACGGGGGAGAGCAAATCAGAAGCTGCTTTGACGCTTTCTACAGCACCAAATTCTTCGCCGGCAGTCACTTCGTCGTCAACTTCGGGCATATCTACATATACTACGTTGCCCAATTCGTGCTGAGCATAGTCTGTGATGCCTACGTAGCCGAATTCGCCTTCTACTTTTACATACTCGTGTGACTCTGCATAATAGAGTCCTTCCATTACTGTTGCCATAGTTTTATTCTTTAATAGTGATTATTGATTTTTGTGTTGTTGGGGTGGGGTGGTTATGCCTTGTGGTAGTGCTTCTCGTAGAACTTCTTCTTGACAACCTTACCAGGGAAGGTTTTCTTGCGTATCTGAACTTCTACGGTGTCACCCATCTGGATGCTGCTGTCGACAAGAGCTACGGCGCAACTCTTATCAACGGAAATCAGTCGGTAGCCTGTAGTCACTTCGCCTACTTCCACACCATCTTTGAGCACCTTGTAGCCATGTCGGGGCACGGCGTGTCCCTCGAGTTCTATTCCGCGAAGACGCTTACTTACTCCTTCGGCTTTCTGTTGTGCCAGGGCTTCGCGACCAATGAATTCTTCTTTGTCGAGTTTGCAGAACATGGAAAGGCCGGCCATGACGGGAGAGATGTCCTGACTGAGCTCGTCACCGTAGAGAGGCAGTCCAACCTCGAAGCGCAGTGTGTCGCGACAACCCAGTCCGCAAGGTTTGCACTGGCCACTTTCAATCAGTTTGTCCCATGCCTGACGTATATAGTCGTGGCTTCCATAGATCTCAAATCCGTCTTCGCCAGTATATCCAGTACGTGATACGATAATCTCTTCTCCATCAGCCAGGGTAATGGTCTTGACGGTGTAGAAAACGAGGTCATTGCAGTCGAGGCCCAGAATGTCGAGCATCACCTGTGGCGATTTAGGACCTTGCACGGCCAGCTGGCCATAACGGTCAGAGCAGTGGTCGAGCGTGATGTCAAATCCCTCGGCGTGGCCTTTCATCCATTCCACATCTTTGTCAATGTTGGCAGCATTGATGACGATGAAATAGTCTTGATGTCCCATCTTGTAGACGAGCAGGTCATCTACGGTGCCACCGTTGGGGTAGCACATCATGCCATAGTATATTTTGCCCTGTGGGGCGTCCTTGATGTCGTTGGTGAATATGTGGTTTACATATTTTTCGGCGTCTGGACCGCTTACGCGTACTTCGCCCATGTGTGACACATCGAATACACCGCAGTGTTGTCTTACTGCCTGATGCTCATCGATGATGGAGCTGTACTGTATCGGCATGTCAAAACCGCCGAAGGGAGAGATGAGTGCGCCCAGCGCTACATGTTTGTCATAGAGACACGTTTTCTTGTTTTCCATATCTTGTCTGTTAATGTTATTAGTCTGCAATTCCGATAAACTGAGGGTCAAGGTATTCGAGCTCTATCTCTCTCACCTTTTCGCGGTCATGCTCTGTCAGCGTATAGGTCGTTTGACAGAGGTGCTGGCGTATCTTTGCGCGTATATCTGCAAAGGGCAGTGGAGTATAGTCTTTAAGCAGGCAGATGCGTTGACGTACACTCTCTACGCCATGACGGTCGAGCTTCTGCCGTGAGGGGGTAATGGCGTGCATCATATGTTCCATATCTGTATCGTAGAGCAGAGTGCCATGGGCGATGATACTGCCAGGCAGCCGGTAGATGGCATTGCCCGACACCTTGCGGTCGCCAATCATTATGTCGTTGTGGTCGTTGGGATGAGCGTCGATACCTATTTCCTGCAGAGTGTCGGCTACCATTCGCATGTATCTGCTGAACGTATCGGTCACATTGGCGTCAGGAGTTATATAGGAGAGCATCACGTTGCTTTGGTCAGCATAGACACATCCACCTCCGCTCTTGCGGCGGTAAGTTTGTATGCCATGCTCGATACAGTATTCTATATTTACCTCGTTCTGAGGAACCTGATTGCGTCCGAATATTACGGAGGGCTCCACTTGCCACATGAAGAAGCAATCGTCTTGATGTAACAAATGGCGTGCTATATATTCTTCCATGGCGAGATAGAAACTCAGCCGGTGGGTCTGTTCGTCGCCTGTTTCGATATAAGTCATTGTCTATATTTCTATATATAGTTGTCTATATTCTATATCTTGTTTAATCAGTTGCAAATATAGTAATAAAATGCTGAAAAGAAAAAATAAAATGCTGAAAAGAAAAAGGAAAGTCATGAAAAAAATAAATTAAAGCACGCACTTCACTTTATCTTCATAAATTTCTCACAAATACCAAATATAAACCCCAATGTGAATAGATAGAAAAAATAATATAATCGGCATTATGTTAAATAAATATTATGACTGCATGTCCTATTCTTTTCTCGAATACTGCGGAATGGTAGAAAATAACAGTGCTTTCATTTAATACATTCTGTTTGTTTCGCTTCAGTTCTGATTTTTGTTGCTTTGGGCGTAGTAATTATTAATGTGTAGTCTTTTTTAGTGGTTAAACTTTTAGTCGTGTTAGTTTAACTTGATGTCAATATATCATTCCATGTTATCAACGCCCCTGGAATTTTTCGATTAATCAATATGGCCCATCTCGAATTAATTTCCTAACTTGGTATTGTGACTATAGCTGTCGTGGAATTAAAGTTTTTTAATACTTCTCTAAAAATTGGGAGCGAATTGTTTGTATTATTCCCTAAAAGTCCCTACTTTTGCACAATAAAATTGGCATGTGCAATTTTGTACGCCTTTAGATTGTTATAGATTATGTCCATATCCAAGACAAGACAGATGCTGGTAGACGTAGCTCGTCAGCTGTTTGCCAAGAAAGGTATAGCTAACACCACTATGAACGACATTGCAGTCGCTTCAGGCAAAGGTCGCCGAACCCTCTATACATACTTTAATCGTAAAGAGGAAATCTTTTCTGCTGTCATTGAGTCTGAATTGGAGCGTTTGTCTGAAAAACTTGATGAAGTGGCAAACAAGAAGATTCCCCCACAGGAAAAAATCATCGAACTTATATATACACATCTCAGCATGATACGCGAAACGGTTGTACGCAATGGAAATCTGCGTGCAGAATTCTTCCGTAATATATGGATGGTCGAAAAAGTTAGAAAGAATTTTGACGAATACGAGATTGAGCTCTTCCGTAAGGTTTATTCTGATGGTAAGGCTGACGGAGAGTTTGATATAGACAACGTGGATCTGGTCGCAGACATCACGCACTATTGTATCAAAGGACTCGAAGTGCCTTTCATATACGGACGATTAGGCCACGGTCTCAACGTGGAAACAAGCAAGCCGCAGGTGGCAAAGGTGGTATATGGAGCCTTGGGTAAAAGTCGTGAATTCATGGATAAGCGATAGATTATAGGAACATTATAAAATTTACTTTAATATTAGATTAACATGGGATTATTAACAGGTAAAACTGCTCTTATCACAGGAGCAGCACGCGGCATCGGAAAAGCTGTCGCAATGAAATTTGCCACAGAAGGCGCAAACATCGCATTTACCGACCTCGTGCTCAACGACGATATGGCCGCTGGACTCGAAGCAACACGTAAGGAAATCGAAGCTCTGGGCGTAACATGTCGTGCATATGCTGGCAATGCCGCTGATTTCGAGGAGACAGAAAAAGTAGTAAAGCAGATTCATGCTGATTTCGGCAGCATCGACGTATTGGTCAACAATGCTGGTATCACTAAGGATGGACTGATGCTCCGTATGTCGGAAGCTCAGTGGGATGCAGTACTCAATGTAAACCTAAAGTCTGCATTCAACTTCATCCATGCTTGTGCCCCCATTATGTTGCGTCAGCGTGGTGGTTCAATCATCAACATGTCTTCTGTAGTTGGAGTTCATGGTAATGCTGGCCAGTGTAACTACTCTGCCTCAAAGGCGGGTATGATTGGATTGGCAAAGTCAATTGCACAGGAACTTGGACCTAAGGGCGTTCGTGCAAATGCAGTAGCACCAGGTTTCATTGAGACACCTATGACAGCTCAGCTTTCTGAGGATATCCGCAAAGACTGGATGAAGAAGATTCCTCTGCGTCGTGGCGGACAGACCAACGACATTGCTAATGTATGTCTGTTCCTCGCTTCAGACATGTCATCATACGTAAGTGGCCAGGTAATACAGGTTGACGGCGGCATGAATATGTAATGGAAGTAGTATACGAAGACAATCATATCATTATCGTCAACAAGCAGAGTGGCGAGATCGTTCAGGGAGATAAAACCGGCGATCGCCCTCTCTCGGAGACGGTGAAAGAATATATTAAGGTGAAGTACCACAAACCGGGGAACGTATTCCTCGGTGTGGTGCATCGCTTAGATCGACCTGTAAGTGGGTTAGTTGTCTTTGCTAAAACATCAAAGGCTCTTGCACGTCTCAATGAAATGTTCCGCAAGGGAGACATACATAAAACCTATTGGGCAATTGTGAAAAACACACCAACACAGAGTGAAGCCGAACTGAATAATTGGCTAGTGCGTAACGAAAAACAAAACAAAAGCTACGCCTATGATCACGAAGTAAAGAACTCTAAGAATGCCCGTTTGCGGTATTCCGTGCTGGCAAGAACAGACAGATACACCTTGCTTGAAGTGCATCTTATGACAGGAAGGCATCACCAGATAAGATGTCAGCTGAGCCATATGGGCTGCCCTATCAAGGGCGACCTGAAATATGGTTTTCCGCGATCTAACCCTGATGGCAGCATTTCCCTCATGGCCAAGCGTATTGAGTTTGTTCATCCGGTATCTAAAGATACAATACAGGTGGAAGCCCCTACCCCATCTGATGCTTTGTGGAAGGCATTGGCCGAAAGCATTTGATCAAGAATGTCGTTATAGGCTAACGCTTTAGCCGTTTGTACTGTTCCAACAGAGCTGCACGTGGTACACCGTGGACTACCATCCAATCAAGATCGGCTTTGGCAGCATCTAATTTACCCAAGCGGATATACAAATCTATACGATTCAGACGGTAATCAGTGTTGCCCGGAGATTTCTTCAATGCCATCGTGTAATCGTCTAATGCTAAATCATACATTCCTCGCTCAATTTCCATACCGCCTCGGGCAGCATACGCAAGTGCACTGTCGGGATATTGGCTAACAAGGCGATTAATTTGGTCAAGGGCCAGCGTGTATCTTTTGTCCTTTTGATTGAGAAGGGCTAAGCCGAGTTGCGCTTCAAAGTTTCCGGGTACAAGTAGAAGTAGGTTTTCATAGTCCATACGGGCAAAGTTGTAACGTCTCAACTGCTCGTTGACATATGCCCGGTAGTACAGGCCTGCGATATTGGTGGGTTGGAGCGCCAACACCTTATCATAAGCATCTTTGGCATAATTCCACTCACCCAACTCGATATTCCAGGCAGCTTTCTTGAGCAGCAAGTCTATCGAATCGGGATGGAATGCAAGTTCGTTGACGGCAATCTTCAAACTGTCTCGCAGCGGATTGGTCTTTTGTGCATAACCCATGTCGCAGATTATACAAAGGGCAGCCGTCAACAATAGTTTTGATACTTTCATAATTAAAGTTTTATATCTTAGAATGGCATGTCTGGCGGTGGAAACGAAGTGTCATCACTCAACGGGTCATTCATGCGACTGCCGATAATTTCCCCGTTGGGACCTTGAGGTTCAGGACCATTCTCGTTTTCTGGGTTTTGAAAGCGTGTAAACTCGCCCTTGAAGGTAAGAAGCACATCACCAGTTGCTCCTTTACGGTGTTTGGCAATGATAATCTGCGCCATTCCATGCAGGTCGCGTCCCTTGTCATCCTGGAAGATATGATAATATTCAGGACGATGTACAAACATTACCATATCCGCATCCTGCTCAATGGCTCCCGATTCACGCAAGTCGCTAAGTTGTGGACGCTTTCCCTCGACTCCTTCACGACCTTCTACAGTACGGTTGAGCTGAGAGAGAGCCAAAATGGGAATGTCCAATTCTTTAGCCAGACCCTTGAGTGACTGCGATATTTTGGCAACCTCCTCTTGACGGCTACCGAAACGCATACCATTTGCGTTCATCAACTGTAGGTAGTCAATCATTATAATCTTCACCCCTTTTTCGCGTACCAATCGCCGAGCTTTGGTTCTTAATTCAAAGATAGACAATCCGGGTGTGTCATCGATATAGATAGGTGACCCCTGGAGTTTTCGTATGTCCTTGTCAAGACGCTCCCACTCGTCATAGGACAATTGACCGTTAAGCATTTTGCTGCCCGAAATGGAGCAAACGTTGGAAATAAGGCGGTTGACAAGCTGGACATTGCTCATTTCAAGTGAGAAGAAAGCAATGGGGAATTTATAGTCTACAGCAATGTTTTTGGCAAGTGACAGAGCGAAAGAAGTTTTACCCATTGCAGGACGTCCGGCTATGATGACAAGGTCTGATTTCTGCCAGCCACTGGTCTTCTCATCAAGTTTGGTATAGCCTGTTGGTACTCCAGTAAGACCTCCTGTGGTTTCGGCGGCCTTCTGAAGCATTTCGATAGCCTTATTGATAACCGGATCAACCTGTACATAGTCCTTCTTCATGTTATTCTGCGACAACTCAAACAGGCTTCCCTCTGCCTCCTGCATCAGTTCGTTGACATCAATGGACTCGTCAAAGGCTTTGGTCTCAATGTTGCCTGCATAAGAAATAAGTTGGCGTGCCAAGAACTTTTGCGCCAGGATATGTGCATGGTATTCAATATGAGCAGACGAAGCCACGTCATGGCTTAACTGGAGTACATACGAGGGACCTCCGATGTCATCAAGAGTGCCTTCGCGTTTTAATTCTTCTATAACTGTAGAGATATCAACAGGATGCTCATCCACATTAAGCGTTTGGATAGCTTGATATATTTTTTGGTTGCGTGGTTCATAAAACGTCTGAGGTTTTAAAAACTCAGAAACTACTGAAAATGCATCTTTGTCTATCATCAAGGCGCCCAATACCAACCTTTCCACATCCAGGGCTTGGGGCTGCAAGTGACCATACGAGGTATCAATTGTTGTCGAAGACGCTTTGCGGCGAGTAGAATTATTATTATCTGCCATAATCAAAAATTTGGGATTGCAAATGTACGAAAAGAATTTGAGCTGACATAACAAGATGTTTCTTTTTAGATAGATTTAACGCTATCGCCATCTATCCTCCCGACCGATATCCTTACTCTGGTTGTTCTTGTAACGCATATGGAAAATCTCCCGAATGTTATGGGCAAAAAAAAGATTGATTGTCTCACGACAACCAATCCTTCTAAACCTTAATAATCTAATACCATGAAAAACACACTGCAAATTTAATAATTATCATATATTTATGCAAGTATTTTTGCGCAAATTTTGTTCTGTTATAACATCTTTTAACCATAATGTGGCCATTGTGGTGATATTATTCACAAATTTTACGCTTTCAGCTGTTGCCTGTGCGCTTTTTAACATGAGATTTATGATTTATTTCTTTATTTTATGAAAGGCACCGAAGCGAAGTTCGGTCATCCAGCGACCTTCTCTACGCTGCGTATAAATAGTAAAAAGAAAGCCGATACTCTCTGGAGATGCGCCGCCTTTATAGAATTTGTTTCCATTTTCCTCGTAATCGGTGCTGATGCCGTAACCATACTTATGGGCCATTACTCTGGCTATAGAGTCGCGCTGTACAACAGCATGGTGTCTTGCGTGGCGGGCAATGAAGAAGCGAGCCTGATTGAAATGATGGTCATCGCTCTTGTTTTCAAAACCGATAATAATCTTGTTGAACCTGAAGCCACGATAGTCTTTATTCAGAAAGACGATGGCTTCATCATTAACAATGTCGGGTTGGCCCCACATTGTAATAAAGTGTTCAGTTGCTTCCTTTTTAGAAGTTCCAAAATCTATAGTGACGAAACCTTCTCCTAATGCTTCTGTCAATGGCAGAACGCAAAAGATAAAGGACAAAAGAAACTTGATTATCTTCACTCTTATTTGTATATATATAATAATGTATTAAATATA
>ULQK01076009.1_pt1 | contig 16048 bp, 13 predicted proteins | sample 1954371 | NCBI WGS metagenome assembly ULQK01 (sample SAMEA4835652, study PRJEB28245) | human gut metagenome | biome: gut microbiome; material: fecal sample | place: Denmark | collected 2008 | reverse complement strand
ACTGATGATTTTTTGTCTTGTAGCATAGTGAACTATGGTTCAAGATAATACTAAAAAACGAAAACTATGCGATTACCTGAATTTATAATAAAGATGTTACGGAAAAAGTCGGGGAATGATTTGTATTTGCCGTCTGACTGTGAATTTCTCTCGCTTGATATAGAGAGTAATTTAGGAATCCATATTGGTGCTACAACTCTAAAGCGCCTTTTAGGATTTGCAAATGATGAGCGTACTCCTCATGCCAGCACCCTTGAAGTGTTGGCAAAATATCTTGGGTATGCTCATTGGAGGGATGTGATACATCAAGAAGCACGCTGCACTTCTGGTTTCAATAGTCCTAAAGATGAAATACGTTCCTCCAGTCTGTCTGTAGGTGATCGGATTGATTTGACTTATTCGCCTGACCGGCATGTAGTTTTTGAGTATGTGGGAGATGATTATTTTGTTGTGGTAGAGCGAGAGGGAAACAAATTGGAACTTGGTGATCGTTTGCAAATCCAAAATTTTATCCTGCATCATCCTTTTTATGCAAGGAATGTTTATCGGGGAGATGAATGCCTGGGGTCCTATTCTGCTGCCGTTGTCTCGGGAATAGATACGTTAAAACTGATAGAGAAATGATGGATTATTCTTGTTTTTCTGATAACCAGCAGTCTTGTTTGGCAGAACCCTTGCCCGTTTCAGGCTTTATATGTGAGGCTTATCGTGTGAAGATATATGGTAAACTTCATTTTTTGAAAAAGCTAAAAAAAGAGCACGAGGACAATATCCTTTTTCGGGAGGCCTTACGGAAAGAATTTGAAATAGGTTTTCGATTAGAGCATCCCAATATTGTAAGGTATGTCTCTTTTCATGATGATGAAATCTTAATGGAGTATGTAGATGGAGAGGACTTGTTGGCTTTCTTGAAAAATCATCCTACATACTTTGAAGATGCAGAACATATTGATAAGTTTGTTGGTCAATTATTAAGTGCTTTGCAATATCTTCATGCCAATCAGGTCCTTCATCTCGATTTGAAACCAGAGAACATCATGTTGACTCGCATTGGTTGTGATGTAAAGGTGGTAGATTTGGGCTGCTGTTATTCCGATACTTTTGTTGATTCTACTGGATATACTACGCAGTATGCTGCACCAGAACAGCTTGCCGGTAGGAAGGTGGATGTTAGAACAGATATTTATGCTGTAGGCAAAATATTGGAATTGTTGCCTCATCCTCCTATATATAATAAGGTGATAAAAAGGTGTTTGAATAAAAATCCTCAAGACCGTTATCAGACTATTGCGGAATTACAGAAAGCCTTATCTGTAAGAAACTATAATAAAAAGAAAATAGTGGCAGCCGTTTCCATTGTTGTTGTCGTTTCTGTTGCTCTGTTGTTGGCTTTGGCAAATTCTTTTCAGCCTTTGCCAAATGAAGCAAAGGAAACACCCCGAAATCAAAAGTTGGTTAATAGTAAAAAACGCCCGGCCCCGAGTTTGCAGGATTCTAAGGAACAGGTTACCGCAGAGTCTGTAGTCGTGAAGAATCCTCCACTTTCGGGGTCTGTTTCGGAAGAAAAGGGGAAAGTGAAGAGTCACAATTGGCAAAAGGAGATGGACGCGATGTTGGATAAAGCTTATAAAGAGAGTATCAGCTCTTTTTGTGATTCCATTTTTCCATCACCAACAGTAGGATTGGCATGGAAGACAAAAAGTTCAGAATTTCATCATCAGGTCATGAAGATTACATCAGATTTTCATGCAAAGTATCCCGAAGTGGAGGAATCATTGCTCTTTGCTTATGCAGAGAATAATTTTCAGAGTGTAGTAGGATATGTGTTTGGTAAGATGCAGGATAATGGTAAAAAGGCGAATCCTTAAAGCGAAAAAATGGAAATGGAAGAAATGGTCGGAAACCTTTCTTCTGTTTCCATTTTAATTTTGTACCTTTGCCAACGATGAGAAACAACTCTCGTTGCCCACGCCGTATAAACTATTAGACGATTTTTGGGATTAAAACTAAAAAAGTTTCCAAAATGTTTGGTAGTGTGGATGGTTTTCTATATATTTGCGGTATATTAAACAATTAAATTGTAGAATATGACATAAACAAATAAAGACATATAGGAAAATGAAGCGTTAGCTTTTTGTTCTTGCTTCCTGAAAATCGCCAAATTTAAGAGAAGCCACAAGAGTAAAAGTTATACGCTCACGTCTGCAATACGGCGTGGGCTTTTACTCGTATTATGTGGCTTATGGTGTTTGGCGATACCTCAGGAGGCGTAGACGAAGTGAATGGTCCACGCCTTTTTCTGTCTATACCTTTAGAAACAATCTGGGACCTTCAGAGTAAAATCCGTAAATCTGTGAACACTTATAATGAAGTAATATGGCGCTAATAGATGTTGTAACATGGACTCCTGATGGCGGTGAATTTATTTTTGCATATAAGTATCCTGAGGCCAATCTTAGTACATACACACAATTGATTGTGTATGAGTCTCAAGAGGCTCTTCTCTTTTCTAAGGGAGAATTGATAGGACAATTTGGTCCTGGAAAGCACCAACTTAATACTGAAAATCTGCCAATTCTTAGTTCTTTATTTGGTTTACCTTTTGGAGGTAAAAATCCTTTTTATGCGGAAGTCTGGTATGTGAATAAAATACTACCTGCAAATTTGGCTTGGAAGATAAACCGAATGACGATTCATGATGTTGATTATGATACTCAACTGCCGTTGACAGCATTTGGTCAGTATGGTGTGAAGGTGGTAAATTCTGCACGTTTCCTTAAGCGACTGGTGGGTACTAAAACCGTTTTTACACAGTCTGATATGGTAAGTCAGGCATGGGGAGAATTTTCAACGAAAGTCAAGTCAACTGTTGTTCAGTTTATGACTACCAATCGTGTAGGTTTTAAATACATTTCTGCATATTTGGATCAGTTGTCTAATTATCTTAAAGAAAATCTAACTCCTTTTTGGGAAGAATATGGTCTTGAATTGACTAAGTTCTACGTTTCCTCTATTGATATTGATGATAGTACACCTGATGGTCGCAAAGTGAAGAATGCTCTTTCTGAGCAATCTTCTATGTCTATTACCGGACATACTTGGCAGCAAGAACGAGCTTTTGGAATGGCTGAACAGGCTATCGGAAAAATGGGTGGTGGAAGCAACGGAGGTGGACTTCTGGGGAGTATTATGGCCTTGAACATGATGAACAATATGCAGTCGCAGATGGGTAGTGGTATGATGCAAAGTAATTATAACCAGCCACATTTCAACAGTAGAGACACTTCGACACCTCAGGGGAAAACAGGACAAATGGGAATGGCAGGAGACTCTAATAGAATGATATTCTGTGCGGGTTGTTCTAAGAAACATTCTGTAGCTGAACGCTTTTGCCCTCATTGTGGTAAAGAGTATCGTCCATGTCCATCTTGTGGTGCAGACAATTTGGAAAATGCTAAACGATGCGTCAGTTGCGGCATATCTTTGGTTCAGAATTCCTCACAGTCTGCAAGCAGTAATATTTGTCCGTCATGTGGAGCGCAAGTGGCATTGGGAGCAGCCTTTTGTTCTTCGTGTGGTGCTTCTCTTCAGCAACAAGCTAAAAAAGTTTGTTCACGTTGTGGAACAGCCGTAGATCCGAAACAGAAGTTTTGTCCTGTTTGTGGTAACAAATTATAAATCTTTTCATTAACCCCTAAACATATCGAATACTCTGATGAAGAAATTGTATCTTATAGGAGCCGGCGTACTTGGTGAAATAGTATTATTTTGTGTGCTCCGCGAGTTTCAACCGATTATAGGTGATGACCGTGTGGCTGTGAATCTCATATTTATCTCACTTGCTTATTGGGTCTTTTTGGGCCAGTTTATAGTTCCTCCTGTATCAGGGAAAGATCCTGAAAGTAAGTGGGTAGGTTCATTAGGCATTCATTTACATGGATTGATAGTTTATTTTTTAGCTACATTGTCATTTGCCTATATAAGTAATGTTGCTTTTCTCTTGCCAAGTCGTTGGCAATTGTATGTACATTTGGTTATAGTAGCGGTATTTCTTTTTTATAATTTCCTTAATCGTACAGCTAATGAGCATGTCGGTGAGGTGTATTATGAAGAAAAAATGAAGAAGCAAGGAGTAAAATCTCTTAAGCAGATTTCTTCTTCTGTAAAGATGAACGTGGCGTTGATGGACGATATTCCTGCAGATATTGTCAGGCAATTGGATCAAGTTGATGAAGATATAAAAGATCTGGTTCCGTTATTTAGTAACGAAGCCTTACAAATGGAACAGAAAATAGGGGATGCTCTTCTTCATATAGAGTCTTATCTTTTTAAACCGCAAGAAAATGCACAGGCTATTGCTGATACATTCCGCTTTGTGCATACATATATTCGTAGAAGACAAATATTAACAGACTAATAATATTTACTTATGGGAAAGACAGGAAAAATACTTAAGAATTCTGCCAACATCTATGAAGATGAGGCTCGAATTATGTTTAATTTCTATCAGCGACAAGCTGAAAAAATAGTGCAAGCAGAAGAGGCCTTGGAAAGCAGCATCAAAGAAGCTGAAGTAAGACGTGATGACTTGCAGTATCGCCTTGATGGATGGTGGAACAAGATTGTTAACTTCTTGCTCTTCCGTACCGGAAGACTAAAACGTGAATTGGAGGACGTGTGTGATGAAATTAATGATTTGCAGACTAAGCACGATAATATTTATCGCGGCTATCATGTCAACAAACTGGGAGTAGCTTATGTTCCTGTTGCTAATCAAGTGAAGTTTGGCAATAAGAGTTTTGTGGTAGATTTTGCAGGTAATGTAGATAATTCACGCATCTCTTTACAGATGCCAAGAAATCAGGAATTACTGACTCAGACCGTACAAGATATTGATTATCTGATGCGGAATATACCTACTGTCGAAACAACCAACGAGGTTGAAACAGTAGATACCAATGAATATTCTCTCTCTATTCAGGAGATAAAGATGGGAGACTATACAGGAAAAATAGATCGTAATCTGCGCACCATTTCCTATTGTATGAGTGATATGGAAAAAGTTTCTGTAGAGTTGCCTTTAGTGCAGGAAGGAAGCGACTATCTTAATTATCTCCAGGAATTTTCAACTTCAGAAGCACCCGAAAATGCTCCTATAGTTGATGTTTTTGGTGAGCATCGTTATGATGATAGTGTTGAAAGATTCCGAGAAATTAATAAACTGAAGGAATCCTTGTCATCTCAGACGGTTGATTTTGAACAGAGCATGCAAGCTTTGCTCAACACTCTTGCTTTTACGGTACAGACGGTATCTACATCTAAACTTGTAACAACCAACAAGATTATTAATCATTCTAATGCACTTCTCTTCCAAATTCTGAAGTCACCATACAATCATTATTCACCTAATCTGGAAGCCGAAGAAATTAAGCGTATTAAGGAAGAAACCTTTGACTACAAAGACAATGTTCAAGGTTATGAGCCGTTTAGTCTGAAACAGAGTTCTCGCGTGTACTATAATTTGTATTCGGGTGAATGGGTGGCAGAAAATGGTTCTGTTAGTCCTGTGCCTTTTGGAGTTCATCAGATTTATGAGGAAATCGTAGCTCCTGTTGTTCAAAATCTTTTAGCAGAGAATCGCATAGAACGCCTGAAGATTTACAATCATATTTACGACCAAAAACTGAGTTACGTTAATAAATGGCATCAGGATGTTGATGCTTTCTATCGCAGTAACCATGCTGAAAGTGCAGACATTATTAACAATATGCAGAAAACATTGGCTGAGTATGTTGAAGCTTATAATGTCTTGGCTCAGTTAGAGGCAACTATGAAAAGTATGGAAGGTGAAGTAAATCTTGATAATGCAGTCGTTAAAAAACAAGATAAGGGTGATGAAGTTTTGGCTACTTTTGAACAAGAGGCACAAAGCTATCGTCAGGTACAGCAAGATTTTACTGATTTTATGGATCGTCTTCAGGAAGACATCAGTGCAAAAGCTGAAGAGTTTGGACATGTGGAATACTATGATGGTCGTTTGCGTGATGGATACTCTAATCGTGTTGCTGCTGCAAGTGATAAGGTTGGATTGTTAGATGAGCGTCGTAAAGATTTAGCTCAGACTAATCCTCTCTTGGCAGAAGACTCGTTGTTGCCTCCAGAACCAAGTGTAGAAGAAGTTACATATGAGAACCTGTCTATCAATTTGCAGGCAATTGCCAAAAATGCTCTTGAAGAGTTGAATGACCTGAAAAACGAAGATGCCTCAAAAGAGACTTCTGCTGAACCTCAGCCGAAAGATGAGGCAGCCAATGCTGTGCTTTCAGAAATAGTAGAAAGTCTTCAAGAACATCTTGCCCAACAGGATGATCAACCTAAAGAAGAGGAGGAATAATTATGGCAAATCATCATAATATAGATTGTTTGGTTGATACCAACCCAATGGCAGAGAAGCTACAAACGGTTGGTAATAAAGTAGAGCATACAACTATGGCTGTTGTTGCTATGAAAACAGCTGTGGTAGAAGCTGAGGCTGCTGGCGCTAAGCATGTTTGCCAGAATGTGAACAGAGGATTCTTTACACTTATGCAGTCACAGTTGTCTGCCAAGCTCGCTCAGAAGAAAAGTAGAACTGAAGCTTTGCTGACTCAACTCTATATGCAGAAGCGTCGTCTGTTGGAAATCAAGAACAGTATGGAGACCGACTATAGGCGTATTTCTGCCCGCTATGGTCGCATCATCAGTAGTATAAACAAGCAGTTGGAACAACGCATAATAGATTTGGATCAACCTGTTTACAAGTTTTGTGCTAATGATATTGCCACTTGTACCAATCGCAAATTAACAGTTTCTGGTGTTGCTCCCATTGTACAAAAAGAAAGTCTTCAAACTGCTCAAAATATAAACTCTTCTATTTTGCGCCGTGATGGTGAATATGCCATCAATCATCTGAAAGACTTTCTCATGGAGTTTGCAAAATCAGATCATGAGGTTCGTTGTCATACTATAGAGAACTTGCCGGCTAATGATAGCAAATTATATCTTCCTTTTGTTATGATGTCGGCTACAGTGGATAGTGAAGGTACACAGAGTCTTTTCATTACGCCACCAGAGGGACTTTCTGTAAAGAACGCTCAACGTTCTGTAATTGGAATTTCTTCTCATGCCAAAACAGAAGGATGGTCGCCAGATGAGTCTCTTTGTAGTGAAACTGAAAAAGAATTCTTGCGTATGTTAGCTGAAAGTGAACTTCCAGAGCGTGAGAAAAAGATGATAAAAAAGCTTTTCGAACAGAAAATGCAATCTAATAATTAAAATTCGGAGGGCTAAATATGACTTATACAAGACGTTTTTCAAAGACGATCCATGTTCCTGTAAAAGTAGAGTACAAGGAGTTTGAATTTATTACAGACAGTAAAGGTGATGTCGTACGTGACTTTAAAGGTGATTTTAAAATCAAGAAAGGCTATATTTATGTCAATGTTGATGGATATGAGTTGAAGTATGATCTTCCTCTTGAAAAGCGATTTCGAACATTTGATGGTCTATTTGATAAGGAAGGCCGCTTGAAAGAAAAATTCGATGTGGACGAAGTGGTGGACGTCAATATTTGTGTAGATACAGATGAGTATGATAAGCAATCAGCAATTACTGCAAATAATGTAACATTACTGACGGGTAGTGTTGTCGCAACAGAGTCTGCTCAAGTTGAAAGTATACACGAGAATGCGCAAAAAATAGCCAAAACGATAGTGAAAGGTTTCTTCAGTACGGTGAAGTCGGATATCAGTACGCAGATTACTGAGCAATATCATCGTGTAGAGGCACTCCTTGTGCATTTGAAAACACAGGCAGAAGAACTTAATCGTAAGCAAATGCAGATGGAAAAGGATTACCATCGTACAGCTGCCAGATATTCTAAGATATTTACTGATTTGAATAATGAATTAGAGAATAGAGTAAGGCAACTTGATTTACCTGTTTATACTCTACAGGAAAATATCAGTTTTGAGGCAAACAGAATGTTGAATGGTGACTTTGCAGGAATGGCTTCTGTTGCTAATAGAGAAAATTTAATGCTGAATTCGCAAATTGAAGCTGCCTGTCAGCGTAAGCAGACAGAAGGAACAATCGATAGTATTCATCATTTACTCATCTCGGAACAGCAAAACAATAATACGCTTAGCCATGTAATGCTATGTCCTGATTTTCCAGAAGGAATCGCATACTTGCCAGTGTGTTTTGCGGAATATGAGGAAGATAAGGGAGTGATGAAGCGTCAGGTATTGATGGATGCCCATACGTTGCCTATGCAGCAAGTGAATGAGCAAATCGTGAACAGTTGTTTGGTGGCTGATTCTGAATATGGTTCCTTTGGGCAGAAGGAGCGGGAAAAAGTGTTGCCTTATCTGGAGGAAATGGTTCAGAATGCTTATCAAAATAAAACTTCTGAACATGATGAGCGTGTAAAGAAATTGACTATACAAATGTTTAAACGTTAAAGCGATGAAAGAACTTAAAGAAATAAGAATAAATGATACCAATCTAAGATTGAATGGTAATCTTGTTATTGGCGGAATATTGCCACAGAAAATATCTGAACTTACTCGTACTGTAACTTTAACTGGGGATACTGTAATAGATGGTCCTGTTTATACTGCAAAACTTGTGATAGAAAATGGTGATGCGGAATTCAAAGGCGCTGTTTTCTCACAAAATGAAATCTATGTTAATACAGATGCCAAGGGGAGTGTTGTATTTCGTAAGGCTGTAGCTTCTTCGCAGGCTGTCACTTCTCGTGCAAAAGATTGTATATTAACATTTTGTTCTGATATCAATGCCAAGGAGGTGACACTCTGTAATACATTTGTTGCGGGCAGTATTTATGCAGATGAAGTATATCTGGATGGATGCGTAGTAATAGGTGGTGTATTTGCTACTAACCATATTGAAATGAAAAATTCAATTGTTGGTACATTTAATTCACCTGAGGTGTCTGCATCTGGTAATTTAGGACTTTTGTTGCCATCTGCATTTTCTCAGCAACCTATAGCAGTCGTTTCTCCATTTAATCTCTTCAACCTTTCTTTGGTTGACTTGGGTAGTCTCTATCGTCGACTTCCAGAAAAGGAAGGATCAGGAATTATAAATATGGATTTGGATGCGGACGATGTATTAACGTCTCTACGTGATGATCAAAGTCAGAGAACCGTACATTGTTATACAGTGGCTAACAAGGTTTTGATGGCTGATATGCTTGATTCTGATCAGTTTCAGAACCATTTCCTTCTTAAAGCAGCAGCTTTGGGCTCACAGATGCTTAAAGCCTACGGACTGGGTAAGGATGCTGATGGCAAGGATACGAGTCTTTCAATAGAAAGTATTCGCTCTTTCTTTTTCGATCTGTTAGCAGGAAAAGTAAAGGCGCAGCCTATTTCTGGTTCAGTAAGTATAGGACAACTTTTAGATAAATAATTATGAGTGATATAAAGATAGATACTTGTCCAATATGTGGCGGGCATGATTTTTCTCCACTTGCTGCTAATCAATATATGTGTACGCAGTGTGGATATGTGGTGACAGGTAGTTCTGATTCATCTCAAGCACCTTCACCATCTTCAGATTCTTCACAGGATTCTTCTCTGTTGTCTGATGAAGAGCCTGTTTCTGAAGTTAATGTCAATCAGAAAAGATGTCCAAGATGTGGTAGTGTAGTGGACAAAGAGTTGAATTTTTGTCCTAATTGTGGATTTCGTTTCTCTCAAGAGGAAAGTTCTACAACGCAGACTGCAGAAGAAAGTCAATCGCCTCATTATGAAGAAGATGAACAGGAACAAGGATTATTTTACAAAGTGCTAAAATGTATAGGCATTGTCATAGGGTTATTATTGGGGGGCTTTTTTGCCATCCTTTTACTAGGTGGTCTTATAGAAGTATGCTCTACAAGTAAAGATTCTACTATGGCGGATTCTGTATCTGTAGATAGTACGGAAGCTAAAGTTGTTGCTAATACCTGGGAGCAAAGAACTTTTGATGGTGTGATGTATGATGAAGAGGGTAATCTTTGCAATATGCAGGTAACTTATGAAACGGATGGAACAAACGTTCGCAACTGTATTTATAAAAATGTGGACTTGGGCGGTAAGATAAAGATGAATCTTGAAATCACTGACGATACTTATTCTTTTTCAGGAAAAGATGGCAAACATAAGTTCGCTTTCTGTGTAACTAAAGATAATCTCATCGGTCCTGGACAAGATGGTAGAAAAGGTCTCCTTGTTATGATGCATAAAGAGGGAGAAGCTCCAGAAGAAACCCCTACTCCTGTAGAGATGTCTCTTTGGTCAAATGATTCCAATTTTCCAGGAGAGATAGATGTGAAAGGGCAGATAGGGTGCTATAAAAATGAATCAGACAAGTATATCTTGCGTGTTGTCTCTTATGATAAAGAGTCCGGAAGATGTGTCTTGGAGGCGTATTTTCGTGGTAAGACAATAGGTAAATTTGTTGGAAACTATAGTACGGATAGTTTTATTGACGACGAAGGCTATGACCATTACGTTGCATCTTATAATGGTACATTTCATTATACAGATGGAAGACAAAAACAATTTCAATTTTTTGTAGATTAACCATAGAAGCCTTAGTCTTTTAATAGGTTAATTAATGGAATTTTACGTTAAGAGAATAATTATAGAAAATTTAACAAAGTAAAAAGAATTTATTATGAAGTATTGTGGTGTTTGTGGAAAAGCAATAGCAGACGATGATTTTTTTTGTTCTAATTGCGGTCACCGACTTAAGCAGCCAATTGTCGACAACCAATTCCCAAAATATGTAGAGTCTTTTGAAGAGAGTAGGCAACAAGCTAAGGAGAATATTCAAAGGAATACTCATTTTGATACTCCTCAATCCAATAAAGAAGATGAATTGGGTATAGGAGCGAAATGGAGTCTTGGAATTTTTGCATTAATTCTCTTTACAGCTATAATAGCTAATTTGGAAGCAGCTAATGTTTTTATAATTATTTTAATTGGTCTAAGCTGTTTAGCTGCAATTTTTTGCGTATTCAAAGGGATAATAAATAAAAAATATGCTTGGTGGATCTTTGCTGCATCAGTTGTTGGTAGTTTCATTATGTCAAGTTTAAGTGAACCTCAAGATTCATCTTCAAGTTCAGATCAAGAAGTAGAGATGCAAGAAGTAAAGAAAGATGAAGAGGCAAGGAAAAAACAAGAGCAAAAGGCAGAGGCAGAACGTGTAGCCCAAGAAAAACAAGCAGAGGCTATGCGTATAGCGAATGAAAAAGCAGAAAAGGAAGCTTTTGTGGGCAGGTATATCTATAAATACTATTATCATGGTACAAATATAGAACTATACTTCGTAATTACATTGAAATCGGATGGTACATTTACACATGAGCCAAGCAATGATCAAACGAGAAGTATTGTTGAGATGGAAACTCTTGTTGATGGTAAAGACTATCCATCTGGCGGTAAGTGGAAAGTAAAAGAAACGCCTGCAGGCAAAGCAGCTTTTCTTGATTTTGGCAGTAGTTGGGGAGAAGGTAGTATAACCCCAGACCAGAAAGTACTTGAAATAGATAACATGAATGGAGTCCGTTTGAAAGCTCAGCTATTGAAAAATTAAGCTATAAGTCCATGATCATTAATTTGTTCATGGACTTTTTTTGTTATAGAAACTTATGCATAGAGTTTCTGCTCTTCTAACATAACTTCCCCTGATTATGCAAGTTTTGCAGGGATTATCTGCTATTTCGTAGGATATCCGCTGCTTTTTCCTTGTCGCTATCAAAGGTGAATATGCGATAGATATCTGTTGCATTCTGCAAATCTACTATGCGGGGAGCCATCATGCAGAGGACTTTCATCTTGCTGTCGTCAAAAGAGAAAATCTTCATGATGCGAACGACCTGGGCACAGGAATAATAGCATCCGAGACTTGCTACTTCAATCAAGTCGAACTTGTTGTCATCAAAGCTTGCCTTCTTCACCTTATTATATAGTTTGGAGAAGGAAGCATCATCGAGACAATAGCCGTAATCCATTCTGCCATCTGGATCACATCTTCCATCGTAGATGGGTGGGGTAGGGTGTTGTGGCTGCTGTACATTCGATGTTTGGCTGTTTGGTTCTATGATTCTTGTATCGTACTGCACAACCTTTCCGTTTCTGTCGAAGAATACCGTGATGTACTTGGAATCTCCAAACAGATTATTATATTTAGCATATTCCCATTTGTCCCCATACATGTCGAAACTGGTGAGTTTCGGTTCTCCCAAGATGGCAATCACTTCTTGTTTGGTCATTCCGCGCTCTACGTTTCTCTTTCCTTTAGCCGATGCTGACATACATACGGCAAACATCAATATTGTTGTGGCAATCAGTGCCATCAGTTCATTTCTTTTCATAATCGTTACTGTTTTTGAAGGTTGCTAATCATTTACTGAAACATTCTTGTTGTTTTGTTTCGCTTGCAAAAGTATGCTTTTCTTGTGAGATGGTGTGGAATAAATCCCTAAACTTGAAAGGAAAATCCCTATCGTGTGGGATTCATACACTTGGGAGTTGCTAAATGATTTTGACCGGAAATGCCTATGACCGCTTTGACCGGATTTAGAATTCTCTTCATTTTCCTCGGTTCCCCCTTTGACTCCTGACTTTCCATTTACTCCTGTCTTTCTTCTTGATTCGTGTTTTTTGCAGCCTTCCTTTTCTTGCCTTTTTTTTAGTCTTAATAGACGACCGGCGTTTGTTGTCTATTAAGACCAAACTTGGTCTTAATAGATACCTTTCTCAAGGCACAAAGGCTGTTTCGCAATTGCTGGATGCAAAGATACAACATTTTGGGATAATATCCGGTCATAGCGGTCATGGTAATTTTCGGTCAAAATCCTTCGGGGGATGCCTTGTTCCTTCAGAATTTGCGGGTTTCAACAAAAATAATAAATCAGAAAAGTCCATGAACAGGAGTGAATGCTCATGGACTTTATTCCTTAAATGAATGGTATCATGTAAAAAGGAAGCAACAATGTGTTGCCGTCTTTCTGTAAATCCTTGGTGTAAATCAAATAGCGTTGCGCAACAATCTTCGAGTATTTCTCGTAGAAGTTATCAAGTGAGACATGGGTTTTGTAGCCAGAAGATTTTACTTCAATTGGACACAGTTTGGTGCCGTTCGAGATAAGGAAGTCAATTTCGTAGTAATGCTTTTCGTCTTTTTTCCATGTGTGGTAAAAAAGTTTGTTTCCAGAGGCGGTAAGCATTTGTGCTGCAAGATTCTCATATATGTATCCTAAGTTAGCTGCAAGTTTGTCACTTAGCAGCTTAGAATAGATAATATTTTCAGTGAAAGATTTGTCCCAGAAAGCTAAGGTTACAAACAAACCAGTATCTGCAACAAACATCTTGAATTTTTCGAAATTGGTGCTCAGTGGCATTCCTACATTGGGGTCATCAACGTGGTAAGCCATATTGGTAATCTTGCTATCTTCCAATGTCTTGAGAAGTTCCAGCATTTTCTCCTCATTTGTTTCTCCTATTATTGATGATGGAACATAACGTGAAGCGTTACGCGAAAGGGCTGCTGGTATGGATAGAAACATTTTAGATGCACGTCCAGAGGTGTCTATCTTTAGCAAATCATCTTCATAGAGCTTAATGATTTTACGTTTAGTCTCATCTACCTTGCTCAGATTATTGGTTTCAATATAGGTGTTGATGGCTTGTGGCATACCTCCAACCAACATATAGAGGCGTAAGTTTCTTATTGCTTCTCGATGAGCTGCTCCCAAAGGGAGTTTCTTCTCCCAGAACTTGGCGAGAATGTTGATGGATGTTTGGTCACCTATAGCCCATCTGAATTCCTCGTAATCCAAAGGGTGCATTTCTATTCTGTCTTCTTCGCTTGGAATGGTAATGTCTTTGGTGTTCTTTTTCACGCTAATCAGTGAACCTGTCTCAATATAGTCGTAACGACCATCTTGTACAAGGTATTTGATGGCTTGGCGAGCAAGTGGGCATTGCTGCACTTCATCGAAAACAATGACTGAATTTCGGTCAACCAGTTCTACGTGATAAGTTTGCTGTAATTTGAGGAATAACAAGTCTATGTCCATCAAGTCTTCAAAAAGATCTTTTACTTCTTTTCTTGCTTTATTGAAGTCGATGATGATACATGATTGATATTCCTTTCGAGCAAATTCTTCCACGACAGTTGATTTCCCTACACGTCGAGCTCCTTCTATCAAGAGTGCTGTTTTCCCTTGATTCTCTTCTTTCCATTTGAGAATCTTATCGTATATTTTGCGTCTGAATATTCTTTGTATCATATTATTTTTTCTTTATTCTGCTGCAAAGATACGGAAAATATCTGAAAATGAATAAGATAAGTGAAGAAAATCCGATTCCCCCGAAATTTTTTATCGCGAAATATCCGATTCCCCCGAAATTTTTTATTGCGAAATATCCGATTCCCCCGAAATTTGATGTGCGTTGGGAGGTGTCTTTAATAAGAAAAGTCCGTAGGAATTTGTTTCCCCACGGACTTTCTTATTATATTGTTATTGAAGCTTCTGCCTTGACGTTCTGGATAATAGCTATAAATCAAGTAACCATTTCCATACAGGTATCACTTCTATTTTCTTGTCTTTTACAATAATCTCTTCTTCCAACTCGTAAGTTAGGATTATGAGACGCTTGCAATCCAATACCTTGGAAAGTTTGATAAGGGCAGTAGATTCTCTTTCCCAAGTTTCTGTAGATTTTTTGGGATTGTAGCTTACTTGTATAGCCATAGCTGCATCAGGTATATAAAAATCTACTTCTATATTTTTATTATAGAAGAAAACTTGTTCGTCTAACCCATATCTTCGTAATAGTTCCATTGCAACCATATTCTCTAATAATGATGTGTCTATATCCATGGCAAGGATACTGATAATACCGTTATCTACAAAATAGTATTTAGGGTTGGTCTCACGTTGTGTGAGATTGTCTGCGATATTCTTGATAGGATAAATTAAGAAAGCATCTTTAGAATATTCAATATAATTGATGAGAGTTGGTTTGCTGAGTTTAGCACCAGTAGATGCTATTATATTGGTGAGTCGTGTGAAAGAAATTGGTTGCTTCACGCTCTCTGCTAATTTTCGGAAAAGTATGCGAAGTGAGAACTGGTTCTCTATTTTGTTGCGAGAGGCTATGTCGCCGAGGTAAATCTTTTGATATACACTATTGATATAATCTCTTTTTGATGCCAGTTTTGCACCTTCAGGAAAACCTCCAAAATGGAAATAGCTTACAAAATATCTTTGTACTTTTGCTCTTCCTGATGTGGTCGCGATGGTATCTGTGTCATAAGAAATCTCATTGGCATTCAGAAATTCTGAGAAACTATATGGCATAATGTGTTTAGTGACATAGCGACCTCCCAAGGTCGTTGCCACATCACTGCTAAGCATTTTAGCGTTGCTGCCTGTTATATAGACTCTGTACTTGTTGTCAGCTAAACGTCGTGCAAATTTATCCCAACCATCTATGTTTTGTATTTCATCAAGAAATAGAATTGGGCGTTTGTCAGACATCATACTATGAACCTCAAGGATGAGGTTTAGTTCTTGCGCAGTCATGCCCATCAATCGCTCATCCTCAAAATTGAGATAGAGCATAGAGTTCCAACTGATACCTTGTTTCAGATATTGTTGAATTTGCTGATAAAGCATGAATGATTTGCCGGCTCGTCTTACGCCTATCAAGACATAGTTGGCAAACTCTTCCATTTGGATGTCTCTTGGGACAATATGCTGTAATTCTATCTCTTTTCTGTTTTCCAAGAGTATTTCTCTGATAACTTCTTTTTGTATCATAATCTCTTATTGTTTAATTGATTTTGCAAAAATACGATTATTTTGTTAAATCGACAAAACAAAATGATGTTTTTTGCATAAAAAGATGGAAGTTGTAAAAAATAGGAGCTAAATATACCTAATTCAAGTTTCGCAAGCTCAGAAGTTAAAGGAGTTAAAGAA